>Ga0073908_1000058_pt1 | contig 153402 bp, 133 predicted proteins | sample MucameincwithD2O_FD_65484 | JGI IMG/M metagenome (GOLD analysis project Ga0073908, IMG submission 65484) | Mouse cecum microbial communities from Vienna, Austria - Mucus amended microcosms incubated with D2O | ecosystem: Host-associated > Mammals > Digestive system > Large intestine > Cecum... | reverse complement strand
CTCCTCCCGCCGCTCCTTCTTGAACCACTGGCGGATCTTGTTCCGGGCCTCGTTGGAGGTACACAGCTTCAGCCAGTCCCGGCTGGGGCCCTTGGCGCTCTTGGAGGTGATAATCTCCACAATATCGCCGTTAGACAGCTGGTAGTCATAGGGCACCATCCGGCCATTCACCCGGGCCCCCACCATGTGGTTGCCCACGGCGGAGTGGATATTGTAGGCGAAGTCGATGGGGGTGGCCCCGTTGGGCAGGCTCTTCACGTCCCCATTGGGGGTAAAGACAAACACCTCATCGGCGAAGAGGTCCACCTTCAGGGTGCTGACAAACTCCTCGGCGTCGGTGTCCTGCTGGCCCTCCAGCAGCTTGCGCACCCACTCAAACTCGTGCTCGGTGCCCAGATTCCGGTTGGCCATCCCCTGCTTGTACTTCCAGTGGGCGGCCACGCCGTACTCGGCGGTCTGGTGCATCTCCCAGGTGCGAATCTGCACCTCAAAGGGGATGCCCGCCCGGCCGATGACCGTGGTGTGGAGGGACTGGTACATGTTGGGCTTGGGGGTGCCGATATAGTCCTTAAACCGGCCCAGCACTGGCTTGAACATGTCATGGATGCAGCCCAGCACGTTGTAGCACTCCGGGATGTCGCTGACGATCACCCGGAAGGCGTACAGGTCAAAAATTTCGTCCAGCGTCTTGTTCTGGGCGAACATCTTGCGGTAGATGGAGTAGATGTGCTTCACCCGGCCGTAGATGGTGCAGTGGATGCCCTCCTGGGACAGCCGCTGCTCAATCTTGTGCTGGATGCCGGCCAAAAATTCCTCGTGAGTGGAGGAGCGCTCGGCGAGCTCGTCCTCGATCTCCTTGTAGCCCACCGGGTCCAGATAGCGCAGGGACAGGTCCTCCAGCTCCCACTTGATCTTCTGCATACCCAGGCGGTGTGCGATGGGGGCGTAGATCTCCATAGTCTCCAGGGACTTCTCCCGCTGCTTCCGTGGAGACTGGTACTCCATGGTGCGCATGTTGTGCAGCCGGTCGCACACCTTGATGAGGATCACCCGGATGTCCCGGCTCATGGCCATGAGCATCTTGCGCAGATTCTCCATCTGCTCCTCTTCCTTGGTGACAAACTGCATCTTGGTCAGCTTGGTGACGCCCTCCACCAGCTCGGCCACCGCCGGATTGAACTTTTTGGCGATCTCCTCGTGGGTGGAGGCGGTGTCCTCAATACAGTCGTGGAGCAGGGCAGCCACCACGCTGTCCATGTCCAGCTCCAGGTCGGCCACAATCTCCGCCACGGCAATGGGGTGGATGATATAGGGCTCCCCGCTCTTGCGCAGCTGGCCGTGGTGGGCGGTGTCGGCGTAGGTGAAGGCATCAAACAGCTTCTGGGTGTCCAGGCCGGGCATATAGGTAAGCACCTTTTTCTCCAGGCTGTGATAGCGTTCTAAAATGGGGTCCATTTGGATCACCTCGGTTTCAGGTAATGATCTCTCGTCCCGCCGCAGCGGAAAAGCCTCCTTTCGAAAGGAGGTGGCATCCGCAAAGCGGATGACGGAGGATTGCATTTTGGCGAAGCCAAAATATGCGGAGCATACGAGGATTTTGAGCCCTCTGTAGGGCGGGACGACTCGGCCCGCCGCATTGCTGCCTGATTCCAACGGCGCCCCCTACAGGCCGCCCTCCAATATCTTCCGCAGCCGCCGGATAATCTCCGAAGCCTCCAGATCCACCTTCTGCTCCACCCGGCGCAGGGTAATCTGGATGCGGTCAGTACGGCGGTTCAGGTCGATAAGCCCCCGCTCCTCCAGCACCTCCAGGCAGAGCATGGTGCGGGCGGGCACCTCCCGCTGGCGGGTTGCCCGGGCTACCGACCGGGCGATGCGGGCCGGAGTATCCTCCACCACGGTACAGAGGGTGGACTGCCGCTCCAGCCACCGGTACAGACCCACAAAGTCCCCCCGGCTGGGCAGGAGAAACCGGGCCTCCTCACAGGTGAGGTTCCCCCCCTGGTGGTACTTGTCATAGATAGCCTGCTCCAGCTGGGCCCGGGAGGGGGCCAGCCGCAGGTCGATCACCTGAAGCTGAACGGTGCGTCCCCCCCGGAAGTCGTTGATCTGGGGGTAAAACACCACATCCACCCGACAGCCGGGATACAGCCCCAGCTCCGCCCCCTGGTTGGAGAAGAAGATGGCGTCCAGCGGCATCCCGCGGGATTCCAGCCGCAGCTTCAGATGCCTCCCCCGCCCCACCTGGGACATGGTGTGAACCTGGGCCCCCTGAAGGAGAAAGACCGGCCGGGGATTGCCTGTGCCGCAGGGCTCCAGCAGCTCCAGGGACTCCACCGCCTCCACCACCAGATGCTGGGGGGAGACGGCCATGTCCACCTCCAGGACGGAGGGCAGCTCCTTTCCGTGGCAGCTCTCCGCCACCGCCTGCCGCAGGGCCTGGGCCAGAGCGGGGATATTATCCTCTTTTACGGTAAAGCCGGCGGCCAGGGCGTGCCCCCCGAAATTCTCCAGCAGATGGGAGCAGGACGACAGCAGGTCGAAGAGATTCAGCTCCCCCCAGGAGCGGCAGGAGCCCTTGCCCATGCCGCCGTCCAGACAGATCATAAAGCAGGGGCAGGCGTACTTCTCCGCCAGACGGGAGGCCACAATGCCCACCACCCCCTGGTGCCACTGGCCGCCCGCCAGTACAATGGCGCTCCGCTGGGGGTTCTCCTCCAGATACCGCACACACTGCTGAAAGATTTCGCCCTCAATCTCCTGGCGCTCCCGATTGAGCTCACACAGCTCCAGCGCCAGCATCTCCGCCCGGACGGGGTCACGGGTCAGGAACAGCTCCACCGCCACCTCCGCCATACCCATCCGGCCGGAGGCGTTGATCCGCGGGGCCAGCGTATAGCCCACGGACACCGACGTGACCTGCTTCTCCGCCAGGCCGGCACATTGGATGAGGCTGGCAAAGCCCAGCCGGCGGGGCGGCTCCAGCCTGGCCAGTCCCAGGCTGACAATGGCCCGGTTCGCTCCGGTCATGGGCATCACGTCGGCTACCGTGCCCACCGCGGCCAGATCGGAAAATTCCTCCATAATTTCCGGGGCGCTCTCCGGCCCGGCCACCGCCAGCGCCAACATCAGAGCCACCCCGACCCCGGCCAGTCCCTTGAAGGGATACGGGCAGTCCGGCCGGTGGGGATCCACCACCGCGGCGGCGGGCGGCAGCTCCTCCTTGCAGGCGTGGTGGTCTGTGATAACCACGTCAATCCCCAGACTGTTGGCCAGAGCCGTCTCCTCCACGGCGGTGATGCCGCAGTCCACGGTAATAATCAGGTTGATCCCCTGCTGCGACAGCGCATGGACCGCCTCCTGATTCAGGCCATAGCCCTCCCCCAGTCGGCTGGGGATATAGGGGATCACAGCGCCGCCCCGAGCGGACAGAAACTGTGTCAGCAGACAGGTGGCGGTGATGCCGTCCACATCGTAGTCGCCATAGACGGCAATCCGTTCTCCCCGCTCCAGGGCCCGGCGCACCCGCGCCACAGCCTTGTCCATATCCCGCAGCAGCATGGGGTCGGGGATTGGCTCACTCTTCGGGCTGAGCAGCCGCCGGGCCTCCTCCGGGCTGACAACTCCCCGCACCGCCAGCAGTCCAGCCAGCAGCGGGGGCAGTCCCGCCCGCTCCAGAGCCAGCTGTCCCTCAGGACAGGGGGCCGCCACCTGCCATTGCTTATACTTCACCGGCGGTCACCTCCTGTCTGGCCGCACACCGCAGAACACCGGGCGCAATAGTATAATAACTAATCTATTATATCAGGGAATATAGATGATTTCAAGGCATATCCCGCAAAAACAGCTGCAAATTGAGATATGGCGCCCGGAGCGGTCAAGCCGCGGGGAGCCAACGGTCATGCGCCGTTTGTTTTTTATGCCGCCGAGGGGATAAAAACTCCATACTCCTGAGAAAATCCTGTGATATTATAAAAAATACCGTAACGAGGAAAAGGAAGCCAAAATATGCAAATCCCTCTGATTTCCATTGAAATCAGAGGGATTTTATCAATTTTCCTGGCCGCGTTGATGTAAGAGGCTGAACGCCGCCAGAACAAGCTCACTTCAGCTTAAAACTTGCCGGAGCAGTCCGGATAGTCCGCCCTTATGATGTCCTGAATCTGCCTGGGGTCCAGCATACGCAGGTCGGTGCCCTCTCTGGCCGCGATGGCGGCCGCGACTCCCGCCGCGTTTCCAATGCCCATCACGCTAGGCATCGTGCGGTGGGCGGCGAAGGCCACCACATCGCTGTACACCGCCTTGCAGCCGGCGATCACATTGGGGTATTTGGTGGATACCATGCAGCTGTAGGGGATGGAATAGATCCCGTCTCCTTTGATCCTGGTAAACTGCACCGCCTTGTCCTTGGTCGCCCGGTGAATGTCCACCGGGTAGCAGCCAAAAGCTATGGCGTCCTCCACATCCTGAGCGGCAATCAGGCTGTCCCCCTTCAGCTCCTTCATCCCCACGATCCTGCGCCGCTCCCGCACCCCCAGCGTGGTGGCCACGCTGGACAGATGGGCATTTTCCAGCCCGGCCATATTCTCCTTCAGGAAGGGCAGGCTCTTTTGGATCTGTGCCCGGGTCTCCAAAATCCCCCGGGTGAAGGACTGGGGGTCCTCCACGTCCACACCCGCGGCCCGGGTGACGCTGATCGACACCTCATTCATCCCGGGCAGGGGGCAGGTCGCCAGGATGCGCACAGACAATTCCCCTTTCGCGATCCCCTTCTCGATCACCTGGGTCAGCCTTTCTGTGTTGATATTGGACATATACCGCTCCATATCCACATTGCCCAGACGATAGATCATAGTGACCCCCTGCAGGGCGTTCCGGTCGGTCTTCTCCGTGGCTTCCGGGTCCAGCAGATAGACCGCCTCGGAATTGCCGGTTGCGTCAATGAGCACCTTGCCGATTACGCTGATCCGGTTGTAGGGGGCTCCAATGGCAATCTCCACACCGCCGCCAATCTGCTTGATCTCCTGGGGTGCGGTGTTAAACAGGACTGTCACCCCCGCCTCCAGCACCACGTTGTCCATAACCAGCTTCAGCTCCTCCGGATTGAAGCGGATCCTGTCACAGCCGTGGTCCGGGTCGGAGCTCATGGGGATATAGCCGTCCCGCCGGGCCGCCCCCCGGTCTATGAGCCTTTGAATAATTTCCTTCCCGATTCTGGGCAGAACGCAGCGGCCGTCCTTTGTGTAGCCGCCGTCGATTTCGCACACCTGGCTGCAGGTCGCGGTACCGCCAAAGCAGATTCCCTTCTCTAAGATCAGCACCTTGGCGCCCTGGCGGGCGGCGGCCACCGCCGCCACCACGCCGCCCCATCCGCCGCCTACTACGACGACGTCAAAGTTGCGTTCCATGTTATCCGAATTCCCCCTTCTGCTCCACAGATTTGTTTTCAATGGCCGCCTTAATATCCAGGACGACATATTCAATGGTACAGCAGCACATGAAAGCAAAGCAAATAATCATGGCAACCGCATAGACGCTCTTCGGCACGCCAAAAATACCGGAGACAAACTTCGCCTGGACAGGGATCGCGATGTAAAAGCAGTAGATCAGCGCGCCATAGACCGCCAGTGTCAGCAGGTCCACGGCGGCGGCCAGCAGATTGGCTGTACGGCCTTTAAAGCGCTTGATAAATACATCTACCACGATATACTTTTTATGGTAGCAGATTGCCGCAGAGCCAAAGAGCACCATAGCGGTAAAGGCAAAGCCGGCCAGCTCCTCGGCCCCCAGGATCGGGGAGCGCAGGAACTTTCTTCCAATAACCTGAGCGCAGAGAATAATCGGAATAAAGGCCTCGGAAAAATATACGATTGCCATAAACAGCCAGACAACGGCTCTCTGAATTTTTTTGTAGATCTGATACATTGAGCTGCCTCCTTTTCCACCTCCGCGGCGGGAATCATACTATTGTCCTCATGCCAGGCTGGTCAGGTAGTCAAACAGGCCCTCGCTCCACAGCCCCTCAGCCTCACACTCGGCCGCCACGGGAGCCAGCCGCTCCACAAAAGAGTCCAGGTCGGGCGTCTCATTGATGGTGACCCCCGCCTCCTTCATGGCGTCCACGCCGGTCTGGACGGCCTCGGCATCATACTCCATGTACTTCCGGCAGGCCTCCTGGGCGCACTCCTGGATAATCTGCTGGGTTTCAGGGGTCAGCTTGCTCTGCCAGTTGGCCTCATTCACGCCCATAACATAGATGGAATACAGGTGATTTGTATAGGTGATATACTTGGCCACCTCGTGGTAGGCGTTGCTGTAGACGGAACCCAGAGGAAACTCGGTGGCGTTAATCATACCGTCCTTAAAGCCCATATACACGTCTCCGGTGCCCAGCGTGATACAGTTGACCCCGACGGCCTCCCAGGTCTTGGTGTACAGGGTGATGGCGGGAACGCGCATATTCACCTTGTCCAGGTCGCCGGCGGCATTCACCGGCATGGTGGAGACCAAAACGCGGGGGGTGGCGATGCCGTTGTTGGCAATCAGGCGGATGCCATCCTCCTCGATGAGCTTCTGCTCGATCTCGGCCTCCTTATCGCTGTCCAGGAAGCGCTGCACCTGCTCCTTGCTGCCCACGGCAAACCCCAGGCCCAGCACGTTCCAATCCTTCTGCAGGTTCATATACCAGTCCAGGGTCTGCCAGTTCATATCGATGGTGCCGGCCAGCAGCTGCTCGCTGGTCTCATCGGCAGAGCCCAGCTGGCTGGCAGGGTAGTAGTCAATCGTGACCAAGCCGTTGGTGCGCTCCTCCACCATGGCCTTGAAGTCATTGGCGGCCAAGTCCCCGGGGGCGCCCACCGCGATGGTGCTGGACAGCTTCAGGGTGACGGCCTGCTGGGTCTGTTCGCCGGAGCCGGCTCCGCCGCTGGCGCTGGAGGGTGTGCCGGGCTTCCCGCCGCAGGCGGCCAGAGCCAGCGTCATAGCGAGGGACAGGGCGAGGGCAGCGATTCGATTCTTTTTCATAATTAGCGCTCCTTTTCATTGTTTCATTTGATTTTCGGATATTGCAGCTCTACGAGATACCGGGACCCATCAGGAAATCAGGCAGCCACGTCACCAGACCGGGGATGTAGGTAATCAGCAGCAGGGCGATCACCAGCGGAACCAGCGTGGGCACAATCGCTTTCACCACTCGTTCAAAGGGCAGTCCCGACACGGCGGACATGATATACAGGTTCCAGCCTACCGGCGGGGTAAGCAGGCCGATGGTCAGGTTCAGCGTCACCATAACGCCGATCTGCACCAGGCTCAGGTCGTACATGTTCGCCAGAGTCACCAGCACCGGGGTCATAATCAGAAGAGAGGCGTTGATGGACAGGAACATCCCCATCACCAGGAAGATCAGATTGATGAGCAGGAGGATCACATATTTGTTGGCCCCCATTGTATACAGCGCGTTGGCGATCATGCTGGGGATATTGGCCAGCGTAACCACCCAGCCGAAGAGGCCGGAGGCCATCACGATGAAACAGATCTGCGCCATGGACACAAACGCGTTGTAGAAGCAGGTGTGCATCTCCGCCAGCTTGAAGCCGCGGTTGTAGACACAGTTGAGGAGGGTGGCATATATCACCGCAAGCGCGCCCGCCTCGGTGGCAGTACAGACGCCGGTGCAGATGCCCACAATCAGAATAACCGGCGTCAGGATGGGGAAAAACGCCTGTATCGTGGCATGGCCCCGCTCCCTCCAGGAGGCCTTGGGCTGGGCAGGCAAATTGTGGCGGTGCGCGTAGAACCAGATGTATACACACAGCACGGCGCCCATCAAGATCCCCGGGATGAAGCCGCCCATGAACAGACGGGCGACCGATACCTCGGCGGCCACCGCGTAGACAATCATGGTATTGCTGGGTGGGATGATGGGGCCGATGGTGGACGAGGAGGCGGTGATCGCCACCGAGAACTCCTTTTCGTAGCCGGCGTCGTCCATGGCGTCCATCTCGATTTTGCCCAAGCCGGCGGTGTCCGCGATGGCGGAGCCGCTCATGCCGGCGAACAGCATACTGGCCGCCACGTTGACATAGGCCAGGCCGCCCTTGAGATGTCCGATGAAGGACAGCGGAAAGCGGAACAGCCTCTGGGTCACCCCTCCGCTGTTCATAATCTCACCGGCCAAAATAAACAGGGGCAGCGAGAGCAGAGAGGTGCCGGTCACACCGTTCACCACCTTGGTGGCCACATTGGAAAAGCTGAGGGCCGGGTCAACCAGAATGTACATCAGCGACGACCCAAACATGGTCACCGCCACCGGGGCCCCCAGCACCATCAGGACCACAAAGGAAATCAGTAATACGAATAGTGCCACAAACAAAAACCTCCATTCCTTTTCTTGTGCTGTTTTGCCATCTTTTTCGATTTTTGAGGCACTTTCTTTATACCATATATCCGACTGAGAACGCAATTCAGTTGTGGAAACGGGATTTTCCAAAATGGAATGTCCGCGATATCAAGCAGGCACACCACCGGCGCCGGAGCGACAGGGGCCCTGTACTCCAGGGGCCCGCGCCGCCTGCCCTCTCACAATTTCTCTTGCCTTTTCCAGGGAAAAAGAGTAAGATTGCCTTGTTAGAAGAGGATGTCCGCAACACTCTTTGGGAGGATTACACCTTGAATTTTTTTCAGCTCGAATGCTTCGCCGCGATTGTACGAACAAAAAGCTTTTCCGAGGCGGCTCACATACTGTATATTTCACAGTCCTCCATATCCAAGCACATTGCCAAGCTGGAAGAAGAGCTCCATTTACAGCTGTTTAACCGGACAAAGCTCCCCTTCGAGCTGACGGAACCCGGAGAGAGATTTTATGCCCATGTGCAGAACCTTCTGGCCGAGTACAACTCCATGAAGGCCACTATGCAGCGCTACTCCGATGATATTTCCATCCAATTTGGCTGCATTGAAAACATCGGGCGGATGGGCCTCGCCGCGCCCCTCGGCCACTTCATGAGCACACACCCCAATGTTCAGCTCTCGGTCAAGCTGGACCACACCTGGAACCTGATGGAGCAGCTGCGGGACGGAACAATCAATTTGGCCATTATTAATCAGGTCATCAGCGGAGACGGCAGCCGGACCAACATTGACGGCTACAACCTGTCCAGCTACGACTACTATTCTCTGAATGACGACCAGTATTATGCAATCATCAACCGGGAAAACCCCCTGGCCCGACGGCAGCAGCTCACCTGGTCCGATCTGAAGGATGAGCCTCTGCTGATGTTTGACGAATCCTACAGCCTGAGCCATTTTATACGCCAGGAATTTCAAAACGCCGCGGCCGATATCAAGGTCGCCTTTGAGTGCAACGTCGTGGACAACCTTCTGGGCCTGGTTTCCAGCAATACTGGCGTGGCGTTTCTACCCAATTCCATATCAAAAGCGGGATTTTCCGTCTGTTCTGTTCCCATAACCCCTCCCATCCGAAGAAAGCAGCTCTTTTTTGTATCAAAAAGCATCGCCGTGCGCAAGAGCGTCATGGAATTTGTCCAGGTCATTTTAAAGCATTATGCCAAAGAGTCCACTTGATGGGGCAGAAAGAGCCGTCCGGCCAACTCGGTGGTCGATGAGATACCGGCGCTGCAAATATTTTTTATCGTGCTCTCAGTTTACATTTACTGAAGCTTCAAGGCAGATTGCCTTGCTATGGGCTGCTTCATGAAAAAAAGGCTTCTGCCTCCGAAGAACCGGGGCAAAAGCCTTTTTTATATTATGCAACGGTCAGAAGGGAATCAGCCGTTCAGCTCAGCGATCAAGGTCTCGTAGAGGGCATCATTGCCCACAGTCGCCTTGACCTTGTCAATCACGGGGGCGGCTTTTTCCTTCAGCTCGGCACGGAACTCGTCACTGATCTCGCAGGCGGTCATTCCGTGCTCTTTTGTCAGGCAGTCCAGGTAGTAGTCGGCCATTGCCACACTGAGATCCCAGTCATAGCGGCTGAGCTCCTTGCAGATCTGGGTAAGCAGCTCCTGATACTCCTGAGGCATGGCATAAAACTTATCTTTGTTCATCGTCATCTCCATGCTCGGGGAGGAGTGATCTGTGAGGAACAGATATTTATTCACATCATAGACGGCGCTGTTCAGCGTGTTGGACAGGTTGTTTTCCTGGCCGTCCACAGTGCCGTTCTGCAGTGCCATATACAGCTCGCTGAAGGCCATAGGGGTGGGGTTGGCGTCCAGCGCGCTCCACAGCGCCATGCGGTTTTCCACCTGAGCGGTACGAATTTTCAGCCCCTTCAGGTCGGCCACGGAAGAGGCGGCGCGATTGGCGGTAAAGTTCATACCGCTGTCGCCGGCCCGCAGCATCAGCAGGACAAAGCCAGCCTCCTCGTTGGCCTGATCGTACAGCTCACGAAACTCGCTGTCGGTCATGATGTCGTAAATTTTATCCTTCTCATAGCCGGACAGCAAAAAGGGGACGTCAAAGAGGTTAGTAGCAGGGACAAAGGTGTTGTGTGTGCTGCCCGACTGGTAGACGATATCCACGTCTCCCGCCACGCAGGAGGCGATCATCTCAGCGTCACTGCCGATCTGGGAGTTGGGGTAGATGGTAACCGAAATCTTGCCGCCGCTGTACTGCTCCAGGGCAGACTTCAGGGCCAGCATCATCCTATGGCTGTCGGTAGTCTCCTGCATGGCGTGTCCGATGGTCAGGCTGACGGTGGGCCCATCGGCCGGCAGGGTGACGTAATTTCCGGAGAGGTAATCCTCGGGCTTGAAGTTTTCGGCGGGGGACTCCACCGTGACGGTCTGGCTGCCCGAACCGGAGGAAGGCTGAGCGCCGCCTCCCTGGCTTCCGCCGCTCTGGGTCTCCCCCTTTCCGCAGGCCGCCAGGCTGAGGATCATCGCGCAGGACAGTGCAAAGGAAATCAGCTTTTTCATATTTATTTCTCCATTTCTTTTATTTAAATCAGGTATATCAGAGAAGGCACAGGCTGATCTGCGGGATAAAGGTGATTAACAGCAAAGCAATCAGGAATGTGCCGATAAACGGGATGGCCTTTCTGCCCAGCTGCATGGGGGAGGCCCCGCAGATCGGGCTGGCCACAAAGAGGGTGACGCCAAACGGCGGTGTGACAAAGCCGACGGCCATATTTACCACCATAATAATGCCCAGGTGAATGGTGTTGATGTTCAGCTGGGCGGCCAGCGGCAGCAGCATGGGGGCCAGAATCAGCAGGGCGGGACCGGTGTCCATCACCATCCCGATCAGCAGGAGCGCCACATTGATGACCAGCAGAATAGCAACCTTCGACCTGAAGTTGTCCGTAATAAACTGGGCCAGAATATTGGGAATCTGAAGCATGGTGAGGACCCGACCGAAGGCGGTGGCCACGGCCATCATCAGCGCGATGGGGGCCATAGCTTTACAGGACTCTACCATCATGGTATACACACCGGTGAGGGCCACCGATTTATAGACGAAGATGGAAACCAGCAGCGCGTAGATCACGGAGACGCAGGCCACCTCCGTGGTGGTAATCACGCCGGAGTAGATGCCGCCCAACAGAATCACCGGGGTCAGCAGAGCCCAAAAGCTGTCCTTCAGCAGGGGGAGGAGTCCCACCGCCCTCAGTTCAGCCACCTTTTGATCAATCCGGACCCGATCCTCCCCATGACGCACACAGTAGTATACGGTATAGGCCATCAGGCAGCCGGCAATCAGAAAGCCGGGAATGATGCCGGCCACAAACATCTGGCCGATATTGGCTCCGGTGGCCATACCATACATGATAAAGGGGATGCTGGGCGGAATAATGACCCCCAGCCCCGCCGAGGTGGCTACCAGAGCGCCGGAAAATTCCTTGTCGTACCCCAAAGACAGCAGCACCGGGACCGTCATAGCGCCCACGGCCGCGCAGGTCGCGGTTCCGGAACCCGAGATAGCGCCGTAGAACAGGCAGGTCACAATAACTGCGCAGGGGATTCCCCCTTTGACCCGGCCCAGGACGTAGGCAAAGACATTGAATATTTTTTCTGAAATGCCGCCCTTTGCCATAATAATGCCGGACAGAATAAACAGCGGCGCGGCCAGTATGCTGGTGCTGTCTCCCCCGCCAATGATGCTGCGCAGGACAAATTGGACATTGCCCGGGAAGGTGGGCTCTATGAGGCCGGGGATGGCGGTGGCCCCCACCAAGGTCAGTACCAGCGGGAAGCCCAGCAGGATCCCCACCACGAATACGATAACAACAGCCGCAATCATGTCTCCGCCTCCTTCCGAGCCGCGATCAGGCCAATCAGGCGCTGGATATAGCGCAGTGTGCCGCAGCCATATCCCACCACGCTGGCGGTATATACAACCTGCATAGGCAGGTGCAGGGCCGCGCTCTTCTCCCCGGTTTTGACAACCGCGGCCACCGTACCAAAGGAGTGGTAGAACAAAAAGCCGGTGATGGCCAGGCAGATCAGCAGTGTAATCAGCTCCAGCACCGCCTTCACCCCCTGAGGCAGCAGGCTGACTACCGCATCCACCCGCAGGTCGGCTTTGAGATGGATGCTGTAGGAAAAGGCCACAAACATCATCCAGATGTAGCAGTACCGGCAAAATTCCTCCGACCAGGTCAGAGAGTTGTTAAAGACATACCGCCGGACAATCTGGAACAGCATGACCACAATAATACAGGTCAGGGACAGGACCATCAGAATTTCCTCAAAATGCCTGTCCAGAAATTTCAGCGCCTTCATAGCGGTCCAAACACCTCCTTCTTTCCAAATCAAATCTCTCTGTAGTAATCGGCAATCTGGGTCTTTGCGTACATGGCCTCCACCTCCTGCGGGGATTTCTTCAGGAATGCCTGAAACTTTGTGCGCAGCTCCTCCAGGAAACGGTGCCACTCGCCGGGATCAATGAAGGCGTCCTCCTCGCCGGACAGCACCCGTGCCCTCTTGAAATAGGTATCATTGTGAAACGGGTGATTGCCCAGCATAATGTCCACCGGCTCGTCCCAGACCTTATCGATGGAATCCATAAAATCCTGCTGAAGAGACAGCGGCTGGCCGTTACGCTCCAGCGCCGCCCGGGACAGGGAGACAAAGCCTGCTCCCCCATAAATTCCAACACGGAGCACCCGCCCCCCATGCTCCAGGGTCCAGAAGTGAGACATCACACCCACCGTATGCCCCGGCGTCAGCACACAGCGCATTTGGGTATTGCCCAGTGTGATAACATCCCCGTCTTCCAGCTCCACATCCGGGACAAAGCACTCATTATAATGTCCCAGTTCCCGGTTCATCATCTCTATGCGTCCCAGGTTCTCACGCATGTCCCTGGCATCCACCCTGCTTATGAAGGTCTTTGCTCCGGTAAGGTGAGCCAAGGCCGCCGCCGCGCCGAAGTGGTCTGTGTGCGCGTGGGACACCACTATGTACTTAATGTCCCGGGGATCAAAGCCCAGTACCGCAATATTGAAAAGCAGTCCCGGCAGGCTGCCCGCTGTTGGCGTGTCCAACAGAATCAGGCCGTCTCCCGTATCGATCAGATGGGAGCTGCACCAGAGATTCCCTACAAAATAGAGGTTTCCCGCGATGGGGAAAGCGGGGCGGTCCATCAGGTAGGGTCGCCGGCAGTACTCCCGTGTAGGGTTCATATTCCCAAAACGATTGAATCCTTCCAAATCTTTGCCTCCTTACCAACCCATTTTCAGAGGCACGGCCGTGCTCTTTTTGGTAAAATGATAGTAATTGATCTTGACCACAAAGTCAATTTAATATAAAATATACAATCATTCCAAAAATGGAATAATGGAGCGTGAAGGATGAACATTCAAAATATTGAGTACTTTCTCCATCTGGCCAAATATGAGCATGTCTCGGTCACCGCCGATTTTCTAAACATCTCCCAGCCGTCACTGAGCAAACACATCGCCGCTCTGGAGCGGGAGCTGGGCTTAAAGCTCTTTGACAGAATTGGAAACCGGATCGTACTGAATAAAAACGGCGAGCAGTTTGCCCAATACGCCCAGCAAGCGGTGGAGCTGCTCAATATCGGCATCAACTGCGCCAAGCGGAGCGTTTACGACACCAAGGGGACCATCCGCATCGCCTACAACACCTACGCCCCGATCCTGACGGACTGCATCAGCGAGTATACAAAAATCAACCCACTGGCCTCCTTTCAGATTACCTCCATGCTCTCCTCCGCCGCGGAGTTCCCTGCCTTTGACAAGCTGGATTTTGTTCTCCGGGCCTCACGGCGGGGAGAAGATTGGCTGGACAACGACAATTTCTGGAGCTCCCAGCAGCTGTTCCAGGAGAACTATGTTTTGATCTATGGAACGGCCGGCGGTCTCCAGCTCCCGGACCGCGGGCTGGATATCTCCAGCCTGGAAAACCAATATTTTATTGTCATGTTCCAGGACGACCTGATGTGGTCAGATATCACCTACCCGCTATGCTTCAGCGCCGGATTTTACCCAAAAATCTACTGTCAGACTGACGAATTTCTGGTCAAGGTCCAGCTGGTGGCTTCCGGTGCCGCCGTGGCCATCATACCGGAGTCCTGCCTGAAGGATGCCCGGTCTGTGGCTCCCGGCCTGGCCCATGCCGCCCTGGACCGGTATGACACCGCCCGGACGATCAGCATCATGCGGCGGAAGAAGTCCCTCATTACAGAGGCGGCCCAGGACTTCTGGAGCTTTGTACTGGACTACTATGGCCTTCCGGAGGAAGAGTAGAGAAGTGTTCCAGCAGGCAAACGCCCTCTGATTTGCCACAAATCAGAGGGCGTTTTTCCGTCTTTCCAAACCTGATTCCCCAGCGGTCATTTTTGACTTCCCCGGCAATCAAGCGTCATTTTTCAAATACCTGTTTTAACTGTTCATTGGCCCAAACGCCTCGATTTCGGCCGCTTTTCTTGGCGTCATACAGCATAGTATCCGCAATTTTCAGGTAAAAGTCATAGGTGCGTTCTCTATCCGGAATAACAGTAACCCCGCCTATACTGACTGTCACCCATTGCCCCACGGAGGGCTCATGGGGAATATGGAGGTCCTCCACCGCCCGGCGGATTTTCTTCCAATGTTCAAATATCTGCTTTGAGGGGTCGCCCATCGACAATGCCACAAATTCCTCCCCACCGTAGCGGGCCAGAAAGTCCGTACTGCGCTGCAGGTAGGAGGCGGCTGTTTTGGCTATGGCGGCAATCACTTTATCCCCGGCGGGGTGGCCAAACGTGTCGTTATACATTTTAAAGTGGTCAATGTCAAACATGCAGATGGAGATCGGAACACGCAGACGGATCGCCTCGCTCCATTTTTCCACGCTGTACCGCTCGTATCTGCGCCGGTTCGCGATTCCGGTCAGCTGGTCTGTCATAGACTGCTGCTCAATCTGCCTGCGATAGCGGTACAGCTTGATGTGGGTGTCAACCCTCGCCTTAATAATCAAGGGCTCAAAGGGCTTTGTAATGTAGTCAACCGCCCCTAAAATAAGGCCGTGCTCCTCATCCGCCACCCCGGACAGGCTGGTAATCAGGATCACCGGGACGCTCTGGGTCACGATCTCCTCCTGCAATTTTTTCAGCAGCGTAAAGCCATCCATACCGGGCATCACCACATCCAGCAGAATCAGCGAGAACTGGCCATCTTTGGCGGCGGCCAGGCCCTCCTCCGCTCTCTGCGCCACGGTGACATCGTATTCGTCCTCCAGGATAGACTTCAGCTGTGCCGCTTGTACCAGGCTGTCATCCACGATTAATATCTTTTCCATACCTGCGCTCCTCACTATGTTTACTGTAACGGTCTCTGAATCCTTCTGTTTTGACCTCGAACGGCCGCAAAAAGTCCGCTCGGGCAGAAGTGAATATTCACTATCACACGGCAAAAAATGAACCGCCTTACAGCGGCACATTTTTATTTCCGCCCTGATTTTTGGGGCTGATCCGGCTTCAAGTAGCCGCTCAGCCCGGTAGTCAGCAGCTGAAACACCGTGTCCTCAGTTTCCGGATCGTTCGGCAGCGTTTCCTCCACCACATACTTCGCGTACATCACAGTGGATGTGAGGACGTGAAGCCACAACAGATCCTGATTAATTCTGTCCAAACTGGGAAAGGCCTTTTTAAACGCCTGGACCATTCCCATAAATGTTTTGAAATAGGTCACATCCCGGCTTTTGTCATATTTCGGGAAAAATGTACTGTCCCGGAAGCGGTGGTAGAACACGGTTTCGTCCGGGTGGGACGTCCAAAACCGAAAATAGGGCAGCCACAGCGCCTTAACCGCCCCCATAGGGTCGGTGAGCATCCGCAGCGGATTAAACCTCAAATGCTCAAAAATCGCCGCCGCCTGTCTGTCCACATAGGTAAAGCACTCCACCAGCAGCTGGTCCTTGCCCTCAAAGTGGCGGTAAATCGCGCCCGAGGAGATGCCCGCCAGCTCGCTGACATTCTGGATGCGCACCCCCTCCAGGCCATACTGCCGCACCGCCTTGATGGCCGCGGCAATGATTCGCATTTTGGTGTCATCCAGCGTAATCACTTCCCCCCGTGACATGTTCACGGGTAAATTATATACTAAGCCGCCCCATTTGACAACACCTTTTTGCCCGCTTCCGGCTGTCCCCGCGCCCCTGCCGGGGACAGCTTTCAAAGCCCGGGCCATCCGCCCCAATCCGGCAGACGGCCCGCGGCTTGATCTTCTCCTCAGTGGGCCGTGTCTACAAAGGCAATGCTGGAGTCTCCCTTCCGCGCCTGCTCCACCACAGCCTTTGCCAGTATCTGAAAGGACCCATGGGAGGAGGTAGCTCCCGCCAGTCCGTCGATACTGCCCTCGCCCTGGCCCTCCAGAAGCTGATTGGCGTAATATCTGGTATACTCATTGGGATAGGTGCCCTGGGCATGAAGCATGGTCTGCATATACGCGTTATCCCAGCTTTTGATAAAGCCGCTGGCGTTCTCCGCGTTATACTCGACCGAGATGATGCTCCCATCCCTCACCAGAATGGTAATATATTCCTTCCAGCCGTGGCTGAATTCAGCGGCCTGAGCGGTATAATATCCATCCTGAAGTCCAGTCCCGGTTCCGCAGGCCGCCAGCAGCGACGCCGTCAGCATCAGGCCCAAAAGCATGGCAATCATTCGTCTCATACGCCGCTTCTCTCCTTTAAAACAAATTTTTTCACCTGGGACTGGAGGGCCTCGGCCTCTCTGGCCAGCGAGCCGCTGGACTGCTCCGTTTCTCCCGCGTTCTGCAGGTTGCGGTCCGCAATGTCAGAGATGGTGGCGATCCGCTCCTCCATTACGGTCAGTGCCAGCTCCTGCCCCTGCACCGCCGCCGCCAGCTGATCCGAGATCGTGCTGATCTGGGCGGAGACGTCGGAAATCGCCCGGAGGGAGTCCGCGGTATCCGCGGTCAGCGCCACGCCGGTCTGGATAATCGCCTTGGTGTTGTTGACCATCGCCGTAGCGCTCTGCGCGGCCTCGGCGCTCTTGGCGGCCAGCTGCTTCACCTCATTGGCCACAACCGCGAAGCCCTTTCCGGCGGCACCCGCCCGGGCCGCCTCTACCGAGGCGTTCAGGGACAGAATATTGGTCTGAAATGCGATGTCCTCAATGTCCTTGGCAATCTTTGTAATCTGCTGCGCGTTGGCGCTGATGTCATCCATAGCGGAGGACAGGGCGTCCATCTGGTCGTTGGCGCTCTGGATGCGCCGGGTGATCTCCTCCGTCTGCGCGCGGGTCTGGCCGCTGCTCTCAGCCACATCGGCCAGCTGCGCCTTCACATGGGTCACCTCCTGGACCAGCTCCTCGGTGGACTCATTCTGCTCCAGAGAAGCCTGGTGCAGCTGCACGGACTGGCCGCTCAGCTGCTCCGCCATAGCGGTAAGCCGGTCGGCGGCGGACCGGAAGCCCAGGAGGGTCTCGTTCATCGACTGGGTAATGGTGTACAGGCTGCTGCGGATCAGCGCGAAATCGCCCTTGTAGTCCACCTGGGGCCCGGTGCGTAGGTCTCCGCCCGCCACGTGGGTCAACACCTGCTGAATATCGGATATGTACCGGTTCACGCTCTCCAGCGTCTCGTCCAGCGTCCGGGTCATAACCTCCAGTTCGTCCCCGGTGCTGACATGGAGCACCTCTGTGTGCAGATCGCCGTCGGAGAGGGCCACCATCCGGTCGGTCACCCGCTTCACCGGGCGGGAGATGGAGCGTGCAAACCGCAGGATCATCAGCACAGAGATCACAAGCCCCGCCAAGGTGGCCAGGACAGAGATCAGCATGGCCCCGTTAATAAAGTGGCTGTAATCCGACTTGGGAATCTGGATGACCAGCGACCACTGGGTTCCCCGAATCGGAGAAAAGGCCACCAGCATCTTTTCCCTGTCGACGGTATACTCGGTCGCCCCCGTCTCGCCGGTGGTGATCCGTTTCGCCGCGTCCCCGCTGCCGCCGCTGAGCTGCGCCAGCGAGCTCCGGTTCAGGACGAGCGACTGGTCGGGGTGGCCGGTAACCACACCCTCCTGGTTGACCATATAGGCCATACCGCTTCTGCCCAGATTGATGCTGCTGATTACATCGTTGAGGAGGTCGTATTTGTACACCCCCATCACATAGAGGGCGGTCTCGCCGTTTTCCTTCACCGGCATCCCCATGGTAATGCCCAGCTTGCCCTGAAAGATGGTGGAGGCGTCGGTGGTTAGATTATCCGTCTCCTTCAGCAGCTTGAAAAAGCCGCTGTCCAGCTTTTCCGGCGCGCCGTCCATGCCCTGCATCAGCGCCCCGTCCAGGTCGTACAGGGCGATTGTATACAGCTCATAAATTTCCGCCGCCTCATCCAGCACCGCTCTGCGGTTTTCTGCAGTGGCTCTGGGGTCCGGACGTGACACTCCGGTCTCGTCCAAGGCGGAGGAGACCGTGCTCATCCTGGAGTCGCCGGCGATGGTCATCATACGGTCGGCCAGCATATGAATGTTGGCCTCCACCGTCTTGGCCGACTGCCGGGCCATGGGCTGAAGGCTGTCCAGCAGTATGCTGTTGGCAAGCGATTGCAGCGAGAGGGCCATAATCACGCAGCATATGACCACCAAAATCACAATATTGAGCATAGTGTTTCTCAATATTCGCCTGTTCAGGTTCCTTTTGATCTCCCGATTGGCGGGGGAGTCCGCTCGCTTTCCCGTCACGTTCCTGTCGCTCCTTTTCCGGATAATTTTTTTGATAGACAGAATAAAAGCCGCTCAATCCGCCGGTCGGCGGCGGCAGCCGCTTCAAACCGGTGGGTGATAGACTTTGCGACCAGTATAGCACAGATTTCCTGTTAAGGGAAGCACCTGGAAACAAAAAAATCCGAGCCAAAATCGCACCGATATATTTATTATGTGCTCGGCCTTCTGTTCGATGGTCTCGCCGGCCGGCCCGAAGCTGTGCGGGGCAAAAAACATGTCCGCCCCCGTCCTTAAGGGGTGGTTATAGACCAATTTTTCCATATATCAGGTGCCTTGCGAAGGTCTTTTACAGGAAAGCTCCTCAAAAAAATTGCACATCACTTGCCCCGCAGAACGGTATATGATATACTGCAATATAAACAAAAAGAAGGAGGATCACTATGGATCAATTATGGAGCGCCTCGACGACCATGCGCAACCCGGAGCGCACGCAATCCTTTTTACAGGTGGCCGCCGAGCTTGAGGGGGAGGTGTGGACCCACGAGACCCAGCGCCGGCTTCAGACCCTGCTGATTCAGCGCCGGTTCTACGTTCCCACGGCCGACGGTCTGACCCATACGCAGCTTGAGCTCCTGGGGGACTACTCCCGCCAGATGACCTACGACGAGGCCAGGGATATCTTTGACAGCAAGGGGTACACCGACCCACCTATGCGTGGCCGGACCTCCTTCAGTCCGCTGGTCAAGCTGGGCCTGGCCACTCTGGACAACGGAAACCGGATCCAGCTCACCGAGCTGGGCCGGATGTTCCTGAACGGCGAGGTAAGCCTCGGGGAGGTAACCCTGTCCTTCCTGCTCAAATTCCAGCTGCCCAACCCGCTGAGCCCGGGCTGCAAAAACTACAACACCAAGCCGTTCATCAACACCCTGCGGCTCATCCGGCGGGTCAATGAGCTGTGCCGGGACCGGGGCGAGAAGGAGAAGGGCGTGTCGGCCGACGAGTTCGGCATCTTCGTCCTCTCCATCCGCACCTATACCGAGGTGGAGCAACGGGCAAAGGACCTCCTGGACTACCGGCAGGCCATGGGCGCCATCCGGGACCAGGATGCGCGGGAGGCCTACCGGACGGAGTTTGTTCAGAACTACCTCCCCACCTTCCAGCAGCCCGCCCAAAACACCCGGGAATACGCGGACAATATCATCCGCTATCTGCGTCTGACCAGCTACATCCGCATCCGGGGGGGCGGCTACTACGTGGACCTGGAGCCCCGCAGGCGGGTGGAGATCGACGCCCTTCTGGCCCACGACGACGGCTCCGCCAGGCCCTTCACCCGTCAGGAGTACACCCGGTACATGGCCGACCTGAACGCCTATCAGCTGCCCTTCGAGACGCCGGAGCAGCTGGCCTCCATCGCCAAGGAGGTCGCGGCGGAGGTCGCCTCTCTGGAGAGCGCCCTGGGCCTCCCGCCCACCGCCTTCGCCCTGGCCTCCGGGGTCCGGGCTCTCAAGGCCCAGATCAGAGACCTGCGGGAGCAGCGCGTCCGCCTGCACAACCAGAAGCTGAAGCTGGACTACCAGCAGGCCCAGCGGATCGACGAGGCCATCAACGCCCTGGGGAATATCAGGAGGCTGGGCGGAAAGCCCTCCATAGAGCTGGAGAAGTGGAGCAGCATCGCCCTGAATATCATCGACGACGCCGAGCTGATCCAGCCCAACGCCCCTCTGGGCGACGACAACGAGCCCACCTTCACCGCCCCCGCCGGGGTGCCGGACATCGAGTGCTTCTACCAAAACTTCGGCGCCATCTGTGAGGTTACCATGCTCACCGGCCGGGACCAGTGGTTTAACGAGGGCCAGCCCGTCATGCGCCACCTGCGTGACTTCGAGGACAGCCACAGCGAGCATGAGAACTACTGTCTGTTCGTGGCCCCCACCCTCCACCGCGACACGCTGAACACCTTCTGGATGTCCGTAAAGCACGAGTATGAGGGCCGGAAGCAGAAGATCGTCCCCCTCACCATCCGCCAGCTGATTCATCTTCTGGAGGGCGTGAAGGAGGCCAGGGATGCCAATTACAAGGTGTGCAGCGCCGACATGCGCCAGCTGTACGACGCCTGTACTACCCTGGACGGCGTACCCGATTCCACGGCCTGGACCACCCACGTGGAGGCCCAGCTCAAGGCCTGGCACAGCCGGGTCACCGCGCCCGTCTCATAACCGGCAGACAGAAAAACGCCCTGGAGCGGCTTACCGCTCCAGGGCGTTTTTGCGCTCTGTCAGGGGGACGGCACCGAGGAGAGCAGGCTCCGGGCCGCGCAGGCGCAGAACTTGCTGACCAGTGGGTTGGCTGTGTCCCTTCTGGACACCGCCAGGATATTGGTAATATCCTCCATCTCTCCCAGGGAGAAATAGATCAGCGGGGTACTGGGGGCCAGGCAGCGGACATAGGAGGGGCAGATAAAGGTGATCCCCCGTCCACTGCCGGCCAGGCTCAAAGCGGAGGCCAGACTGGGGGCCTCAATCACCCGCTGGGGGGCAAAGGAGTAGTGCCGGCATACAGCCTCAGCGGCCACCCGCATATTCTGCCAGGGGCGCAGCACAATCAGGGTCTCCGCCTCCAGCAGGGGCAGGTCCGCCGGAATGGGGTGGTTCAGGTCGCCGTTCCAGTCCGGAAAGCGCTGGCGCATCCGGTCGTTGTAGGGGGCGGCCAGAATAATCGGGTCCTTGCACAGCAGATGGTACTGCAGCTGTTCCGAGTCCGGCTTCAGGTTGGTGATGGCCAGGTCCGCCGTGCCGCACTCCACCCGCTGCAGCACATTCAGGCTGGTGTCCTCCTGAATCTGCAGGTCCACCGAGGGGTAGTGCTCCGCGAAATTCGGCACAATCTTCGGCAGGACGTAGATCCCCAGCAGGCTCAGCGTGGCGATCACCAGTTGGCTGGTCATGCCGGCCCCCATGGCGGCAAACTCCAGCTGCATCTCCTTGTCCAGCTGCTGAAAGCGCTCAATATAGTCCAGATATTTTTCTCCGGCGGCGGTAAGGCCCAGGGGGGTGGTGTCCCGGTCGAAGAGCGACACCCCCAGCTCCTCCTCCACCTTCTTCACCAGCCGGCTCAGGGAGGGCTGGGAGACATACAGCTTCTGCGCCGCCTTGGAGATGCTGTGGCACTCCGCAATCGTCCGAATGTACTTGCATCGCCGGTTGTCTATCAATGTCCGCACCGCCTTTCCTCCGCGCTGTATAACGCCTCTGTTTTCTGATTATAACAAATCTTCCGCCGGAACACAAAGCGAATCGTCCAATTTGCCCATCCCTTTTTTGATATATGGTCATACCAGAACTGGTATTCGACAGCAGCGGCGGGAAGCGCTTATAATGATAGCCAAAGGCAGCGCTCCCTCTCCCCTTCTTTTCCGTCAAAGTGACGGCACACTTTAAATGATGGAGGACATACACCATGAACAACTACGCGAAGGAACTCCGCCGGCTTCTGGCGGAGAACAAATTTCTGACTCTGCCCGGCGTGTACGACTGCCTGTCCGCCCGCATCGCCCAGGAGGCCGGCTTTCCCGCCCTCTTCCTCTCCGGGGGCGCTCTGGCCTACAGCGTGCTGGGCAAGCCCGACTTCGGCTTTCTGAGCCTGGCCGAGTTTGGCGACGCCATCCAGCACATTGTCTCCGCCTGCCGCGCCCCTCTTCTGGCCGACGCGGACAACGGCTTCGGCAACGCCATTCAGGCCGCCAACACCGGGGCTGTGTACGAGCAGCTGGGGGCCGCCGGCCTTCAGATTGACGACAAGGTGCTCCCCGCCTCCCACCCCGCCCGCAACGAGATTGTGGACTGGGAGATGATCGGCCCCAAGATCCAGGCGGTGCGCGACGGCGTGTCCGACGACTTTGTCATCGTCTACCGCACCTGCGCCAACCTGTACGGCTACGGGGTGGAGGAGTCCATCCGCCGCATCAACCTGGCCCGGGAGCGGGGCGCCGACTACGCCTATGTGGACGGCATCAAGTCCATGGAGGAGCTGAAGAAGATCTCTGACGAAGCCGCCATCCCCCTGATGGTCAACCTGAACGAGAAGGGCTTTGTGGGCGGAAACGTCCCCATCGAGGAGGTAAAGGCCCTGCGCTACTCCATCGGCCTGTTCCCCATCTCCTCCATGCTGGCCGCCGCCCAGGGGATGATCGAGGTTATGGGGGCGCTTGCCGACCGGGGGTCCACCCTGTCGGTGCGGGACAAGATGACCGACCCCCCCACCCGTATCCACAACATGATGGGCCAGACCGCCCTGGTAGAGAAGTACGCCCCCTACTACACCCTCTGACCCCGCCGTTTTGTAAACAGAAAGGAGAGGCAAATCATGACATTGACAGATGTTTTAAAGGATTTTGCGTATCTGAGCGTCCTGCTTCTGGTGGGCTTTGAGCTGCGCAGGCGAATCGTCCTTTTCCAGCGCTTTTTCATCCCCACCTCGCTGATCGCGGGCACCATCGGCATGTTTCTCAGCCAGGGCTGGCTGGGGGAGGTCGCCCCGGTGTACATCCCCTTCAGCGCCGGCATCGGCCAGTGGTCGGGAGTGCTGGTCATCGTGGTCTGCGCCACCATGTTCCTGGGCCTTGAGCTGAACAAGGTGGGCCGCGACGGCATGGTCACCACCTTTCTGGCCGGTGCGGCCCACCAGGGCCAGATGATGGTCGGCCTGGCCATCGCCGCGGCCTTCGGCCTGTTTATGGCGGTGCCCTACCAGTTCGGCTACATGGGCGTCTGGGGCTTCTACGCCGGACACGGCAACGCCACCACGGTGGGCAACATCATCCAGGACGCCGGCCTGTGGGACGACGCGGTGGGGGTGGGCGTCACCTTCTCCACCATCGGCATCCTGTGCGGCATTATCCTGGGCATGGTTATCATCAACTTCGGCGCCAAGCGGGGGCTGACCCACATCAAGATGTCCTTTGAGGAGATGGACGAGGCCGAGCGCACCGGCTACATCCGCCCGGAACACAGAACCTCCGTGGGCAGCGGGGTGACCAACGTGTCCTCCCTGGACCCTCTGGCCTTCCAGGTGGCCATTGTGGGCGCCGTGGTGGTCGTAGGCGTGGTGATCCGCGCCCTGCTGATGAAAATTCACCCTATCATGAGCCGCTTCCCCCTGGTGGGCGCCGTTCTGGTGTCCAGCATGATCCTTGGCTTTGTCATCAACAAGACCGCCCTGAAGGAGCGGATCGACCGCCGGCTGATGAGCCGCATCACGGGCACCTCTCTGGAGTACATGATTACCGCCGCCATCGCCACCACCTCCCGCCAGATTTTTGTGGATTACGCCCTGCCTCTGGTGGCCATTTCGGCCGCTATGGTGCTGGTCAACCTGTTTGTCTGCTTTGTGCTGGGCCGGCGCTGGCTCCAGGACAATCCCTTTGAAACCGGCGTGGGCCTCTTCGGCATGGCCTGCGGCGTTCTGGCCACCGGCCTCATGCTCACCAAGGTTATGGACCCCGACAACGAGACCACCGCCGCCACCTGCATCTCCACCTCCAGCACCCTGGGCTACGCCTGGCAGATTCCCTACATGGTGGTGGGCTCCATCGCCATCTTCACCGCCCCCACCGTCACCACCATCGTCTCGGCCGCCCTGCTGCTGTTCTTCCTGGTCGGCGGAGAGATCCTGTTCGGCCGGAAAAAGCGGGCCGCGAAATAAGTTTTCTCCCCAAAAATCTGGTATAATAGGGGTATCTTTGAAAAGGAGGGCATAAAGCCTTGAATAAATTTACCGTTGCGGTGCTCCAGATGGACTCCCAGGACAATGTGGAGCAGAACCTTCACACGGCGTCCGCCTTCATTGAGGAGGCCGCGGCCCGGGGGGCCAAACTCATCGCCATGCCGGAAAACATGCACTATGTGGGTCTGGACAGCGCCGCCCACGCGGAGGACATCCCCGGGGGACCCACCTTCCAGCTGATGTCCAGGCTGGCCAGGCAGCACAAAGTCTGGCTCCACTGCGGCAGCATCTATGAAAAAAACAGCTCCGACCCCCGGCCCTACAACTGCACCATGGTCATCTCTCCGGAGGGGGAGCTGGCCGCCAAATACCACAAGATCCACCCCTTCGACGTGGTCATCCCCGACGGCCCGGTCAACCGGGAGTCGGACCGCATCTGCCCCGGCCGGGAGATTGTCACGGTGGACACCGGCGAGGTGGGCTGTCTGGGCCTGTCCATCTGCTACGATATCCGCTTCGCTGAGCTGTACCGGATCATGGCGCTGGAAGGGGCTCAGATTTTAATGACCCCCGCCGACTTCACCATGCCCACGGGCAAGGACCACTGGGAGGCCATTCTGCGCACCCGCGCCATTGAGAACGGCTGCTATGTGGTGGCCCCGGCCCAGTGCGGGGTCAAGCCCAAGTTCCAGGCCTATGCCAACTCCATGGTCATCGACCCCTGGGGCAATGTCATCGCCCGCGCCTCCAACCGGCCCGAGGTCATCACCGCCGTCATCGACCTGGACTACCTCGCCCAGGTGCGCCGGCAGATATTCACACTGGAAAACCGCCGCCCGGACGTGTATCAGCTCACCCGGGGACAGTAGGTCAACGCAGCGGGCAGGGGCAAGGGCCCCTGCCTGTTATTATGAGAGGATCTGATTCCATGAGCCACAAAAAGGCCGTTTTAATCACCTGCGCGGTGGCGCTGATGTGGAGCCTGGCCGGCCTGAACATTAAAATGATCCACTGGAGCGGGGCGGCCATCGCCGGGGGCCGCAGCCTGATCGCCGCGGTACTGCTGACCCCCCTTGTGCTGCGCAGCCCCTGCCGGCGGGTCACCGCTCCCGTGATAGGCGGCGCGGTGTGCTACGCCGCCTTCAACTACTGCTTCATTGTCTCCACCAAGCTCACCACCTCGGCCAACGCCATCATGCTCCAATACACCGCCCCCATCTACGTGGCCCTGCTGTCCTGGGTGTTCCTGCGGGAGCGCATCCGCCGGTCCGACCTGCTCTGCATGGCCTTTGTCTTTGGCGGCATGGTGCTGTTTTTCCTGGACGAGACCGGGGGCGGCACCCCCATCGGCAACCTCATCGCGGTGTTCAACGGGGTGACCTTCGCGGGCATCTCCATCTTCCTCCGCCTCCAGAAGGACGGCAACCCGGTGATGTCCATGTATCTGGGCAACCTTCTCTCCGCGCTGATCGGCCTGCCCATCATCCTGTCCGCCGGACTGCCCGACGGCCCCAGCCTGTTTTTCCTTCTGCTGGCCGGGGGGCTCTCCGCCCTGACCTATGCCCTGTACGCCAGAGCCAGCACCGGCCTCACCGCCCTGGAGACCGTCCTTCTGCCCATCATCGATCCGGTTATGAATCCGGTCTGGGTCTTTCTCACCCTGGGGGAGCGCCCCGGCGCCCTGAGCCTGCTGGGGGCGGCGGTGGTCCTGAGTGCTGTCACCGCCCGGGTCCTGAGCGCCATGCAGCCGGAGGGCTGACAATCCCCCCGGTAGACACAGCCCTCTCTCCGTGCTAAAATGTGGGGGAGGTGAACCCCATGGATAAAATCATCATCATAGAGGACGACCCCGCCATCCGGGAGGAGCTGGCCCTCCTGCTGGAGAACGAGGGCTATCAGGCGACGGCCGTCACCGATTTTTCTGACGTACCCGGGCAGGTCCTTGCCGCCGCCCCCGGCCTGATTCTGCTGGACCTGGGCCTCCCGGGGCGGGACGGCATGTCCCTGTGCCTGGATATCCGCAAGGTCAGCCGGACGCCCATCATCTTTGTCACCAGCCGGGACTCCGCCTCGGACGAGCTGCGGGCCCTGAGCCTGGGGGGCGACGACTACATCACCAAGCCCTACAACATCCCGGTGCTGCTGGCCCGAATCCGGGCGGTTCTCCGCCGGGCCGGCGGCCCTGCGGAGTCCGACACCCTGGAGGCGGAGGGGCTGACCCTCCATCTCACCCGGGGGACGGTGTCGGCGGGGAACAGGTCGGCGGAGCTGACCCGGAACGAGCTGAAGATTCTGGCCTATCTCATGGCCCACGCCGGCCAGATCGTCTCCCGGGCCGACCTGATCGACGCGCTGTGGGACAGCCAGATCTACATTGACGACAACACCCTCAGCGTAAACATGACCCGCCTGCGGGCCAGGCTGGAGGAGATCGGCCTGCCCGGCTTTATCAAGACCCGGCGGGGGATGGGGTATCAGCTATGACACTGTGGGAATTTCTGTCCGACCGGCTGGACCGCATCTTGATCCAGGCCGTCTGCGCCGCCGTGGCGGCCTTCTTCCTCCGGGCCACCGGCACCCAGTCCGGTGTGCTGGCCGTCCTGCTTCTGGCCCTGCTGCTGGTGTTCGCCGCTGTGCAGCTGGCCGACTTCCTCCGCCAGCGGGCCCGGCTCCGGGAGCTGGAGGCCATTCTGGAGGGCCTGGACCAGAAGTATCTCTTCGCTGAGTGCGTCCCGCCCGCCCGGGGGCTGTATGAGAGCCGCCTGCTGGACCTGACCCACCGGGCGGGCCGGTCCATGACCGGGGCGGTGTCCGACGCCCGGGCGGCCCAGCGGGAGTATCGGGAGTATGTGGAGGGCTGGGTTCACGAGATCAAGACCCCCATCACCGCCGCCCGGCTCATCTGCCAAAAGCTGGACGGCGATACCCGCCGCCGGCTGGTCCGCGAGCTGGACCAGATCCAGGCCCACGTAGAGCGGGCCCTGTTCTACGCCCGGGCGGAGAGCCCGGAGCGGGACTGCGTAATCCGCCAGACCCAGCTGTCCCAGCTTGTGGCCCAGGCGGTGGGGGAGCACCGCGCCCTTCTGATTCAGAGCGGCGTCCGGGTGGAGACGGACGGCCTGGACCGCTCCGTTTACACCGACGGGAAGTGGGCGGCCTTCATTTTGGGCCAGCTCCTGCAAAACGCCGCCCGCTACCGGGGGCCGGAGCCGGTAGTCACCATCTCCGCCCGGCCGCTGGGAAAACAGGTGCAGCTCACGGTGGCGGACAACGGCCTGGGCATCCCCGCCCAGGAGCTGCCCCGGGTCTTCGACCGGGGCTTCACCGGCAGCAACGGCCGGGCCCGGGGCGGCTCCACCGGCATCGGGCTGTATCTGTGCAAAAAGCTGGCCGTCTTTCTGGAGCTGGGGCTGGAAATCACCTCGGAGGAGGGGCGGGGAACCACGGTGACCCTGACCTTTCCCGCAAAGGAGGCGCTGTAGGGGCTGACGACCCCGGCAGCCCGCCTTCCCAAGGATGCATCCCAAATGAAAACACGGCGCGCCGAGGTCGTCGCGCCCTACACAGGGGAGAACCTTACAAAACTGTAAGGAAATTCAATATTAATTCGATACAACAGCCTTCGCTTTTGGTGTACCATAGGGCCACAAGCAAAGGAGGCAGACCGCTATGCTGCAAGTACAAAACATTGAAAAATATTACGGGAGCAAAAACAATGTCACCAAGGCCCTGGACCGGGTGAGCTTCGACGTGGAGGCCGGGGAGTTCCTGGCTATCATGGGGGCCTCTGGCTCGGGCAAGACCACCCTGCTCAACTGCATCTCCACCATCGACGCCATCAGCGCGGGAAAAATCCTGCTGGACGGGGTGAGCGTGGCCGACCTGTCAGAGTCGGAGCTGGCCAAATTCCGCCGGGAGCGGCTGGGCTTCGTGTTCCAGGACTTCAACCTGCTGGACACCCTGACCATTGAGGAGAACATCGGCCTGGCCCTCTCTCTGAACCATCAGGACCCGGGAGCGGTGCAGAGCCGGGTGCGGGAGGTGGCCGGCAAGCTGGGCATCACCGACATTCTGGAAAAATTCCCCTACCAGGTGTCCGGCGGACAGAAGCAGCGAACCGCCTGCGCCAGAGCGATGGTGGCTGGGCAGTCCCTGTTGCTGGCGGATGAACCCACGGGGGCATTGGACTCCAAGGCATCCAAAAACCTGCTGGAGATTATGTCCGTCATGAACCGGGACCTGGGGGCCACCATCCTCATGGTCACCCACGACGCCTACAGCGCCAGCTACGCCAAGCGGGTGCTCTTCCTGAAGGACGGCCGGGTGTTCAACGAGCTGCTCCGGGGCGGCCGGGGCAGGCCGGTGTTCTACCACGAGATTCTGGACGTACTGGCCGCGCTGGGGGGTGATGTCAGTGACGTTATCTGAGCTCTCCCTGCGCAACGCCAAGCGCCAGGCAAAGGACTATCTGGTCTATTTCGTCACGGTGGTCATGGCCGCCGCCCTGCTCTACTCCTTCAACGCCCTGACCTTCTCTCAGGAGATTAAGACCCTGTCCAAATCCATGGAGATGCTGCCCGTGATGATCGCCCTGGCCACTGTGGTTGTGGTGTGCGTCTTTGGCTGGCTGGTGGCCTACGCCACCCGGTTCATGCTCCTGCGCCGGGGCCGGGAGCTGGGGACCTATCTGCTCATCGGCCTGGAGAACAGGCAGGTGGCCCGGCTGTTCTTTCTGGAAAATCTGGCCGTAGGGGGCTGCGCTCTGGCCCTGGGGGTGCTCCTGGGCGGACTGCTCTATCAGGCCTTCCGGGCCATGACCCTGGCTCTGTTCAAGCTGCCCTACCGCTTCTCCTTCGGCTTCTCCCTCCCCGCCCTGGGGCTGACGGTGGTCTGTTTTGGGCTGATCTACCTCTTCGCCCTGCGCCGCAGCCGGAAATACATCCGACGGGCAAAGATTCACGACCTGATCTACGCCGACCGGCAGAACGAGGGCGTGGTCATCCAGACGGGCAAAAAGCGCCGCTGGATGTTCGGGGTCTCCATTCTCCTGGGCATTGCGGGCACCTGCCTGCTGATGGTCCAGAATCTTGCCGTTGCCACCGCCGGGGCGGGGTGCCTGATTTTGTTCCTCTTCGGCTTCTTCCTCAGCTTCGCCTCGGGGGTGCCCGCCTTCTTTGACAAGCGGCCCGCCCGGAAGTATCGGGGCGTGACCCTGCTGGTCTTCCGCACCCTCACCGCCAAGCTTGCCACCATGGGGGTGCTGATGGCTACCATCTCCATGGTCCTCACCGCCACCCTCATCTCCGAGGGGACGGGGCTGGTGTTCCGGGGCCTCTCCCTGGGCCGGGCGGCGGAGGATATCTGCTTCGATCTCTACATCGGCATGGAGGGCGCCGACCGGGACTACTCCCTCTATCAGGAATACATCGGAGCGCACATCCCGGTGGAGCAGGCGGTCTCCTATCAGGTCTGCTACAGTGGGAGCGCCCAGGTGCAGGACTATATCGAGACCCAGACCGCCTACTACAACTACGGCTATGAACAGGACCCCGTCCTGCGCTGGAGCGACTACGCCGCCCTGCGGTCCATCGCGGGCTACCGGACGGTTGAGCTGAAAGAGGGAGAATATTTGATCCACTGCATGACCTACCTGGAGGGGCCTCTGAAGGCCTACAGGGAGCCCCTCACCCTGGGGGGCGTCGCCCTCCAGCCGGGAGGTCTCTATACCGAGCCCCTCTCCCAGGGCTACGAGAATGGCCGGGGCTATATCCTGGTGGTCCCCGACGAGGCCGCGGAGGGCCTGTCCGTCCACCACCAGGCCTACGCCGCCAAAACGGCGGAGCCCGTGTCCTATGAGGACTACTACAACCTGACCGTAGTGATGGACAAAATCTGGGAGGGCACCGGCTTCGGGGACCAAATCAACACCCGGGTCCAGGTGGAGGAGGCGGTGGCCTCTCAGACCGCCCTGTGCGTCTTCCCTCTGTATTACCTGGCCCTGTCCCTCACCATGACCGCCGCCACCATCCTCACCATCCAGCAGCTCAGCGAGAGCGAGCGGTATAAGCGGCAGTTCACCCTCCTGCAAAAGCTGGGCATGAACCGCCGGGAGATGGCAAAGGCTCTGCGCACCCAGTTCGCCATCTATTACGCTCTGCCCGCCGTCCCCCCGGTGCTCATCGGGGCGCCCTTTATCCTCCATCTGGCCGGCCTCCCGGAGCCGGGGGTGATGGTGGGGGCCTCCAGCCCTGGCGTGATCGTCCTGTCCGCCCTGGCCGTTTTCTTCCTGGTCTACGCCGTCTATATCGTCCTGGCCTACACCAGCCTGAAGCGGAACGTCCTGCCGGCGTAGTCCCGCCCGCCGTCCCCTGATGGTCCACCCATCGGGGGGCGGCAGGAAATGTCTGGTACAGCCCCCTGTTTCTTCCAGCAATATTCTATAGAATCTTGAGTATATTAGACAAAAGCACAATTTAAAATTTGGAGGGGTCCATAAATTTATAAATTCTCTCAAAAAAGGATTGCAAAGGGGGCAAATATGTAGATAATAGAGAGCAGACATATACATATGGAGGCGGGCCATGAAGGAAGAGCTTGAGCGCGGCAAAATCAGCAAGGTTGGACGGCAGACCCTGGCGCAGAAATGCTACGAACAGATCAAGCAGTCCATCCTTCAGGGGGACATCGCCCCCGGAGAGCGTCTGCAGGAGGTCCGGATGGCCAATTTGCTCAACGTCAGCCCGGCGCCGGTCCGGGAGGCCTTCCGTATGCTGGCCACGGAGGGCCTGATCCGCATCCTCCCCTGGAAGGGCGCGGTGGTGCGGGGCTACAGCTCCAAGGAGATTCTGGACGTAGTGCAGTGCCGTGTGGCGCTGGAGACGCTGGCCATGCGGCTGGCCTATGCAAACATGGGTGAGGAGCTCACCAGACGCATCGCGGAGGAGCTGGAGCAGACCCGGGACGACGCGGATGTCAGCCAGGTGGTCTACTTCAACGCGAACCTGCACCAGCTCTGGGTTGAGGGCAGCAGAAACACAAAGCTGATCGCCTTTGTGGACCAGCTGAACGACGTCATTCTGCGGGGCATGAACTACTCCGCCATCGACGATCAGCGCAGACAGGAGATCTGGTTTGAGCACCAGAACATTCTGCGGGCGCTGAAGGCCGGGGACGTAGAGCAGGCGGTGGAGGCCCTCTCCCTCCACATCTATAACGGCTATGACTACGGCCTGGCGGTAGAGGAGAAGATCCGCAAGCAGAGCCGAGGGGAGTGAGGGGGTTATTTTTTGCCTTCAAATTCTATAGAATATATAATATAGAAATATACCGTTTCAAGGAGCGATCAAATTATGAAGGAGGACGGAGATATGGAGAAAATTATGATGGCGCGGGGTGCGCGGACCGTTGTCGAAACCTGTCTGAGGGTCCAGCCCGACGAAAATGTGGTGATTGTGGCGGAGCTCTCCAAGCTGTCCATCGCCCGGAGCATCGCCAACGCGGTTTTTGCCGCCAACGCCAACCCCATGGTGATAACCATGCTCCCCAGGCAGCGGGACGGCCAGGAGCCCCCTCTGCCCGTGGCGGCGGCCATGGCCACCAGCGATGCCTTTGTGTGCTGCGTACACACCTCCATCACCCACACCAGCGCGGTCAAGGCGGCCTGTGAGGCCGGCTCCCGTGGGGTGATGCTCACCCAGTTTACCGAGGAGCTGATGTACCGCGGCGGACTCCAGGCGGACTTCCCCGCCGCCCGCCGGGAGTGTCTGTTTGTAGCGGCGGCGCTGGGCGGAGCCAGCACGGTGCGCCTCACCACCCCCGGGGGGACGGACCTGACCTTCAGCGCCCAGGGCAGGCGGTACAACGCCATGACCTGCATGGTCAAGAAGGGGGAATTTTCCCCCGTCCCCACGGTGGAGGCCAACGTCTCCCCCCTGGAGGAGACGGCCAACGGCGTCATTGTAGCCGACGCCAGCATCCCCTACATCGGCATCGGCCTGCTCCAGGAGCCGGTGATCTGCCGGGTAAAGGACGGCTTCATCACCTCCATCCAGGGGGGGTGGCAGGCCCAGAAGCTGCGGGACGACCTGGCCGCCAAGGAGGACCCCAACGTATACAACATCGCCGAGCTGGGGATCGGGCTGAACCCCGCCTGCCGGTTCTGCGGCTTCATGCTGGAGGACGAGGGGGTCCACGGGACGGCCCACATTGGAATCGGCACCAGCATCACCCTGGGCGGCACGGTCAAGGCGGCCTGTCACTACGACCTGATTATGACCAAGCCCACCGTAACAGCGGACGGCGTTGTCGTAATCCGGGAGGGCGAAGTATGCCTGTACACCGATCAACGATAAGGAGGAATCATGGAAAACGCACGAATTTTAGAGCTGGCCCAAGAGCAGTACGACTTTCTGGTGGAGACCCGCCGGGACATCCACCGGCACCCGGAGCCCTCCACCCAGGAGTTCCGCACCCGGGAGTTGGTCATCCGTGAGCTGCGGCGCATCGGAATCACCGAGATCAGGACCTACTTCAACACCGGGGTGGCGGCGGTCATCCGGGGCGGAAGGCCGGGCCGGACCATCGGCATCCGGGCGGACATGGACGCGCTGCTGATGGACGAGGCCACGGGCCTCCCCTTCGCCTCGGAGACGCCGGGGGTGGCCCACGCCTGCGGCCACGACGGGCACACCGCCATTCTTCTGGGGACAGCCCGGGTCCTGTGGCAGCTGCGGGAGGAGCTCCAGGGCAATGTAAAGCTGATCTTCCAGCCGGCGGAGGAAAACGGCCCCCAGGGCGGGGGCGCCCAGTATATGATCCGGGAGGGGGTCCTTCGGGACGACCCCGCGGTGGACTTTATGACCGGCCTGCACACCAACAACCGCTACCCGGTGGGCCGCCTGATCTCCCGCAGCGGCCCAACCCACGCGGGCTCGGACCCCATCTACCTGGACCTGTACGGCACAGGCGGCCACGCCTCCACCCCCCACCTGGTCAAGGACCCCATTGTGGCGGCCGCCTATATCATCACGGCGCTGCAAACGGTGGTCTCCCGCAGCATCAACCCCTTTGACAACGCGGTGGTCGGGGTGAGCATGATCCAGAGCGGCACCCGGCACAACATCGTCCCGGAGCACGTCCATATCCGGGGGACGCTGCGCACCTTCAAGGAGGAGGTACGCCAACTGGCCGGGGAGCGCATCACCGAAATCGTCAGCGACGTCGCCCACGCCATGGGTGTGCGGGCCGAGCTGGACATCCGCTGGAACTATGGCCCTCTGGTCAACGACGGGGCCCAATACCAGCGGGTAAAGGGCTGGCTGACCGACCTGGTGGGGCCGGACCGGTATGTGGAACAGGAGTTCCCCAACAGCGGCGGGGAGGACTTCTCCTACTTCGCCCAGACGGTCCCCTCTGTCTTCTTCTGGCTGGGCACCCAGGCGGACGACGGCGTGACCGTCGGGGCCCACAGCCCCGCCTTTACCTTTAACGAAAAGGCGCTGCCCCTGGGGGTGGCCGCCTTCACCCGGATAGTTTTTGGATACCTGAATGGAATGTGATGGAAAAGGAGGAATTACCATGAAACGACGTGATCCGGCGGCTGGGCAGAGGGGACTGGTTAAATTTTTTGCCGTGGTCGAGCGTGTGGGCAACCGGCTGCCCCATCCCATGTGGATTTTCGTCATCCTGACCGTAACCACGCTGCTGCTGTCCATGGTGTTCGCCCAAATGGGCATGTCGGTCACCTACATGGAGGCCAACAGCAAGGGAGAGGTGACCGAAAAGGTGGTTCAGGTGGTCAACCTCCTCTCGAAATCCGAGATTGCCGCACTGTTTTCGGAATTTACCAAAAACGTGCTGGGCAACGAGGTACTGGGCAATGTCATCACCATCTCCATGTGCATGGTGCTGGCGGAGCAGACCGGCTTTTTCGACGCCGCCCTGCGCAGGATGCTGCTGGGCGCGCCCCGGGCGATCATCACCTATGCCCTCGCCCTGATGGGGGTCTGCGCCAACATCGCCGGGGACGCCGGCAACATCCTGGCCGCCACCCTGGGCGCCATGGTGTTCAAGGCCATCGGCAGAAATCCGGTCATCGGCGTGGTAACCGCCTTCTCTGCGGCCTCCGCCGGCTACACGGCCAACCTGGCCATCGCCAACCAGGATGTCACCCTCTCCACCACCACCGGTGTCATCGCCGAGACCCTGGGCTTCACCGAATTTCACCCTCTGATTAACTGGTATTTCCTGGCCGCCGCCACCTTCATACTGGCCCTTGTCTGCACCGTAATCAGCGAAAAGATCGTAACCCCGCTGGTGGGAGATTTCCACACCCTGGGTGACGCCTCCGGGATGCGCAAATACGAGCTCACCCCGGAGGAACACAGGGGTCTGCGGAACGCCGGCATCGCCGCGCTGGCCTTCCTGGCGGTTCTGCTGGTCTGCACCGTCCCCGCCGGCGGCCTGTTCCGCAACAGCGACGGAGGCCTGCTGCCCACCTCCCCCCTCATCAAGTCGATCCCGGTTCTGGTGGGTCTGTTCTTTGCCCTTGTGGGCGCGGCCTACGGCTTCGGGAGCGGCGTTATCAAGAGCATCAACGAGGTGCCCAGAATCATGCAGAAGGGCATCTCCCGGGTGTCCTCCATGATCCTGATTCTGGCCATCATGTCCCAGTTCATCTCTGCATTCAAGCGTTCCAACCTGGCCACCGTCATCTCGGTCAACGGGCAGAACTTCCTGAAGCTGATTAACCTGAACGGCCTGCCTCTGCTGTACCTGTTCATCCTTCTGGTGTGCTTCATCAACTTCTTCATGACCAGCGGCTCCAACAAGTGGTTCATCCTGGCCCCCATCTTCATTCCCATGTTCGCCGGTCTGGGCATCCACCCCGCGCTGACCCAGCTCGCCTACCGCATCGGCGACTCCTGCACCAATAACATCTCCCCGCTGTCCTCCACCCTGCCCGTGGCCATCGCCCTGGTGGAGGAATACTGGGACAAGAACCGTGAGGACAAGCCCGGCCTCGGAACGGTCATCTCCTATCAGCTGCCCTTCTCCATCGGCTTTATGATAACCTTTGTCATCCTGCTCACCGTTTTCTATCTCTTCCAGCTCCCTCTCGGCCCGGCCATGCCCCCCATGCCCCGGTTCTGATTCCGGCCCGCCGCCGGGCCAAAGCCGCAAATCTTAATTTTTTATGAATTGACCCCCTTCCCTCTTGCCGAAAAAGGTCGGAATGATTATACTTGAACAGAACAATTTTTCGGGGGAGGGGAAACCCGTTGGAAGAGAGATATGTAAATGTTTCCCGGCAACCGTCCGGGCGCCGGGGTGCGCCGTCCCAGCGGAGGCAGGCTCCCGGACCCCGGCGGCAGGCGGGCTCAGAGGGCTGGGACGAGCCGCCCCGCAGGCGCGGCAGGGGCGGGCGCTCCCCGGCCGCGGCGGCGGTCATGGGCTTCTACAAGGTACTGGTTGTCATCTCCGCCATCATCGTGGCGGCGTATCTGGGCTTCAACGCCGTGGTACGGGCTCCGGAGCAGAAGTCCCCGCCTCCCCCCGCCCAGACGGGAAACCGGACGGACCCCGGCGGCACGACTGGCGCGGCGGACTCCACCACCGGAACCGCCCCGGAGCGTCAGCTCCGGAAGGGCGTATACAACATCTTCCTGGCCGCCACTGACATGGAGGGCTACCGCACCGACATCATGATGGTGCTGTGCTACGACACGGTGGAGCAGAGGGTGGGCGTGGTCTCCATCCCCCGGGACACCCTGGTCGCCCGGGACAGCGGGAACCCCCACCTGGTCTACGGCAAGGGCGGTCTGGATCAGCGGATCGCGGACGTCTCCAACATGCTGGGCATCCCTATCGACTACTACATCAAGGTAAACATCAGGGGCTTCATCACCCTGGTGGACTATCTGGGCGGGGTGGACTTCTACGTCCCCTGCGACATGAACTACGACGACCCCTACCAGGACCTGCACATCCACTACACCGAGGGGATGTACCATCTGGACGGCCAGCAGGCCATGGAGGTGGCCCGGTTCCGGAAAAACAACGGCGACGGCAGCGGCTACTCCGACATCGGCCGCACCGAAACCCAGCAGAAGCTCCTGATCGCCCTGGCGAAGAAGGTGCTCTCCTGGGGCAATCTCACCAGGATCAACGGCTTTGTGGAGATCTTCAACCAGAATGTGGATACCGACCTGTCCATGAACGACATGCTCTATTTTGCCAGCCAGGCCATCGGTCTGGACCCCTCCGCCGGGGTGGAGACGGCCACCCTCCCCGGCCGTGGGGACGGGGTATATCGGGGCTACCGCTACTGCTACGTGCTGGACCAGGAGGAGACCCTGGCACTGGTCAACCGGCTGGTCAACCCCTACGACCGGCCCCTGACCCTGGAGGACATGAACCTGGCCAAGGCGGACAGCTACACAGGATAACGCAGCGCGGCCCCCGGACACTCCGGGGGCCGCGAATTTATCGTATTGTCCTTCCGTTGAGGACGGCGCCGGCCAGCCGATCCCCCTCATAGCACACCTTCAGCGAGAAGAAGGGGGCGTCCTCCCAGATCAGCCTGAGAAAGATTTCGTCCCCCTCCCAGTGGGGAATCTCCAGCAGCCGGTGCCGGGGGAGCCACTCCAGCACCCCCTCGTCGCACTCCTTCACCTGGCCGGTAAAGCCGTCGGCGGTGAATAGGTGCATATACTCGGTGGGCCAGCGGTCAGAGACAAAGGTGACAATCCCCCGGTAGCGGTAATCGGTGAGGATCAGTCCGGTCTCCTCCTCCGCCTCCCGGAGCAGGCAGTCCTCGGGGCTCTCCTTGTCCAGAAATTTCCCGCCGATCCCGATCCACTTGTCCTGATTCAGGTCGTTCTTCTTCTTGATCCGGTGGAGCATCAAATATTCGTCTCCCCGCCGGATATAGCACAGGGTGGTGTTAATCACAGCAGCTCCTCCTTCTCTGAAAGCGGCCGGGGTCTCACGCCTCTACCAGCTCCACGCTCACCGTAAAGCTCTCCCCGTCCCGGAGGCAGGTCAGGGTCACCGTATCCCCGGCGCCCAGCCCCAGCTTGAGGCGGGTCAGGTCCTCGATTCCGGTAATGGGCACGCCGTTGGCGGCGGTGATGATGTCCCCCGCCCGCAGCCCCTTGGCCCAGGAGTCGCTGTCCTTCTCCACATCCACCAGCTCCAGCCCGCCGCCCTCCAGGGCGTAGGTGTTCACACTGAAGCCAAACACGCCGGTTTTAATCTCCTTCCCGGCGATCAGCCGGTCCACCACATACTTCACCCGCTGGGAGGGGATGGCGAAGCCCAGCCCCTCGGCGGAGCCGTCCTCCGAGACAATCTTGATGGTGTTGATGCCCATCACCTGTCCGTACTGATTCAGCAGGGGGCCGCCGGAGTTGCCGTAGTTGATGGCGGCGCTGGTCTGAATCAGGGCCATGGTGACCCCCTCCACCTCCACCTCCCGGTCCAGGGCGGAGACGATTCCGTCGGTAAAGGTGGCCCGGTAGCCCAGGGAGTCCCCCAGGGCGGCCACCGGCTCGCCGATGCGCAGGTCGTTGGAGTCGCCGAACTGGGCGGGGGTCAGGTCCTCCGCCTCCACCTTCAGCACGGCCAGGTCCTCCACCGCATCAAAGCCCACCAGGCTCGCGGGGAGGATCCGGTTGCTGTGGAGCAGAACCCTCACGTCCCGGGCGCCGGCCACCACGTGGGCGTTGGTGATGATATAGCCGTCCCGGGTGAGCACCACGCCGGTGCCGGCGCTGTAGCCGTCGCTGGCCTCCGCCTCAATGGACACCACTGAGGGGCTGGCCTGTTCAAAGATCTGCGCGTAGCTCAGGGGCTCTCCCCGGGCGGGGAGCAGGGTCACCGTCACCCCGGTGCCCAGCCGGGCCTGGGGGATGGCGGGGGGCTGGTCGTTCAGGCTGCCCTCCTGTCTCCAGTCGTCCTCCTCCACCGAGGGGAAATAGTCCCGGATGATGGGGGGCGTGCTGTCAAAGTACCGGTCCAGCAGAACGGTGGACAGGCAGATGAGCGCGATCAGGGCCAGCAGGCCCAGGAACCAGGGCCATTTCCGGCCCCGCCGCCTGGGTCTGAGCACCGGGCGCCGGGACACGGCGGCCGGCACGCGGACGGCGGGCGGCGCCGGATACCCGGGGTTGTCCTGTTCCCAGGGTCCCCCGCTCCACAGGCCGTCGTTTCGGTTGTCCATGATAACACCCCCTGCGAATGTCACGCCAGCGTCAGCGTAAACTGAAACTGGGTGACTCCGTCCTCACTGGTGACGGTAATGTTCTCCTTCAGGTTTCCCAGAATGGTCTTGACAATATACAGGCCCAGGCCGACCCCCTCCCGGTCCATGGAGCGGGAGTAATCCGCCTTGTGGAAGCGCTCAAAGAGCAGGGGCAGCTCCTCGGGGGGGATGGTCCCGCCCAGATTGCGTATTGTGGTGTGGGCCTTGCCGTCCTTTTTGACAATCTGCACGGTGATCGCGGTGCCGGGGGCGGCAAACTTGGCCGCGTTGTCCAGCAGATTGTAGCACACCTGGGTGACGGCGTCGGGGTCGCCCCACACCATCAGCTTTCCCTTGGGCATCCTCACATCCACGTCCAGCTGCCGGTCGGTAATCTTGGTCTCCAGGCTGATGAGCACCTGAGACATGACCTCGGTAAAGTCGAAGGTCTCCTGGGCGGTAACGGTGCTCTGGGTCAGGGCGTTCAGCCGGGACAGGTCCAGCATCCGCCGCACCAGCCGGCTGAGCCTGCGGGTCTCCGACACCACAATCTGCAGCGACTCCCGCTCCCGCTCCTGGGGGATGGTGCCGTCCAGAATGCCCTCGGCGAAGCCGGCGATGGTGGTCATGGGGGTCTTCAGCTCGTGGGAGACATTGGCGATAAACTCCGCCCGCTGGCTCTCCACCTTCTCCAGGGAGTTGGCCATGGAGTTAAATGCCTCGGCCAGGGCGCTCACCTCGTCGCAGCGGTCCTCATAGCCGGTTACCCGGGTGTCAAACTCCCCCTGGCCAAATCTCCGGGCCGCCTCGGCCATCTCGTTCAGGGGCCGGGTCTGATAGGCGGAGGTGAGGGTGCTGGCAATCACAGAGATCAGGAAGACCACCACGGCGGAGAAGAAAAAGATGGTCGCAGTGGAGGCCCACATCTCATTGAGGTTCGAGGCGCTGGCCCCCACCAGCACCATCCCCTGAGTCACCAGCAGGGGGCCGACTTGATTGGCCACCGGCAGGGCGGCGGTATACCGCCGGTCCTGAAAGATGCCCCCCAGGTTTGTCATACCGTTATAGGCCCCTCCCTCCATCACCTGGGCCACGATATCCTCCGGAAGCTGACCGTTCTCCTGGGTATAGAAGTGGCTGCCGTCGGTGGAGAAGAGGACCTTGCCGCCGCTGTCGGCCACAATGATGTGGGAGTTTGAGATCATAGCGATGGAGGCCATATAGCTGCTGTAAAACTCATCCTGCACATCCAGCGTGAGGTAGCGCCGGTAGTAGGTGGCGGTAAAGCTGGAGATATACCCCGCGTTGCGCTCCACCGAATCCCGGGTCTCCCCGATGATATACCGGTAGGAGAGCAGCATAAAGGCCCCCGCCAGCAGGGTAAAGGAGACCAGCATAATGCTCACCATCATGGCCAGCTGACGGCGGTAGAGGGAACGCATGGGATGTCACCTCCCTTTCGGAAATGCCTGCGGGGGCCGACGCCCCCGGCAGCCCGTCTGTCAAAGATGCAGGGCTGGATGAAACGGCGCGCCGGGTTGTCGCGCCCTACAGGGCTGACCTACCCCGTCGTGCCCAGCTCAAATTTATAGCCCACACCCCAGACGGTCTTGAGCCGCCACTGTTCGCTGACCCCCTCCAGCTTCTCCCGCAGTCGCTTGATGTGGACGTCCACCGTGCGGCTGTCGCCGAAGTAGTCAAAGCCCCAAACCTCGTCAAGCAGCTGGTTCCGGGTAAACACCCGGTTGGGGGAGGAGGCCAGGTGAAACAGCAGCTCCAGCTCCTTTGGGGGGGTATCCACCCGCTGTCCGTCCACCAGCAGCTCGTAGGAGTCCAGATTGATGACCAGCTTGTCGAAGGACAGCTTTTTCTCCCCTGTCTCCTCCTCCACGCCGGAGCGGCGCAGCACGGCGTGGATGCGGGCCAGCACCTCCTTCATCTCAAAGGGCTTGACAATGTAGTCGTCGGCCCCCTGTTCCAGGCCGGCCACCTTGTCCTCGGTCTCCCCCTTGGCGGTGAGCATAATCACGGGGGTCTTGTCCCCCTCCCGGATCTTTTTCAGCACCGACCAGCCGTCCATAATGGGCAGCATGATGTCCAGCAGCACCAGGTCGGGCTGGAAGGAGCGAAACAGCTCCACACCCTTGCCGCCGTCCTTGGCCACCTGGCTCTCAAAGCCCTCCTTCTCCAGGTAGAGGTGGAGCAGCTCGGCGATATTGGCGTCGTCCTCGACGATCAGGACCTTTTTAGGCATAAAACGGCACCTCGTTTTCCGAAGGTTGAATGTGGGCGGAGCGCGGCGGGGTTGTCGCGCCCTGCCTGAAAAGTTGCTGCCTCTATTATATCGCAAATGGAGGCGCTTGGGTGAATAATCTGTAAATTACGGGGCTTTTTGCTTCTCCACATAGGAGTGATCCACCTGAATGACGGAGAAATACCGGTCAGAGAGCTTTTTAATCTCCTCGCTCAGCCGTCCCCGCACCTCGCTGTCGGACAGGGCGAAGCCGTAGGGCACCACCACGTCAAACACCAGATTGGTGTGGATGGGCCCGGCGGTGATGCGAAAGTCGTGGATGGTGAGGGCGGGGTCCAGCTCCCTGGCAATGCCGGCGACCTGTCCGCGCAGCACCTCGGTGCGCCCGTCCCGCACCACCGGGTCCATATGGATGGAGGTCTCAATGTGGTGTCTGGCCTTCAGCTCCCGCTCGATGTGGTCAATCACATCATGGACCTCCAGAAAGTCGGCGTCGGCGGGCACCTCGGCGTGGAGCGACATCATAGCCCGGCCCGGCCCGTAGTCGTGATACACCAGGTCATGGATGCCCAGGATGTACTCGTGGCCCAGCACGATGCGGTCGATATCGGCGGCCAGCTCCGGGTCCATGGCCCGGCCCAGCAGGGGGTCGACGGTGTCCTTGGCGGCCCCCCAGCCGGTGCGCAGGATAAACAGGGCCACCGCCAGCCCCAGCCAGCCGTCCAGGGGCAGCTTTAGAAAGTGTCCGGCCAGCAGGCCCAGCAGCAGGGTGCCGGTGGCCGCCGCGTCGGACAGGGAGTCGGCGGCCGTCGCGGCCAGGGCAGCCGACCGGATGGCCCGGGACAGCCCCCGGTTAAACCAGAACATCCACAGCTTCACCAGGATGGAGGCGGACAGGATCCCGGCAGACAGCACCGAGAAGCTCACCGGCTCCGGGTGGATGATCTTCTGTAGCGAGGACTGGGCCAGCTCCACCCCCACCAGCAGGATCAGCATAGCCACCGCCAGCCCGGCCAGATACTCCATCCTGCCGTGTCCGAAGGGGTGCTCCTCGTCGGCCTCCCGGCCGGCCAGCCGGAAGCCCACCAGGGTGACCACCGAGGAGGCGGCGTCAGACAGGTTGTTGAAGGCGTCGGCGGTAATGGCGATGGAGGCGGTGAGAATCCCCGCCGTCAGCTTGCCCCCGAAGAGGAGCAGGTTGAGGGCGATGCCGATCCCCCCCGAGAGGATGCCGCATCGCCGGCGGGCCTCCGGGTCCTGGGGCTCCAGGTTCCCCAAACGTAGAAAAAAGCTCACAGAAAGAATACACCTCACAGCATCAGAAATATTCGGCGGCTCCGAATCTCATCTCATGTAATTTGCTTATTCTACCATGAAACCAGGCCCGCTTCAAGCCAAACTTTGCGGCCCGCGGGGTTTTCCCCGTCTTGAAGTAGTCCAGACCCTGTGGTAAAATAGAGAGACAATCCATCCTATACCGTTTCTGAAGGAGTGTGTAGTCCATGACCTTGACGGAACAGCTGATTCTGCTTCAGGCGCCCAACCCCGCGGCGGCGGAGAACGGGCGGAAGCTGTGGAAGAAGGGGAGCTTCTCCGCCCTGCACCGGACGGAGGACAACACCCTCTACTGGGCGGAGTGCGCCGGCAGCGGCAAAACGCCCTACCGGGTGTCCATCGACTGGACCGACCCGGACGCCCCGGTGTGCCGGTGCTCCTGTCCCAGCCGGCAGTTCCCCTGCAAGCACGCCCTGGGGCTGATGTTCCAGCAGCTGGCCGGCGGGGACTTCACGCCGGCGGAGCTCCCCCAGGACATCGCGGACAAGCGGGCCCGGCAGGCGGCCCGGGCGGCCAAGAAGGAGTCGGAAGGGCCCGCAAAGCCCAAAAAGCCCAACGCCGCCGCCCGGAAGAAAAAGCTGACCAGGCAGCTGGAGGGGCTGGACATGGCGGAGAAGATGATGGACGACCTTCTGACCTCCGGCCTGGGGGCGTTGGCCGGCTCCTCGGCCCAGACCTTTGACAAGCTGGCCAAGGACCTGGGCAGCTGCTACCTCACCGGCCCTCAGACCGCCTTCACCCGCATCGCCCTGGCGGTGCGGGCCGTCCAGCAGGACCCGGAGCGGGCGGAGGAGGCCTATGCCCAGGCCCTGCGCATCCTGGTGGCCCTGCGGTCCACCATCAAGAAGTCCCGAACCTTCCTCCAGGACAAGCTGGAGGCGGGCAGCTTCACCCCGGAGGACTCCGCCCTCTTCGAGGCCCTGGGCGGGGTGTGGAAGCTGGAGGATCTGCGGGCCATCGGCTCCCTGCGGGAGAATGTCCGTCTGGTCCAGCTGTCCTTCGACGTCAGCCTGGACCAGGCCAAAAAGGAGTATGTGGAGCGGGGCTGGTGGATCGACCTGGACAGCGGAGAGCTCTTCCAGACCCGAAACCTGCGGCCCATGAAGGCGCTGAAATATGTGAAGGGGGACGACAGCCGCTTCGGTCTGCTGGAGGTCCCCGCCCTGTACATCTACCCCGGCGAGGGGGACCGGCGGGTGCGCTGGGAGGCCGCCTCCCCCCGCCCTCTCACGGCGGAGGAGCGGGCCGCCCTGCCAGCCCTGGCCCAGCCCGGGCTGGCGGCGGCGGTGAAGCAGACCAAGGCGGCCATCAAGAACACCCTGGCCCCCAAATTCCTGGCGGTGCTGGTCCCGGTGGGGGCTCTGGGGAAGGTGGGGGAGGCCCTCGTGCTGGAGGACCCTTCCGGCGGCCGCATCGTCCTCCGGGACCGCCCTGGGGAGGACCCCTGCGCCGCTCGGCTGGCCATGCTGGAGCTGCCGGCGGGCAGCGCCCTCTTCGGCCTGATGTACTACCACGAGGGGGACCGCTCCCTCTGCCTGCACCCCTACAGCCTGGTCACACCCGCAGAGGTCGTCCGCCTGCAATATTGAGGGGCCCCGGCGGCCCGTCTTTGGGGACGGAAACGGCGTGCCGGGTCGTCACGCCCTACATATTACAAGAACGGAGGTATTTTTGTGAATTTACAACCTCTTTACGATGTAAAAACCCGGCTGGAGCAGGCCGCCATTGCCGGGACGGGTCTGCTGGGGGAGGACTTCCGCCTCCAGCGGGCGGCGGAGCAGTTAAAACCCCTGGCGGGGGCCAGCCCGGTGTTTGGAAAGATTGACAGCGGACTGGAACAGCTGCTGTCCGCCCCGGCGGAGGCCCGCTCCGGTCTCTTGCTGGACCTGCTGGCCCTGGTGGACGCGGTGGCCTACACCCAGGGAAAAACCGGCATAGAGGGGGAGCTGGTCCCCCTGCCCGCCGGGAGCGGCCAGTACCGGGAGCTGTCCTACGGCCAGCTCCACCCGCTGCTGGAGGCGCTCACCACCACCGGCGGCGGCCGGATGGACGTCGTCCAGTCCGCCTGGGAGAACCACCCCGAATTTTTCACCGACTTCCGGGTCCTGCCCGCGGTGGTAAACGGCCTGGGGGACAGCTACGTCGAACTGGCCGAGCTGAACGCCAAAATTCTGAAGCAGGCGGGCCCCGCCGCCCTGCCTCTGTTGAAGGAGGGCCTTGATCCCGCCGGAAACCGTTCCATGGCCCGGCGGGTGGAGGTGGTCTCCGCCATCCAGGGGCCGGAGGCCACCCCCTGGCTGCGGGAGCTTCTGCCCCAGGCGAAGAAGGACGTGCGCGGGGCCGTCCTCACCGCCCTGGGGGAGGACCCGGAGAACATCTCCCTCCTGCTGGAGCTGGCCAAGACCGAGCGGGGGGCCAACCGGGAGGCCGCCCTGAAGGCTCTGGCAAAGCAGAACGGGGAGGCGGTGGCCGCCTTCTGGGGGGAGGAGCTGGACAAGAGGCCCGGCTCCGTCCTGTTCCTCCGGGATACCGACGCCGGCTGGGCCGCCTCGCTGGTGGCCTCTGGCCTGCGGACCCATCTGGAGAAGCTGCTCGCCCACGGCGACCGGGTCCCGGAGGAGGAGCAGACGGAGCTGTCCCGCTGGTGCCAGGCGGTGGGCAGGAAGACCTCACCCCCCATGCTGGACTTCTGGCGCTGGGCCGACGGACACATGAAGGACTTCGACAAGCTCACCAACAAGAAGGGCAATTCCATCTTTGCCGGTGTACGGCTGACCGACACCCTGACGGACTGCCTGCGCCGCACCGGCCCCGGCCCTCTGCGGGACTACTGCCTGAATCTGTTCGACAGCCATCCCGCCATAACCCGGTATCTGTCCATCAGCTTCCCGGCCGCCCTGCTCACCCGCCCGGCGGCGGAGGTCTTTGAGAAATACTCCCCCTATATTCTGACCAAAAAGCCCCTGCTGGACAAGGAGCGCCAGGAGACGCTGAACACCGTCCTGCTCCGGGCCCTGGGGGAGGTCTGGTGGTATCCCCAGGTGGGTCAGTATCGGGTCTATGGGGGCCTGTCCACCGCCGAGCCCCTGGATATCCGGTGGATCGAGCGGCTCACCCGGGCGGTCTGCACCGATGTGCCCAGGAGGGCCGGCGCCTCCCCCTTCGCCTACTACTGGGAGGACGTGCCCGAGTTTGACCGGACCCTCATGCGGCTGGTCAATCCGGAGGACGGGCGGTGCCGTGAGCTGGTGGCGCCCTACCTGCGCAGGCGGCTGAAGGAGACCGGCCTGCCCTACCATTACAGCCGCTGGCTGCTCCAGCTGGGTGGCAGTCCCCGGGGGCTGTTCGGCAAAGCGATGGCCAAAACCCCCTCGGCCAACCACCTGTATGTGGTGTGGAGCCTGCTGCACGAGGCCAGCCAGGCCCTGCCTCCGGAGGAGGTCATCGCCCTGCTGGAGGAATTTCTGGAGGCCAAAGCGGGCCGGAAGCAGGCCTGGGCCAAATTCCAGAAGGCTATCCCCTGGACGGTGGAGCGGCTGCGTGCGGGAGAGCCCTTCCCGGAGTGGGACAGCTGGGAGAAAATCGACAAATAATTGGAGGGACCAACCATGAAAAATGTCCAACGCCTCCCGGCGGAGGAGCTTTTCCAGCGGGAGATCGACGCCCTGATCGCCGCCGACCACGACCCCGTCCCCACGGGGTGGAAAATGTCCCCCAAGGCGGTGCTCCACTACATCACCGGCGAGTGCACCGCCAAGGGGGTCCCCATCACCGCCAAGTACATCGGCGACTGGCGGCTGGTGGAGATCGCCATCGCCACCCTGCTCACCGACCGGGCCCTCCTGCTCATCGGAGAGCCGGGCACCGCCAAGAGCTGGCTCAGTGAACACCTGGCCGCCGCCATCACCGGCGACTCCACCAAGGTGGTCCAGGGCACCGCCGGCACCACTGAGGAACAGATCAAATACTCCTGGAACTACGCCATGCTCATCGCCAAGGGCCCCTGCCCCGAGGCCATGGTAAAGAGCCCCGTCTACCGGGCCATGGAGTCGGGCTCCATCGCCCGCATTGAGGAAATTTCCCGCTGTGCCAGCGAGGTACAGGACGCCCTCATCTCCATCCTGTCAGAGAAACGGTTGTCCGTCCCCGAGCTGGGGCTGGAGCTCCCGGCCCAAAAGGGATTTTCGGTGATTGCCACCGCCAACACCCGGGACAAGGGGGTCAACGACATGTCCGCTGCCCTGAAGCGGCGGTTTAACATCGTGGTCCTGCCCACCCCGGCGGACATCCAGGACGAGATGGACATTGTCCAGACCCGGGTGGAGCAGCTGTCCGCCGGGCTGGACCTGAACGCCCGTCAGCCCGACACGGACACGGTGGAGAAGGTGGTCACCATCTTCCGGGAGCTGCGCTCCGGGGCCACCCTGGACGGCAAGCAGAAGCTGAAGCCCACCTCCGGGGTGCTGTCCACCGCCGAGGCCATCTCCCTGCTGTGCAACTCCATGGCCCTTGCCGGCTCCTTCGGGGACGGCGGAATCATGCCCGAGGACCTGGCCGCCGCCCTCCAGGGGGCGGTGGTGAAGGACGAAGAGAAGGATAAAATCTCCTGGAAGGAGTATCTGGAGAACGTGATGAAGAAGCGGGGGAGCGAGTGGCTGCCCCTCTACCGGGCCTGCCGGGAGCTGAACGGAAAATGAAAACGCCGACATTTTTCGGGGTGCGCCACCTGTCCCCGGCTTCGGCCTTCCACCTGCGCCGGGCGCTGGATCAGGCCCAGCCCCGGCTGGTGCTGGTGGAGGGCCCCAGCGATCTGAACGGCCAGATGGAGTGGCTGTGCCACCCCGAAACAAAATTTCCCGCCGCCATCCTGGCCTACACCAAGACGCCGCCGGTGCGCACCGTGCTGTGGCCCTTCGCCATCTACTCCCCGGAGGTCCAGGCCATCCTCTGGGCCCACGAGCACGGGGTGGAGTGCCGGTTCATGGACCTGCCCTCGTCGGTGTTTCTGGCCCTCCGGGAGGCGGAGGAAATGTCTGTAGGGCGCGACGACCCCGGCGCGCCGCAGGAGAAGGATTCCAACGCGCCTGTAGGGGCGGATAATATCCGCCCGCAGGATATCCCCGGGAGCGCCGGGGAACGGGCGGATGATATCCGCCCCTACACAGAGGACCCCGCCCAAACCACCGAATCGGTCTACAAGCGCCTGGAGACGGTCACCGGCGAGGACCACGACACCTTCTGGGAGCGAAATTTCGAGCAGCTCGAAAACTCTGAGGAATATCAATCGGCCTGTAATACATTTGGCAATCACCTGCGGGAGCTCTCAGCGGACGACCCCCGCCGCGCCGCCGAGACGGTGGTGCGGGAGGCCTACATGAAGCGGGTCATCGGCCAGGCCGTGGACAGCGGGATACCGGCGGAGGAAATCTTCTGTGTCTGCGGGGCCTTCCACGTGGCCGGACTGGGGGAAAACGCCCCCATGACCGACGAGGAGGAGGCGTCCCTCCCCCGTGCGGAGGCCTGCGCCACTCTGATGCCCTACTCCTACTACCGTCTCACCACCCGCTCGGGCTACGGGGCGGGGAACAAGGCCCCGGCCTACTTCGAGCTGCTGTGGGAGGCCCTCCACGCCGGCGGGCTGGAGCGGCTCCCCTACCTGTACCTCACCCGGCTGGCCGCCGCCCACCGGAAGGCGGGCAACCTGGTGTCCTCCGCCGAGGTCATCGAGGCCGTCCGGCTGGCCCAGACCCTCTGCGCCATGCGGGGGAGCAGGGCCCCCACCCTGTCGGATCTGCGGGACGCCTCGGTGACCACCATGGGTCATGGGCAGTTCTCCGAGCTGGCCCTGGCGGCGGCCGACACCGAGATCGGCAAAAAGATCGGCTTTCTCCCCCAGGGGGTGGCCCGCACCAGCGTGCAGGAAGACTTCTACCGCCAGCTGAAGGAGCTGCGGCTGGAAAAATTCCGCACCGCCCAGCTCCAGCGGCTGGATCTGGATTTGCGGGAGAAGCTGAACGTCAAGTCGGAGGGGGCCGCCTTGGCCGACCTGCGGCGGTCCTTCTTCCTCCACCGCCTGCGGGTGCTGGGGGTCCACTTCGCCGCCCTCCTCCCTTCCCGGCAGGAGGGGGCCAACTGGGGGGAGTACTGGGAGCTGCGCTGGACCCCAGAGGCGGAGATTGAGATTGTGGAATCCGCCCTTATGGGCGACACCATCCAGGGGGCGGCGGCCTTCGCTCTGAAGGAGCGGGCGGACCAAAGCGCCTCCCTGGGGGAGGCGGCGGCCATTTTCCAGAACGCCTTCCTGTGCGGGATGCCCGCCGCCGCCCAACACGCCCTGTCGGTGCTCCAGGGGCTGGGGGTGGACGCGGCCGCCATTGCCGACGTGGCGGACACCGCCTCCCGGCTCAGCCTGGTGGTGCGCTACGGCGACCTGCGGCGGTTTGACCCGGAGCCGGTGATCCCCCTTGTCAAGCAATTATACCTGCGGGCCTGCCTCACCCTGGCGGAGGCCTGCGTCTGCGACGCCAAGGCCGCCCCGGCGGTGACCAAGGCCATGGACCAGCTCAACACCCTCCAGCTCAGCCACGACTTTCTGGAGGAGGGGCGGTGGATTTCCCTGCTGGAGGAAATTTCCGACCGGGACGACCTGAACACCCGCTGCTCGGGCTTCGCCATGGCGATTTTGCTGGAGCGGGGAAAGGCGGACGAGGATCTCCTCGCCCGGGAGGTGGCCCGGCGGCTGTCCCCCGGCGTCCCCGCCGACCTGGGGGCGGGGTGGTTCGAGGGTCTGGCGGGGAAAAACCGCTACGCCCTCATCGCCCGGCTGTCCCTGTGGCGTCAGCTGGACAGCTACCTCTCCGGCCTGGACGACGAGACCTTTCGCCGGGCGCTGGTCTTCCTCCGCCGGGCCTTCGCAGACTTCTCCCCCAAGGAGAAAAACGACATTGCGGAAAACCTGGGGGAAATCTGGGGCGTGAACCCCCAGCAGGCGGCGGAGCTGCTGATGAATGACACCACAGAGGCCGAGCAGGCGGTGCTGGACAGCCTGTCCGACTTCGACTTTGACGATATTTGAGGAGAGCACCTGTAGGGGCCGACGACCCGGCGGCCCGTCGATTCGGTGTGAAATTGGCCTTGACAGAGCGGCGCGCCGGGTCGTCGCGCCCTACGGAGGGGAGGAAACGATATGTCACAAACCGAACAGCTCAGCCGCTGGCGGCTGATTCTGGGCAGCGAGACGGAGCAGTCGTTCTCAGGTATGGGGGGCGTCGGATTGTCCCGGGAGGAGCTTCTCATGGACGCCGCCCTGGGGGCCATCTACGGCGGACCCGGGGAGAGCTTCGGCGGCTCCGGCGGGGGCGGGGGGAAGGGACCCTCCTCTCCGCTGATCTCCAAGTGGCTGGGGGACCTGCGGTCCCTCTTCGACCCGGAGACGGTGGCGGTGGTGCAGAACGACGCCATTGAGCGCAAGGGCCTGAAGCAGCTTCTGCTGGAGCCCGAGCTGCTGGACACCCTGGAGCCCGACCTGAATCTGGCCTCCACCCTGCTCATGCTCAAGGACCAGATCCCCAAGAAGTCCAAGGAGTCGGCCCGGGCCTTCATCCGCAAGATTGTGGAGGAGATCAACCGGCTGCTGGAGAACGACATGCGCCGTGCGGTGACGGCGGCGCTGAACCGCCGGGCCCACTCCCCCCTGCCCTCGGCGGCCGCCCTGGATTTTCCCTATACAATTCGGAGAAATCTGAAGAATTATAACAAAGAGTTGGGGGCAATTCTCCCGGAGCGGGTATGGTTTTTCGACCGGTCCAGCCGGGTAAACCGGTGGCACGTCATTCTGGACATCGACCAGAGCGGGTCCATGGGCCAGTCCATCCTCTACTCCTCGGTGATGGCCTGCGTGCTGGCCTCCATGTCCGCCGTACGCACCAGCGTGGTGGCCTTCGACACCAAGATCATGGACCTGACCCCCCTGTGCGCCGACCCGGTGGACCTGCTCTTCGGCTTTCAGATGGGGGGCGGCACCGACATCGCCAAATCCATCGCCTATTGCCAGGGGCTGGTGGAGTCCCCGGCCAGGACGCTGTTTTTCCTCATCTCCGACCTGGACGAGGGGGGCAACCGTGCGGCCCTTCTCCGCCGCCTGGAGGAGCTGAAGGCCTCCGGGGTGACGGCGGTGGTCCTGCTGGCCATCGCCGACGGGGGCAAGCCCTACTACGACGCCCAGACCGCCCAGCGGGTGGCGGCCATGGGCATCCCCTGCTTCGCCTGCGCCCCGGAGAAGCTGCCCGAGCTGCTGGAGCGGGCGCTGACCGGACAGCTGTAATTTTTCATACTCAAACGCGGCGCGCCGCGTTTGAGTATTTTTTCTGCCTGCCGCCGGCACCTGCGGCGATTGAACTGGCCGGCGGGTCCCGCTATGATATGATCTTGTGGAGGCAAAGCACAGTTTTAGGCGGCAGCGCGGAAAGGAGGCTTGACAGCCATTTCAACCAATATATACGGCTACATCCGGGTCAGCACCCGCGAGCAGAACGAGGACCGGCAGCTGCTCGCCATGCGGGAGCTGGCCATTCTGGAGCGGAACATTTTCACGGACAAGCAGTCCGGCAAGGACTTCGAGCGCCCTCAGTACAAGCGCCTGGTCAAAAAGCTCAGGCCGGACGATCTTCTCTACATCAAGAGCATCGACCGGCTTGGGCGCAGCTACGGAGAAATTCTGGAGCAGTGGAGGATTCTCACCCGGGAGAAGGGGATCGACATTGTGGTGCTGGATATGCCCCTGCTGGATACCCGCCGGGGCAAGGACCTGATGGGCACCTTCCTCAGCGACATTGTCCTCCAGGTGCTCTCCTTTGTAGCGGAGAACGAGCGCACCAACATCCGCCAGCGGCAGGCGGAGGGCATCGCGGCGGCCAAGGCCCGGGGCGTCAAATTCGGCAGGCCGCCCAGCCCGCTGCCGGAAAACTTCTACCGCGTCCACAGGGACTGGCGGGGAAAAAAGTTAACCCTCCAGCAGGCGGCCAACGCCTGTGCCATGCCGGTGAGCACCTTTTACGCCAAGGCGGTCCGGCTGGAAAACACCCCATAAGCAGAATGAGCGCCACTTTGTAAAGGTGTACCTTTACAAAGTGGCGCTGTTTTTTGCTCACAGTTTTATATTCGGCACTGCCGCTTGAAAAATAAGGGGGTGCGGAGAAATTTTTTTCGACAATTTCTGAGTTTATAAAAGTACACAATCGCAAATTCACACAGTCAGGAGGTGGGCACATGGCACGGAAACCCGGCGCGGCCCGGTCCGCCGGCGAGGGCAGGGCAATACGGTACAGCACCATCAAGGCCCGTCTCTACCCGACGCCGGAGCAGGCGGAGCTGTTTGAAAAGACCTTCGGCTGCTGCCGGTACATCTGGAACCGGATGCTCGCCGACCAGCAGCGCTTTTACAGCGAGACCGGGGCGCATTTCATCCCCACCCCGGCCAAGTACAAAAACGGCGCTCCCTTTCTGCGGGAGGTAGACAACCAGGCCCTCATCCAGGAGCACAACAGGCTGACCCAGGCCTTCCGCCAGTTCTTCAGGAGCCCGGAGCACTTCGGTCATCCCGCCTTCAAGCGCCGGAAGGACGGCCGGAACTCCTTCACCGCCTGCAACCACGAATTTGAATCCGGCCCCACCATCTATATCACCAGGGACGGCATCCGCATGACCAAGGCGGGCATTGTCCGGGCCGTATTTCCCCGCCGCCCGCGAAACGGCTGGAAGCTGAAGCGGATCACGGTAGAGAAGACCCCCACGGGAAAATACCACTGCTGCATCCTCTACGAATACACGGTAAAGGAGCCGGTGCCCGTCGAGCCCTCGGCCGACAGGACCCTGGGTCTGAAATACTCCATGGGCCACTTCTACGTCGGGGACGACGGCCGTCCGGCGGACCCGCCCCGGTGGCTGAGCCAGTCCCGGGAGAAGCTGGTCCGGCTCCAGCGGCAGCTGAACCGGATGGTGCCGGGCTCCAGAAACTACCAGGAGGCGGTGCAGAAATACCGTCTGCTCCACGAGCACATCGCCAACCAGCGCAAGGACTTCATCCACAAGGAATCCCGGCGGATAGCCAACGCCTGGGATGCCGTGTGCGTCAGGGAGGACGACCTGCGCGATCTGGCGGGCATCGCCGTCCAGGAGAACCCCGCGGGCATAGGCTTCGGCGCGTTCCGGGAGTGTCTGCGGTACAAGCTGGCCCATCAGGGGAAGCAGCTGCTTGTGGTGGACCGGTATTTTCCCTCCACCCGTCTCTGCGGCCAATGCGGCCGGGTATCGGCCGAGGGGATCTCCCCAAAGCTCCGGACCTGGGTCTGTCCCGCCTGCGGGGCCCGGCTCAGCCGGGAGGTCAACGCCGCACAGAACATCAAGGCCCAGGGCCTTGCCCAGTACGCTGGCAAAAGCGCCTGACGCTTTGCTTTATTGCCGCTTGGGACGGCGGTGAACGCCCGTCAACCTGTCGGGGGAGCGTTGAGCCCGGCGCCGCGGCCACACCCGAATCGGGCCCGTGGCGGTGCGCTCAGCGTTTTCCGGGCGGGAGCGCGGGAAACGAGAGGGCGTCTTTCCACGAATCGCGCCTGAAGCCCGGAGACGGGCGTCCAAAACATTATGACGATGAAAGGGCGGGGAAGGGAATCCGCCGCCGCTGAGAAAGGGAGTTGAAGCCATGCTCTGCCTGACCCTTCTGCCGGGGGAATATCTGACCATCGGCAGCGACGTGGTGGTCCAGCTGGACCGCATGTCCGGCGACCACTGCAAGCTCGCCATCCACGCCCCCCGGGATGTCCCCATTTTACGGGGCGAGGTCCTGGAGCGGGACGGCGGGGAGCGCCCCGGCTGCGTGTTCGACGCCCGCCGCCGCTACAGGCGCGAGCTCCCCTGGGACCGGAGCAAGGCCCAGGCCCTGTCCGCCATGCGCCTTCTGCTGGAGCAGATGGACGGCGCGGACGAAAATGTGCGCGCCCTGCGCCGGCAGCTGAACTGCATGTTCCCCGCCGCCGGAAGGGAAGCGCCAACCGATCAGGTTTCACCCGGCTGACGAGTCGGCTGAAATATAGCCCCGTACCGGAACGGACCGCCGCTGTGGCCACAGGGGCGCCGCGGCCGGTACTCCGCCCAGCGCCGGTAAAAGGACGCTCCGGCGCGCCGGAATCCCTCAACAATATCATTTTATTAATTGGAAGGAGTCAATTAAAATGAGGATTCAGCACAATATCATGGCCATGTCGGCCTATCGCAACTACAACACCAACACCTCCGCCGTGGCCAAGAATCTGGAGAAGCTCTCCTCCGGCTACAAGATCAACCGCGCCGGCGACGACGCCGCCGGTCTGGCTATTTCTGAGAAGATGCGCGCCCAGATCACCGGCCTGAACGCCGCCCAGAAGAACGTCAAGGACGGCATCTCCCTGGTGAAGACCGCTGAGGGCGCCATGCAGGAGATTCAGGACATGCTCAACCGCATGGACTATCTGGCTACCCAGTCCGCCAACGGCACTTACGACAACGAAGTGGACCGCGCCGCCCTCCAGAAAGAGGTTGACCAGCTTCTGGAAGAAATCGACCGCATCGCCGAGTCCGCCAACTTCAACGGCATCCAGCTCCTGAATGGCGACTGGGATGTGGACGGTGCCACTGTTACCGTTGACGGCTCCAGCCGCATCATTGACCAGGTGTGGAACGGCGCTGGTGATCCCTCCGCTGTCACCGGTGAGCAGACCATTCTGGACGGCGATTCCACCACCGCGCAGAAGACCGTCTTCACCATGGACTTCTCCGACCTGAAGGCTGTTGCCGGCGGCGCTGGCGGAGCTGCCGGCGGTGGCTTCACTGCGGCTGACGCTCTGCCCAATGGCGTCTCGAATGTAGCCGCCACCGGCCTCACTACCGCTGGCGATGTCAAGATGAGCTTTACCACTGCTGCCGCTGATACTGGCGCTACTGCTGTTGGCGCGGATGGCTTGGCCGACCTGACCTTCACCGATGCGGATGCGCAGGGTTCCATTGGTAATGATATTAACTTCAAGTTTGTGTTTGACAGCACTCAAGCTGCTGACAAAGCCGAGTGGGATCAGGCAAGCAACACTGTAACCGTTACCTTGAAGAACGCCAAAGAGTATGCGGCCTCTGACATTCAGACCCTGGTTCAGACTGTAGGTAACAAGACTGGTGACGGCGGCATCGATTTCAGCAATTTCGAGGTCACTGGTACTGGAAAGATTGACACACAGACCTCTAACAACAATGATGTGCTTGGCAATGTCACGCTGGCTGGTGGTGCGGATACCGGTGATAAGACCGTTACCGTTACGACCCCCGAGGGGACCGCTACCCAGACTATCGCCGCAGCCGACTGGGCTGGCAACGTGGCCATCAACGCTGGCGGTGTGACCGCTACGATTGATGCTGACAACACCACTTGGGACGGCACCGAGGCTACCATCGGCACTGTTGCTGCCCCTGCCGCTGGCGGCGGCGCTCCTGCCGGGGATATCACCACCTCCGTGAAGCTCAACGGCACTGACATTGCCGCCGACGTTGAGATTGAGGCCGATGACACTGCGGAGGACATTGTTAAAAAGGTCTTCGCGGAGATGAACGGCACCGCAGGCGCCGTGCTGGAGGACTTCGAATTTAACGGTGCCAAGTACGACGTTGAGGTCGATGGCACCAAGCTGAAGTTCACCCTGAAGGACGACCCCACCGCCGACAACATCAAGGGCAACTTTGACTGGGACGTCTCCATCACCGGCGGCAAATACGAGGGCAACCACACTGCCGGTACTAACGTTGTGACCGCTGGCTCCGTGGCCAACGCCGCCGCCCGCGCCAACACCGTGTTTGAGATCACCACCGACGATCTGAAGGACGGCACCGAGATCACCATTGACGGCAAGACCGTCACCCTCTCTGTGGGCTCTGACAGCAAGGTTGCCGCTGGCACCGGCGTTGTCAAGCTGACGGACGCGGAGGCTGCCGACCTGGATCTGGCTCTGAGCAAGATCTCCGCTGGCTTCGGCGGCTCCACCGACAACTTCGAGATCTCCGTAAACAACGGCGGCAACAACGACGCGAAGGTCGGTCTGGCCATCTATAAGAAGGCGGACTCCACCGAGACCTACAAGACCAAGGATCAGCTGGCCAATGTATTCTCCATGAAGACCAAGGTTGGCGGCGGCGGCCAGGAGCTGAAGCTCCAGATTGGCGACACCAGCGAGAGCTACAACCAGCTGGGCGTCAAGATCGGCAGCATGAAGACCACCGCTCTGGGCATTTCCGGTCTGAACATCGGCACTGCCGAAAAGGCCTCTGCTGCGATCAACACCATCAAGAACGCCATCAATCAGGTCTCCTCCGTCCGTGGTGATCTGGGCGCCTACCAGAACCGTCTGGAGCACACCGCCAACAACCTGTCCGTGATGGCGGAGAACATCCAGGACGCCGAGAGCTCCATCCGCGACACCGATATTGCCGAGGAAATGATGAGCTACACCAAGAACAACATTCTGGTGCAGTCCGCCCAGGCCATGCTGGCCCAGGCGAATCAGGTGCCTCAGGGCGTTCTCCAGCTGCTGGGCTAAGAATAGCCTGACCGGAGGGGGCAAAATTCCGCAGAAATTGGAGTTTACAAAAAGTTCACGGGAAGGTCATGAAATTGCCGTATTTATATTTTATGATAACACCGTAGCCAAGCTACACCATGTATCTCCCATTTCTCCCTCTCCTTTTACAACACACACAGGCAGAGCGCCCTGGCCGGATGGCCAGGGCGTTCTGTCGTCTTTCAGTCGTTGTTGATCTGTTCAAATTGATCCAGCCTGTTCATCTCCCGTTTTCGCGCGGCGGCGTTGGACAGCCTGTCCACCAGCCCCGCCCGGTCACCGGCCTGAAGCGCCATGCGGTACCCCCGCAGATTCTCCTCCAGCCGTTCCAGCGCCCCGCACAGCGCCCCGGCGTTCATGGTAAACAGCTGGGTCCACAGGGGCACATCCAGGGCGGCCACCCGGGTGCAGCCCCGGAAGGAGCCCCCCTCAAAGCCCCGGTACTGGAACAAACTGGGGTCGTCGCAGACGGCCACCGCGATAATATGCATCATCTGGCTGGTGTAAGCGATAATGGCGTCGTGCTGTTCCGGTGAGGTCTCCACCACATCGACGCAGCCGATGTAGGCGGCCACCCTACGCATCAGCTCCAGGTGCTCCGGCTTGGTCTGGCCGTTGGGGGTCAGGATGTAGTGCGCCCCCCGGAACATGTGGGCCACGGAGTACTGGATTCCGGAGTGTTCGCTGCCCGCCATCGGGTGTCCTCCCAGGAAGGACACATACTCGGGCAGGGCCGCCGCCTCCTCCAGCACGGCCCCCTTCACCCCGCACACATCGGTGACCATAGCGCCCTTTTTAAAGTGCTCCCGGTGCCGGTCCATAAAGTCCAGAATCCCCTGGGGGTGGAGGCAGAGAAACACCAGGTCTCCCTGGGCCAGCGCCCTCACGGGGTCCTCCTCCGTTCGGTCCACCACCCCCTGCTCCAGGGCGTAGCGCAGGGTGGGCTGGCTCACGTCCACCCCCACGACATCAAAATCCTCAAATCCTCTCAAGGCTCTGGCCATAGACCCGCCAATCAGGCCCAGGCCCACGATGACAATATTTTTTTTCACAATGATCCCTCGATTCTCCGCCGGAGCGGCAGGGATACTTTAACACAGTTAAGCAATAAAGTCAAGGGCCATCAATTTTATAAATCTTCCCAATGTAGGGCAAGGGCTCTGCCCTTGCCTTTTCAATGCCGCATTTCCTTGCCCTATCCCAATTCCGTTTTATCCCCTTTCGGGGATAGGCAGGGGTAGAACCCCTGCCCTACTGAGCGGTTTTCAAATTTGTGAGACATGCGTGCAGGCCCCCCTGTCTATTTCGGCAGGTACTCAAAGAACAGAAGGACGCCGTTGACCGAGACGCTCCCTCCGTTCTCCCCGCCGATGGAGAGGTCCACGCTGTCCAGCAGACAGCGGTAGGCGCTGCCGCACAGCTGCCGGAGGGTGGCCCGGGCGGCCTCATAGCTGCCGCTGGTAAAGCTGAGGGAGATACTCCGGCGGACAATAGTCCGGGAGGTGTCCACCGTCCCGAAGGACAGGCTGTAGTCCTCCGTTTCGGAGAGGACCGTGTTCAGCTCCAGCATGACGGGCTGCAGGTTGTCGTAGTCGGCCAGCCGCACGGGCTCCCCCTCCCCGGCAAAGAGCTCCTCCAGCTCCCGCTCCATGCGGCGCTTCTCCTCCAGCCGGACCTGGGCGGCCTCGGCCTGCAGCCGGCACAGCTCGGTCTCCTCCCGGGCGGCGTCCCGCCGGGCGGTCATGGGCATGTAAAACAACATTACATAGCCGCTGACCAGGGCGACCACCCCCAGCAGGCCCAGCAGAATCCACTCCCGGGCGGTTAAGCTTCGTTTCATGGCCCCTCCTCCTTCTGCAACTGAATGAATACGCTGGCCTGGACCAGCGCCCCCGACCCCTCCGTGGTGGAGGCCGTGTTGACTCTGGTACCCGCCACAACGGGGGATGCCTCCAGCTCCCGGACGATGCGGGCGGTCTCGGCCAGGGTGACCCCGGAGAACTGGAGCTGCACCGCGTCGCCGCCGATGGCCACAGTGTTCAGCTCCGCCGAGCCCCCCAAAGCCCCGTCCAGCAGCTCCAGCACCTCCATCCGGTCGATTGCCGCCCGCTCCTCCTCGGTGGCGGAGTAGAGGCTGTAGCGCTCCTGCACCTCGCTGTAGTCGGCCAGCTCCGCCATGATTTCCTCCAGCCGGGCCTGCTCCCCGGCCGCGGTCTGCTCCGCCCCCCGGGTCTCCGCCCACAGGTCATACACTGTCACCTTGCCCAGCCCCAGCACGCAGGTCAGGGCGAACAGCACATAGAGCGCTGCGGTGGCGGGCTTTGTGGTGCGGTCGGGCTTATAAAACAGGTTCATGGTCCGTTTGGTGGGGTATGCCCCTTTTTTTCTGTTCATGTCTGACCTCCCAGCGCCGCGCCTGCGGCGAAAATACCGGCGGCCGCCCCCTGGCCGGCGGCCGGCAGCAGGTCCTCTGGGGCCAGCAGCTCCAGGCCCACCACATCGGCGATGGCCCGCCGCAGAGCCGGGAGGGCCGCCCCGCCCCCCACCAGGCAGATGGTGTTCAGCTCGCTGGAGCGATAGGTAAACTGGTAAAAATTGACCACCTTTAAAATCTCCACGGCGATGCGCTCACACAGCTCGGCCACGGCGGGGCTGGACTGGATCTCGTGGTAGTTCTCCATCTTATAGGTGCCCGCCAGAAAGGCGTCCACCCCCAGCTCGTCGGCCACCACCATGTCCAGACTGCGCCCTCCCAGGGCGATCTGCCGGGTGGCCTGAACCCGGTCCCGCCACACCACCGTGATGCGGGTGGCCTGGTGGCCCAGGTCCACAAAGCAGAACTCCTTCTCTGCCGCCCGGGTCAGCTGAATCAGCGCCATCTCCTGGGGCAGAACGGTTTTCAGCCGGACGCCCGCCTGGGAGAACATCCTATGATAGCCCGCCAGGGTGCTCTTGGCGGCGGCGGCCGCCATCATGGGCACCCCGTTTTCCTCCTCCTCCTGCCGGGAGGGCTGGCACAGGGCGTAGTCGCAGTGGTACTGGTCCGCCACCCCCTGGATAAAGTCGGAGAACTCATAGGGCAGGTTCATCTCCAGCTGCCCGGTCGTCATCCTGGGCATGGTCACCAGCCGGCAGATCACCTGGCTGGGGGGCAGCACCAAGGCCGCCGGGGCCCTGGGAAGGGACAGCTCCTTCTTGGTCTGGCGCAAAAACTGGGTAAATATGTGGGGCAGAGCGATGGTTCCGCTGCCGTCCATCAGGTTTTCCGGCAGGCGGATCTCCTCCAGCCGGACCGGGCCGCCCTGCCGGACAATCGCGATTTTCATGCTGCTGCTGCCCAGATCGAAGCCAAGCCGCATCTTTCCCATAGGTTTTCTCTCCTTTTCTCAAAACAAGCTGAAATACCACTGGAGCAGCGGGCTGCCCCAGCACACCGTGAGCACCGCGCCCACCGCCAGAAAGGGTCCGAAGGGCACCGCTGTCCCCCGCCGCTGGCCGGACAGGACCGCCCACACCAGCCCCAGAAGACAGCCGGACAGCAGCGTGAGCAGAAGCTGGGCCCAGGTCAGGTACAGAGACAGGGCGAAGAGCAGCTTGATGTCTCCGCCGCCCATGAGCTCCCGGCCCGTCAGCCACTCCCCGGCCAGCACCAGCGCCAACAGTGCCGCCGGCACAATACAGGCTAAAAATGTTTCAAATATTGCAAAATATTCCTCTTTTAATACAAAAAACCACACAATTCGGTTGATTGCCAGGGCCAAAAGAAGGCGGTTCGGGATGATCTGCCGCGCCCAGTCCGCCAGCCCGAGGGCCAGAAGCAGCCCCGCCCAGATCAGCCACTGGAACAGCGCCGGAGGAGGGATGGTCAGGGTCAGCAGCAGGAAAATGCTCCCCCCAGACAGCTCCGCCCAGAGACAGTCCGCCGGAATTTTTTCGCCGCAATATCCGCACTTTCCACGGCGAAAAAGCCAGCTGAACACCGGAATCAGATCGAAAACCGACAGAATATGCCCGCAGGAAAAACACCGGGACCGCCCGGCAAACATCCGCTCCCCCGCCGCCCAGCGGGATACCGCACAGTCTAAAAAGCTGCCCAGCGCCGCCCCCAGCACCGTCAGCCAGAAGGCCAGATACATCGTCAGAATGGTGTCCTCATTCAGCGGCACGCCTGTCAGCTCCTTCCCCTAAAATGTCCGCTCCATGCGGACGTCAAATACTGTTTGTAATATTTTGGCTGTATAATACACCGTTTTTCTGCCCCTTTTTGACCGCTTCAGGTGCTTTTCAGGGCATTTTGGGGCTTTAAAAGGATACCGTCCGCTCTACACGGACACTTTTGTCCCCAGTTTCCCTTTTTTGCCTCCCTTTGGGTAATTTGACGGGGCCACCCTCTCCGTCACGGCTCCGCCGTGCCACCTCTCCCAAAGGGAGAGGTAAGGTCCGTATCCGCCGCCCGTCCTTAGCTCCCCCTTTGGGGGAGCTGGCAGCCGAAGGCTGACTGAGAGGGCCCCTCCAGACGCCCTCCAAGAAGTGCGGACCCCCGCGCCCCTTGGAGGACGCCCGCTGTCGCGGGCGTTCGCTCTATTGTGGCTTCTATTTCCAATCTGCTACAACAATTTGGGTTTCATCTGTATTGTCATGGTCAATAACTACTTCAATGTAATCTCCTGCAACATGCCCATAGTAATCTGCGGCACCGGGAGCTGTCTTTGACAAAGTTCCACTTTTATTGTCTGAAATAAGGTAATAGTATGTGCCATCTGCAACAGAACCTTCTGTCAGATATTTAATCATTCCAAGGGCCTGCGCCGAACGCAGGTTTGCCGCATCTGTCGCTTCTTTAGCCTCATCCAAAGAACTACTAATCAGCGGAATAGATACTGCAATTAAAATAGCGATAATGGCTACGACGATGAGCATCTCGACGAGGGTAAAACCACCGTTTTTGCTGAGCTTTGTGTTCAGCTTTTCTCTTAACTTTTTCATCTAAATATCTTCCTTTCTTGGGGTGGGTCGGGCAGCGCCGGGCTACCGCCCAATTTCCTTGGGGGTGAGTGCCCATCGTCTACCCACGGGTAGACGACAAAGGTTTAACCTTTGTGCCTCCGTGGGAAGGAGATATTTAAATCTTCCAATTTGATGGTTACTCGCCCCCAACCTTCTTCGCCAACCCAGGGATCGGTTGAGGGATGTTTTGGTTATTGCTGATTAGGAATTCATTATTCCCAGGTAAGTGTAATTCCGTCGTTGGTATCTGTCGGGGTTTTAATCACTACCTTAATAACTTCACCCTTGTGCTCTTTTGACTGTCCATAACCAGATGTTGGCTCATCATCAACTAAAGTACCCTGTTTACTGTCAGCATCGATAGCATAGTATTTAGTTACACCAGTATCGAAGTTATCGCCTGCGTTCTCAGATGTAAGATAGTAGATAGTTGCAAGGCCGGTAGCGGAACGTTCATTTGCAGCATCAACCGCCTCACGGGCTTTGTCCAAAGAGCTTCCAATCAACGGAACAGATACAACGATCAGGATAGCGATAATGGCCACCACAATCAGCATCTCAACCAGCGTAAAGCCTTTTTTATTACGGAATTTTTCCCTCAACCCTTTCATCTTAGGAAAATTCCCTCCTTTCCTTCCTAAAACTGGAATATATATTCAGAGCCCGGGTTGGCGAAGGCTCGGAATAACAACCTTGCGATGGGTCAAATTGCGGAATACATACTAAACATAGGCAGATAGACCGCCATGAGGATAAACACCACAAAAATCGCCAGCACCACAATGATGGTGGGCTCCAGAAGGGCCAGGGCCCGCTTTGTGCGCACCTCCACCTCGTTGTCGTAGTACTCGGCCAGCACCTTCAGGGTGGACTCCATGGACCCGGTGGCCTCGCCCACCGCCGTCATCTGCACCAGCATGGGGGGCAGCTCTTTGGAATACCCCATGCACTCCCCCAGAGGACGGCCGCCCTCCACCCCGGGGAGGGTATTCAGCACCTCCCCCGACATGCACTGGTTGGTCATGGTCCGGCCCGACACCTCGATGGCCTGGAGAATGGGCATCCCCGCCGTGAGCAGGGTGGACATGGTATGGGCGAACTGGCTGGCCCCGGACATGCGGACGACCTCCCCAATCAGGGGGAGCTTTAGCTGAAGCCCCGCCAGGACAGCCCCGCCCTTCTCCGTCAGACCGTACAGCCGCAGGAGAAACACCGCCAGGGCCATGACCCCCAGCAGCACCAGGGCGTACCGCTGGAAAAAGTTCGACACCCCGATGAGGGCCACCGTCACCCAGGGCAGCTCCACGTCCATGGACTGGAACATGCCGGTGAAGGTGGGCACCGCGTAGCCCATGATGATGGCCACCACCACAGCCGCCACCGCCAGCACAAAGGCCGGGTAGGTCAGGGCGCTGACCACGCTCTCACGGGTCTTGTTCATCCGGTGGTAGTACTCCGCCATCCGGCCGAAGGAGGACAGCAGGTCACCCGACTCCTCCCCCGCCCGGACCGTCTCCCGGAAGGTGACCGGCAGGGACCGCTCCCCGCGCTGGGAAAAGCTGTAGCTCAGGCTCCAGCCGTTGGATACGTCCTCCGACACCTGGCGCAGCAGCCGGCCCAGCGCCTTGTCCGGGCACTGCTCCGCCACCAGGTCCACCGTCTGCACCAGGGGCAGGCCCGCCTTCAGAATGATGGCGAACTGCCGGCAGGTGAGGGCCAGGCTCTTGGCGCTGATCCTCTGGAAGCGGGCCAGCGGGTCCCGGACCGCCGTGCGGGGCACCTCCTTCAGGGACAGCACTACCTCGCAGCTCTGGCGTATCTGGGCCACCGCCGCCGTCTGGCTCACCGCCTCCACCACCCCCGTTACCCGCTCACCGCCGGCGTAGGCGCCCTCGTATCTGTATGTGGGCATGGGTCTCTTCCCTCCTTCCCGTCACGCCGCCGCTACAGCGGACGCTTCAGACCGGTCCCCCGCGCCCCGTTGGCCGGAGCCGCAGCCTGGCTCTGGTCCCGCAGGGCCGCGCGGAAGGTCTCCTCGCTGATGACCCCCGCCGTGCGGAGATTTTGCAGACAGCGGTCCATCAGAATGTTGCCCGCTGCCCCCGTGGTCTGGATGGCGTTGGCGATCTGAGGGGTCTTGCCCTCCCGGATCAGGTTGCGGATGGCGCCGTCTACCTTCATCACCTCGCAGGCCAGCACCCGGCCCCCGCCCGCCCTGGGCAGAAGCTGCTGGCTGAGCACCGCCTTCAGCGTCATGGAAAGCTGAAGCCGTATCTGCTGCTGGCGTTGGGCCGGGAATACGTCTACCATGCGGTCGATGGAGTCGGCCGCCGAGTTGGTGTGCACCGTGCCGAAGACCAGATGGCCCGTCTCCGCCGCCGTGAGGGCCGTCTCGATGGTCTCCAGGTCCCGCATCTCGCCCACCAGGATCACGTCCGGGTCCTCCCGGAGGGCCGCCCGCAGACCCGCCGCGAAGGACTGGGTGTCCTTGCCCACCTCACGCTGGTTGATGACGCACCGGTCCGGGGTGTAGATGTACTCAATGGGGTCCTCCAGGGTGAGGATGTGCTTGGCCTCCTGCCGGTTGATCTGGTTCAGAATGGCCGCCAGAGTGGTGGACTTGCCCGAGCCCGTCTCCCCCGTGATGAGGACCAGACCCTGGCTGTAAGCCGGGAAGTCGGACACCACCTTGGGCAGGCCCAGCTCCGACAGGTCGGGGATGTGCTCATTCAGCAGGCGGATGGCGGCCGACCAGCCGCCCTGCTGGCGGAACAGGTTCAGCCGGCACCGCACCCCGGCGATGGTCAGGGCCAGGTCGGCCTCCCCCACCACCCGCAGGGTGGCCAGCTCCCCGCCAGCCAGCTCCTGGACCAGCTCCTCGCATTGCAGGGGGGTGAGGACCTCCTCCCCCAGGGGCCGGATGGCCCCGTCTACCCGGCACCGGGGGGTCAGCCCCGCCACCAGATGGATGTCAGAGGCTCCGGCTGCCCGGGCCCTGGTTACATATTCTTCTGTCATTTCTCTTCCTCCTATCCTTCTCCCAGCACACGCTGGACCTCCTCCGGCGTGGTGATTCCCTCCAGCACCAGACGGCGGCAGTCCTCCATGATGGGGCGGAAATCCGCCCGGCCTACCGCCTCCTCCAGCTGGCGCAGGTCGTGGGCGTAGATGGCCCGGCGCACCCCGGAGGTGACGGGCAGGACCTCGAAGACCCCCACCCGCCCCCGGTAGCCCGTATTGAAGCACTCGCCGCAGCCCTGACCCCGGTAGAACTGCCGGTCCGCCGGCTCCATGCCCAGGGCCGCCTGCTCCTCCGCCCCGGGGGAGTAGGGCCGGCGGCAGTGGGGACAGATCCGCCGCACCAGCCGCTGGGAGATGATCCCCTTCACCGCCCCGGCCACCAGGTAGGGCTCCACGCCGATGTCCAGCAGACGGTCCACCGAGGAGACGGCGTTATTGGTGTGGACGGTGGACAGCACCAGGTGGCCCGTCATGGCCGCCCGCATGGCGATCTCCGCCGTGTCCCCGTCGCGTATCTCGCCCACCGCGATGATATCCGGGTCCTGGCGGAGCACCGAGCGCAGGGCGTTGGCAAAGGTGAGGCCCGTCCTCTCGTTGATCTGGACCTGGCACACCCCGTCGATGTGGTACTCCACCGGGTCCTCCAGGGAGACCAGGTTTACCTCCTCGCTCTTGAGCCGGTCGATCATGGCGTAGAGGGTGGAGGTCTTGCCCGAGCCCGTGGGCCCCACCATCAGGATGGCCCCCTCCCGGGTCCGGTCCAGCAGGGCGCAGAAGCGCTCCCGGTTCTCCCCCTCCAGGCCGATGCCCTCCAGGGTGGCCAGCTCCGGCGTCTTCCGCAGAAGGCGGATCACCACCTTCTCCCCGTGGATGGTGGGCAGGGTGGAGATGCGCAGGTCCACCGCCTCCTGCCGGACGGTGGCCGCCGCCCGGCCGTCCTGGGGGATGTTCTTCTGGGCGATGTCCATCCGGGCCATGATCTTCAGCCGGGAGATGACCGAGCTCTGGAGCTCACGGGGCACCGGGATGATGGGCCGCAGAGCCCCGTCGATGCGCATACGGATGGTCATGCCACCCTCGCCGGGCTCCAGGTGGACGTCGCTGGCCCCCTCGGTACAGGCCCGGTCGATGATGGAGTTCACCAGGCGGATGGCCGGGGCGGCGTCCGCCTCCTCCTCGTCCACCGCCAGCTCCGGGGTCTGGACCGCGCCGTACTGGCCCCCGATCAGGTCCCGGCGCATGTCCTCGATGGCCTGCATGGCCCCCTGGTTGCTGTACAGGTTCTGGACCGCCCGCTCCAGGGCCGCCGAGGCCGCAATGACCGGGATCACCCTGCGCCGGGTGACGGCCTGCACCTCCTCCACCGCCACGAAGTTCAGCGGGTCGGCCATGGCCAGCTTCACATCCGTCCGGTTGGCCCGGATGGGGAGCACCATGTACTTCTTCGCAATGGCCCTGGGCAGAAGCTGGGCCATCTCAGGGGGGATGGCACAGGTGTTCAGATCGACAAATTCCACCCCCAGCTGGTCCATCAGGGTGTCGATCAGCTGCTTCTCGGTGATGAAGCCGTGCTTTTGCAGCACGGCGCCCAGGCGCTCGCCGCTGCCCGACTGGAGGGCCAGCGCCTCGTCCAGCTGCCCCTGGGTGATGGTTCCGCTCTTGACCAGCAGGTCGCCAAGCCGGATGTATTTCATGGAGGCGTCTCCCCTTCCTCTGTCTTGCCGGGCCCGTTCAGGCAGCGGACGGTCAGCTCGGTCTCCGCGCCGACCCCCTCGTCCCCCGTCCAGACCACCTTCAGGCTGATATGAAATGTGCCGTCCGTCTCATCCCACTGGATATCCAGCTCACGGACCTTGTAGGCCTCGCCCCGGTAGGCTCCGCCCTCATAGCCGTCCCCGCTCTGCCAGCCCGGGGGCAGCAGATGCCTTCCCCCGGCCAGGATGCGGCCCTCCTTCAGCTCCAACGTCGTGCGCGCCCCGAAGGAGGGGCTGCGGTAGCTGGTGAGCCGGCCCGCCTCCGCCGTGACCTCCTGGGCGAAACGCAGCTCGCCGGCCAGGGCGTCCGCCGCGGTGGACAGCAGCAGCTGGGTCTCCGCCGCCGCCGTGAGCTCACGGTAGCTCTTTGCCGCCACCCCGATGCCCGCATTGACCAGCAGGCCCAGCAGGACCAGAATCACAATCCCGCACAGCAGCTCCACCAGGGTCAGGCCCGAGGCGTCCCGCAGCTTTTTCCTCATGGGCCGGCCCCCTCCCAGGAGTAGGACCAGGTCCTGCCGCCACCCCAGACGCTGACCGATATGGAGTTTTTCAGGCCGTTTTGGGTGTTCACCACCTCAACCGCCCCGGGCAGGGCGGGGCCCCTCCGGGCCTCCGCCGCCGTGAGCTGCCGGTAGTAGTCCTCATCCCGCTCCCGGGCGTCCAGGCCCAGGCGGACAGAGACCATGATTCCGCCCGCCAGAAGGGCCACCGACAGCGCCCCGATGAGAATGGATGCCAGCAGCTCCACCAGGGTCTCCCCCCGGCGCTCTCTCAGCTTCTTTCTCATGGCTCCTCCTTCCCCTTGGCTACCCAGCTCAGCGTCCAGGTCAGCACCTCGGTCTGCTCGCTGTGGGTCCCCGCCCGGCCCGTTCCGTCTCCTCCCGCCAGGGTGAAGAGCTCCACGGGGGACAGGGACGCCCGCAGCTCCGCCTGCATGGTATGGGTGTGGACCACCGCGCCGTCCCGCCCCTTCTCGTCCAGCTCGGCCAGGAGGTGGAGGTCGCCGGTGCTCCGGAAGCTCACCCGGACCCGCACCTCCTCCCCCGCCAGACCGGGATAGTCCTCCGACGGGCTTTGGAGGGTCAGGGTGAGGTCGCAGAACTCCGGCACCGCCGGCAGCGGCCGGGGGGTAAATGCGTCGTAGCGGTTGCCCGTCTGCCGGTCCGCCACGCTCGCCTCCTGGAAGCGGCCGGCAAACAGCTGGTCCAGGTTATCCCCCAGGAGCAGGACCGGGGCCGCCGGGCCGTTCAGGCCGCAGACAAATTCCCCGTCCTCCCGCCTGTAGGAGTGCTGCCAGTAGTCGTGTACCCAGTCCGTGGTGGTGGTTCCGTCCGGATGCCTGGTGGTGACCGGCTTTTTGACATCCGTCACGGTGTGGGTATACCTCCCCCGGTACTGGGCCGCGGTGAGCTGGTCGCTGACCAGGGTGATGGCCGAGGACAGGGTGAGATACCGCTGCTGGGCCTCCCGGTTGCTGCCCAGCTTGCCCCCGTTGGACACCGCAGCCATCAGAATAGAGGCGGCCACCATCATGCACACCAGCAGAAACAGCAGGGCCAGCAGAATGGACGCCCCGCGCCGGCTGTTCAGCTTGTTCCGCAGATTCTCCACCTGCCGTCCCTCCTCTCTTACCCCGCTGCCGGCTTTTCCGGCGGAAGGGCTATGGTTATGGTGTGCTCCCGGCCCGACAGGGTCAGCTTTACCGTCAGCTCCAGGTCCTGGGGCCAGCTGTCACGGGTCAGGGTGAGGCGGCCCTTCCCCGGGTCCGCACCGGGGGTATAGCCGGTGACCGGCGCGCCGCCGGAGGTGAGGGAGACAATCTCGATCTCCTCGAATCCCGTCCCAAAGGTCAGGGTGTAGGTTCTGCCGTCCGGGCTCAGCTCCGCCTCGGGCAGGGGCTCCACCACCACCGTGATGGCCGTGCTCTGCCGGGAGGGCTCCGCCCCCTCCGGGGCGTTGGGGTAGGGGTAGGTGAAGGAGATGTTGACCGTGTGGGTCCCGGGCTCGGTCCCCACCAGCTCCACGCTGGGGCGCTTCTCCGCCCCGCCGTCCGCCGCCGGGGCATAGACGGACTGGACAATCCGAACCGCCACCTCTCCGCTGCTGCCCGCCTCGGTGAGGGTGAGCCCCGTCTGGTCGGCCAGCTCCTGGCCGTCCAGACCGCACACCGACAGGGGGAGGGTGAAGGTCTCGCCGGAGAAGATGGTCACCGAGGCGGGGGTCAGCTTCAGGCGGGCGGTTACGTTGATGATGAGCTCCAGCTCGTAGACCGTGCCGCCCACCGTGTACTGCACCGTTCTGGTGACGGTGCCCTCCGTCTGGGGGGTGACCGTGAGGGTGGCGGCGTTGTTCCCCGCCGTTACCGCCACCAGGGCGGCCGGCTTGGGAGCGCCGGGCTCCTCCTCCACCGGCTTGACGGTCCAGACGCCCCCCGTCGGGGTGCCCGCCACCAGCTCAAGCTGCTCGGTGTAGGGGGTCAGGTTGACAAAGAGGTCCAGCACAATGGGCTCCCCGCCCCTGTCCCGCCGGATGCCCTGGAGGGGCCACTGGCCGTAATGGACATGGTAGCCCTCCCGCTCCAGGACGGTGGGGAAGGGGTAGTTCATGCCTTTGAGGTCCCCCCGGGTGCTGGGCGGGTAGCTGTATTTGCCCGACACTGAGAAGCCGTCCACCTCGGAGGTGACAGGGCGGAAGCCGGTGAGCACATCGTAGATGCTGGGGTAGACCGCTGTCCCCAGTGTTACCGGCTCTCTGCCGGAGAGCTGCTGGTAGGTCACCCCGCCGTCCGTCCCCGACCGGTCGCTGAGGTAGAAGCAGCTGGCAACGGTCTGTGAATTGCCCCCTGTCTCCGTGCCGGCGGGGTTCCCGATGGGGGCGGCGTCAATCAGCTTCGTGTCCTCCGGCAGGGATACGCAGGTGTAGCACCTGCGGATGGCCGACGCGCCTGTGCTGTTCGCTCCGGTCAGAGGGGCCATGCCCACCCCGCCGGTAATTCCGCCCGCACGGACGCCGCTGCCCACCTTGGAGCCTACGCTGATGGAGCCGCCGGTGTAGCAGTCGGTGACCGCTCCTGTGGTGGAGCCCACCAGTCCGCCCGCCCGGACGGGGATGTAGGTGGTCTTCTTCTCGTCCTTGTACCCGATTTCAATCTGGATGGCGGCGGAGGCGGTGCAGCCCGTGAGGTCCATGTCGGTCATCCCCACCAGGCCGCCGATGGCCCCGCCGATGTTTCCGGATTTTGTGGTGACCGACAGCACGGCCTCGTCCCGGATGGTGTAGCCCGCCACGGCGCAGTTGGTGATGGCGCTGTTCTGGGCCAGCCCCACCAGAACGCCGCCGGCGTACCAGCGGTCGGAATCCGCCGTGCCGGCCTTCCGGCCCTTGACCGTCACCACGTCGGTCCCCGCCTCGGAGAACATTACAATATTGCTCAGTTGGGCGTTCTTGACCACCCCGAAGAGCCCCATGCAGTTGACCTCATAGGTGCCGGTGTTGATGGCGATGTTGAAGTTCTTCATGACGTAGCTTCCGCCGTCGTAGTTCCCGCCGAACCAGCCGGGGATCTCTTTTCCGTTGATGGTGGTCTGGGCGATGGGGAAGAATACCCCGGGATAGGTCACCCCGTCCTTCACATAGGTGTTGCCCTCCCCCGTCCAGTCCAGGTCGTGGGTCTGCTTCCAGTAGTACTGGGCCGACTTGTTCTCGCCGCTGAGATAGGGGAAGTATTTCGGGACGTAGTATGTTTCAAAACCGACGGCTACGTCGGTATAGGCGGTGTCGTACCAGTTGATCTCCTGGAGCTGCATCCCGCAGCGCACCTGGAAGGGATTGGCCGCCGAGCCCACCGGCTGGGCCGACGCCCCGTTTTTCAGGGTCAGGCCCTTGCTCTTTACCGACATGGAGTCCGCGAACTGGGGGTTGACGGTGAACTCCGCTGTCACTGTTTTTCCCGCCGTCCGCTGTGTCAGGATAAAGGCGCCGCCGTTGGGGTCGATGGAAGCGTTGGCGCTTTCCTTGAACAGGCACAGACCGCTTACCGTCCTGGCCGCCCGCTCATCCTCGGTCACCCCATCCGCCGCCCGGGCCTGCTCCCGGTAGGACTCCCAGGAGTGGAAGGTGTAGCCCGGCATCAGGTCCGCGAGGGCTTTGTCCGCGTCGGAATTGGTGGCCTCGCTCCCCGTCATGGCCGAGAGCTTGAGATAGCTGCCCCCCGGCCGTTGGCTGTAGTACACATACCCGGTATAGCCGATCTTCTCCGACCGGAAGGTGACGTTTTTGCTGACCTCCGTCTTGCTGTAGTACCCGTAGCCGTACCGGGTCACCACGCCGCCGTCGTCGTGGGCGGTGGACAGGGTGGTCAGCTTGGAGACGGTGGGGGTCTCGGCGCCGGGGTCCACCGCCAGAGCGCTGATGTGGTAGGAGACCTCGCCGCCCGTCTCCAGACGCTCCCAGTAGTACACCCCCATCTCACCCAGGGCCATGGGGGCGGGCCACTGGCCGTAATGGACCGGGTTCCCCTTGGCGTCCTTTACGCCGGTGGGGTAGGGGTAGGGGCCATCCAGGCCGGGGTCCGTCTGTCCATTGAGAGACATGCCCGCCATAGGGTTGGCCGTCAGCCCCTCGTAGGTGATGGGGGTCGCCCTTCTGGGGGTGTAGCTGGCGGCGTAGGACTCGTCCCGGTAGGTGAAGTTGCCGTCGTTGAGGTAGAAGGTGCCCGACTGGCTGCCCGACCGCACGCCGCAGAAGCCGTAGGTCTCGATGCCCTCGCCGCTGGACTTCAGGTCCACCGCCGCGTAGCACTGGGAGACGCTCCCCGTGTTGTAGCCCACAAAGCCGCAGATTCGGGCCGTTGAGGTGCCCTCTACCTCCGCCGTCACCCGGCCCACCGCGTAGGAGTTGGTGATAATCGCGTCGTTGCGCCCCACCAGACCGCCGCTGTAGGAGCCGGCATAGGTGGAGTTGTCCGCCGAGAGGGAGGCGGTCTCCGCCCCGCAGTTCCGGATGGTTCCGCTGTTCCAGCCCACCAGGCCCCCGATGTACATGGTGGCCCCGGTGAAGCCCCGGGCCTTCATCCGGACGCCCGATACGGCGCAGTTGTCCACCGTGCCGTTGTTGGCTCCCGCCAGCGCCCCCGCGTAGAAGGGCATGGAGCCGTCCCCCATGGCCACGGTGAACTCGCTGTCCGGGTCCAGCTCGCAGACGATGTTCCGCAGTGAGCCGGTGGAGCTGCCGAACAGGCCCGCGTAGAAGCTCTGGCCCACCCGGGCGCTGCCGAAGACGACCCCCCGGATGGTATGGCAGTTTCCGTTATAGGAGCCGTTGAAGCTGCGCTGCTCCAGGGTGAGGCCGTCGCTGTCTCCGCTGCCGATGGGCTTCTGGACATAGCCGCCCCCCTCCCCCTGGGGAAACAGGCCGTAGCCGGTATAGGCGGCGTAGTTCAGGTCCAGGCCCTGGCTGAAGGTGAGGCGGTGGGACATGCTGTGGAAGTACTCCCGGTGTTCCCCCAGGTCGTACAGGTGCCGGGGGGTGCGGACGCTGACCACGCTCCGGCCGTTTTTCAGCAGCTCCCGGGCGTACTCCAGGGCCCACGCCTGGGTGGGCGCGGCCTCCCCCTCCTCCCGGGCGCAGGGGATTACCGTCTCGGCAAAATGGGGGTTGTAGAAGTACTCGCCGGAGGCCCCGGGGCTGTTGTCGAAGCGCAGCTCCAGGCTCAGATACTGGTAGAAGTCCTCCGGGGCCTCAGGGCTGTTGACCACCGTACCCGGCATGAGCATCAGGTAGTAGCTGGCCTCGTTGCCCTGGCCGTCCTTGCCGGTGGTCGGGATCAGCTCTGACACCTTCCGGGTGCTCCGCCAGACCTCATTGCCCCCGACGTCCCGGCCCAGGGCGGTGACCGTGTTCACCGTCCCCCCGCCGGCGCTTACGTCAGACTGGAGAAAGGCCACGGCGTAGCCGTCGGAGCGGATGCTGCCCGCCTCCAGGTTGTTTACCAGATAGCGGGCGTTGCCGCCGGAAAAGCGGTATGTGCCGTCGTCGTGGAGCTCATAATATACCAGACTGGGCTCCTTGAACTCCGCCCCCCAGTCGCCCCAGTGGGGCAGGTCCTGCAAGCCCGGGAAGGAGTAGACCGTCAGATTCAGGTGCTCCTGAAGGTTATAGGGGCTGCTGCCCCGGGCGTCCTTCCAGGCGAAGGATGTGCCCAGCCGGTCCGCCAGACTGTTCCCCTCCCGGTCGGTCATCTCTCCGTAGGACAGGCCGGCGCCTCCCGCGCCCACCGTCCCGGCCCCCAGGTAATAAGTATCTTTAAATGTGTCGTGATTGGCGGCAGACTGCCCCTCGGTCAGCACGCAGACGGCCGCGCCGCCCGGGAAACGCATGGCGGAATAGACCCGGCTGGCCTCCACCTTTCCATCTCCCAGACAGAGCCCTCCGGCCTTCTGCACCTGATCCCCCACGATGAAGCCGGCGGCGTAACAGTCCGTCAGGGTTACGGCGTCGCTGCTGCCGATCAGGCCGGCGGCGGCGGGGCCGGTGAGGTAGCAGCCGGCGTAGGAGCCGGTAATCTTCACCTGGCCAGACATCGCGCCGATCAGACCGCCGGCACACTCCGTCCCCGACAGGGTGGTGGCCGCGAAGGAGTTTTGGATGGTCACAGCGCCCTCCCGGATGCTGCCGATCAGGCCGCCGGCCTGGCGGCCGGTGACCATGAACTGATAGCCCGCCTCGTCGCTGCCCAGCCGGCCCCGCAGGTTGGGCTGGCCCTCGTCCTCCCACCAGACCCGGCAGCCGGTGATTGACCCGCAGCCCCCCAGCTCCCCCGCCAGAGCGCCGGCGGGGTCGGTTCCCCCCGCTACCTGGGCGTTGACCAGGCGGACCTCCGTCAGGCTCCAGGGGGCATCGGGGGTTCCGCTCAGGCCGGCGAACAGGCCCGCCGGGCCGTCGCTCTGAGGGATGTACAGCTCCTGAATCTCCCGTCCGCCGCCGTTGTAGGTCCTGAGCGCGTCGTTTTGGATGGGCTGAAATTCGTAGTCCGGATAGGTCTCGTTGGTGCGGCAGAGGATGTCGCTGGCCTGCTCCGCCCCGGTCTTGCCTTTAACACCGGAAAAGGCCGCGCTCAGGTTCTGGAGATGGCGCAGATTTTTTATCAGGGCGGTCGCGCCGCCGCTCCCCTCAGCGAAGAGGCTGTTGTCCCTGTCGGAGGCCGTGAGGGGCGCCCGGTCCGGGCTGTAGCTCAGGGAGGCCTGGACGGTAAGGTCCGCCCCCGGGACAAGCCCCGTATTCAGGTCCTGAAAGCGGAGGGGAGGGCCGCCCGTCTGGCCCGCCAGCTCATCCAGCACCCAGACTGTGGTGTATCTGGTCCCATCCCCCTCGGGCCGGGAGGTGGATTCCAACTGGCGGCCGGGCTGGTCCGTCAGCTCCGCGCCGCCCGCGGTGACACGCAGCGTCCCCCCGTCGGCCTGGAGCTCCCCGGGGAGCCAATAGCTCACCTCCACCGTCAGCCGCTCCTCGTTGCGGATCAGCACCGTGAGCTGGGGGGTGGGCAGGGTCTCCCCCGCCTCCCCCTCGGCGGTCCCGCCCCCGTAGTAGCCCAGCATGGGCTCCGCCCTCATCCGGGCCGTCCGGCCGGCGGAGCTCCACTTGCTGTAAAAGGCGCTGAAATCCGCCTCCTCCAGCCGCTCGATGGGCTGCTCCGCGTAAAATACGTCGGTCACGCTGCCGCTGACCGGCTCGTAGACAATGTAGAAGTCCCCCTCCAGCAGCGCAGGGTCGATGGTCCCCACCGGCAGAAGCTGGCTCAGGTTTCCGTCGTCCCTGGTCACCACGTAGGCCGCGGTCCCCCCGTCCCCGCCGGACAGCCGGGTCAGCGTTACCTCGCCGCCCCCCTTGACCAGTCCGCCCAGCCGCCGCTCCCCCGACAGGAGCACCGCCCGGTTTTCCGCCGCCATGTAGATCGACCGGGCCGCGTTGTCCAGCTCGGTGAGCTTCAGCCAGTTTCGGTAATAGATGACCCCTACCCCGGAGACGCCCAGCAAAATGACGATGATCGCCACCACCGCCAGCATCTCCACCAGGGAAAATCCCTTATTCCAGTTTTCCTTTAAACCGTTCCGCATACTGTTTCCCTCTGCGGCCCCGACCTTGAGCAGGCCGCCAATTCGCCGCAAAAACTTTATTGTGTATCCTATTCGGATATTCAATGCATTTTATCACATCCGATTCGGATATACAATAACATTGTTCGCGTTTTACCAAAAATTTTTTGAAACGAGGAAGTTGCCATGGGGCTTGATTATCAGGCAATCGGCACCCGTGTCCGCCGTCTGCGGAAGGCCCGCGGACTGACGCAGCAGACGCTGGCTGAGCTGTCTGACCAGGAGCCGTCCAATATCTCCCACATCGAGCGGGGCGCTACCAAGCTCAGTCTGCCTACCCTGGTGAACATCGCCAACGCCCTGGAGGTGACGGTGGACGAGCTGCTGTGCGACAGCCTGCCCGCCTCCAGAAACGTGCTTGAGCGGGAGGTGGCACAGCTGCTGGCCGACTGCTCCCACCTGGAGCTGAAAATTATCACCGAGACCGTCCTCGCCCTGAAGGAGAGCCTCCGCAGGGCCGGCCTGGGCGGGTAGCCCGCAGTCTGTTTTATTATATAAAAAAACTGCCGCCCTTTTTAGCCTGTGTGATAATCCGGCCCGGTTTTGCGCAGAATCCGTGGGGGAGTAAAAAATTTTTGAAAAGTTTAGATTCAGGCGCTGATTTATTTACAATTTCAGATTACAATAGAAGGGCGATTTGAAGCGGCGGGAGGGGGAGAGACCCTATGCGGATCAGACGGCACCTCTTTTTTTACAACACGGTCTCGGTACTGGTGGCCCTGGTGGTGATGCTGGCGGTGAACAGCGCCGCCACCCACGCAATCGGACGGTACTACCAGCGCCAGGCGGAGGAGATGTTCCGGGCCCTGCCCCTCGACCGCCGGCCCGAGGAGGGCACCCTCTGGATTCAGCTGGACGAGGGCATGATGGAGCTGGTGGGCTTCTCCGTTCCGGCACGCCCCGCCGCCCCGGGCCGGCCCAGGCCCTGGATGGAGACTATGACCCTCTCGCTGTTCCTCAGCGGCGGGGCCGCCATCGTGGTGATCCTCCTGCTGAACACCCTGTTCACCCGGTATCAGCTGAAAAAGCTGCTCCAGCCGGTGGACGCCCTGGCCCGGGCCGCCGGGCGCATTGAAACCGGAGACTTTACCCAGGCCATCGACTACCAGGGCCGGGATGAGTTCGCCCCGGTGTGCGACGCCTTTAACCGGATGCAGGAGCACCTGCTGGCCGAACAGGAGAAGTCCGCCGCCTATGAGCGGGCCCGCACCGACCTGGTGGCGGGCATCTCCCACGACCTGCGCACCCCCCTCACCAGCGTGAAGGGCTACATCAAGGGCCTGCGGGACGGGGTGGCACAGACCCCGGAGCGGCAGCGGCAGTATCTGGATGTGGCCTACCGCAAGGCCTGCGACATGGACGTTCTGCTCCAGCGGCTGTTCTATTTCTCCCGGATGGAGACGGGGAATCTGCCCCTGTTCCGGGAGGAGGCCGATCTGGGGGAGTTCGTCGCCCGGTTCGCGGCCGAGACCCGGCCCGAGCTGGAACAGGCCGGAGGGGAAATTACGCTGGAGCTCTCCGCCGGCCCACACCCGGCCTCCTTCGACCCGGAACAGATGTGTCGGGTGCTGACCAACCTGAAGGACAACGCCCTGCGCTACAGCGGAGCGGACAGACCGGTCATCTCCCTGACGGTGGAGCGGCAGGGGGAGCGGACTTACATCCGCTTCGCTGACAACGGACAGGGAGTGCCTGAGGCGGACCTGCCCCGCCTCTTTGACCAGTTCTGGAGGGCCGATCAGGCCCGGAGCAGCCGGAACGGCGAGGGCTCCGGCCTGGGGCTCTACATCGCCAGGTACATCGTGGAGGCCCACGGCGGGACCATTGCCGCCAGAAACGAGAACGGGCTTGTCTTTGAGATATCCCTGCCCTCTTGAGGACGGCAGGGCGTGACGGCCCGGCACGCCGCTTCCCGGGCCGCCGAGTCGTCGGCCCCTACATGACTGCAGACTCCAATTTCTCCAGGGAGGTACAGATATGACCAAGATCCTGATCGCGGAGGACGACCCGGAGATCGCCATGCTGGAGCGGGACTACCTGGAGATGGAGGGCTTTCAGGTCTCCATCGTGGACAACGGGCAGCTGGCCGTCACCCAGGCGCTGACCGGGGATTTTAGCCTGATTTTGCTGGACCTGATGCTCCCGGGGTGCAATGGCTACGACGTCTGCCGCCTGATTCGGGACCGGATCGATGTGCCCATCCTTATGGTCACCGCCCGCACCGAGTCGGTGGACAAGATTCGTGGGCTGGGCCTGGGGGCGGACGACTACATCCCCAAGCCCTTTGACCCGGCGGAGCTGGTGGCCCGGGTGAAGGCCCATCTCAGCCGGTACGCCCGCCTCACCGGCGGGGGACAGGGGGAGCCGGAGGTCATCAGCCTGGGCAACGTGCAGATTTTGCCCCAGAGCTGGAAGGTGGTGAAGGACGGCCGGGAGATCAAGATGCCCAACCGGGAATTTGCCCTGCTGAAATTTCTGGCCGAGCACCCCAATACCGTCTTTTCCAAGGAGAAGCTGTTCGAGACCATCTGGGGCTGCGAGTATATGGGGGACAGCGCCACCGTCACCGTCCATATCGGCCGCATCCGGGACAAGGTGGAGGACGACCCCGCCCGCCCCAGACTGATTGAGACCGTCTGGGGGGCCGGCTACCGGCTGAACAGAATTTGAATTGTGTAGGGGCCGGCGACCCGGCGGCCCGCCTGGCCGGCGTTGCAAACCGCTCCGGCGGCGCGCCGAGTCGTCGCGCCCTACACCCTCAATAACATCCGCCGCTCCGCCCATTAGGGGCGGGGCGGCGTTTCTTTTTGTTTGCAGGTTGTTTAGCTTTTGTTTCGATTTCCTCCTCCGGCTGTTCAAATTTTCCTGTTAGGATGGGGCCAGCCTAAAACAGAAAGGACGATTTCAGACATGAACCTTCCTGCATTGAGACGGGACGCCCCCCAGCGGGAGAAGTCCGGCAGAGCATCCGGCGCGCTGGCCAGAAAGCTGCTGCGCAAACGGGTCGTTATCCCGGTGGCGGCCTGCGCGCTGGCGGGGGCCTTCGCCCTGCGGCTGGCCGGGGGCGGTCAGCCCGCCTCCGCCGCCGGTCTGACCTACACCACCGCCCCCGTGGAGCGGCGGGACATCACCGCCCAGATCACCGGCAGCGGCGCCCTGGAGGCGGCCAACTCCTACTCGGTCACCTCCCTGGCGGAGGGGAACATCCTCACCGCCGATTTTGAGGAGGGGGACCAGGTGGAGGAGGGGACGGTGCTGTACACCATCGACACCTCTGACCTGTCAAGCTCTCTGGAGCAGGCCCAGCTCTCCCTGGATCAGGCCCAGCGCAGCTATGACAGCCGGGTCAAGGACCTGGAGAAGCTGTCGGTCACCGCCCCCAAGGCGGGCCGGGTCCTCGCCCTGGAGGTGGAGGCGGGGGACGACGTGTCCGCCGGGCAGACCGTGGCCACCCTGCGCAACTCCGACGTTATGACGCTGGAGGTCCCCTTCCTCTCTGACGAGGCGGCGGGTTTCCGGGTGGGCCAGAGCGCCTCGGTCACCCTGGAGAGCACCTTTGAGACCCTGGAGGGGACCGTCTCTAAAGTTGACCGGATGGACACCGTGCTGGAGGGCGGCATGATGGTCCGCTATGTGACGGTGGAGCTCTCCAACCCCGGGGCCCTCACCCCCAGCCAGACCGGCTCCGTCACAGTTGACGGCTGTGCCAGCGCCGGGAGCGCCCCCTTTGAATACGCGGCGGAGGAGAATATCACGGCGGAGGTCTCCGGCCAGGTGGCCTCCATCCAGGCCCAGGAGGGGAGCTGGGTCAATCGGGGGGGCGTCATCCTCACCCTGACCAGCGACAGTGTGGAGGACAGCCTCCAGAGCGCCGCCGACTCCCTGCGCAACGCCCAGCTGTCTCTGGAGAGCCGGCAGGACCAGCTGGACAACTACACCATCACCTCTCCCATCCGGGGGACGGTCATCGACAAGAACTACAAGGCCGGGGAGACCAGCGAGGCGGGGAAGGTGCTGTGCTCCATCTATGACCTGAGCTATCTGACCATGATCCTCAGCGTGGACGAGCTGGATATCTCCGACATTGAGGTGGGCCAGAAGGTGAGCATCACCGCCGACGCGGTGGAGGGGAAGACCTACACCGGCGTGGTCACCAAGGTGAGCGTGGCCGGGACCTCCTCCGGGGGGACCACCACCTACCCGGTCACCGTCCGCATTGACGAGACGGAGGGCCTGCTCCCCGGTATGAATGTGGACGCCGCCATCACCCTGGAGAGCGCCAGCGGCGTGCTGGCCATCCCCGCCGGGGCGCTGAACCGGGGGAACACCGTGCTGGTTACCGCCGATTCCCCCAGCGCCGCCAACGGCACGGCTATGGAGGGCGGGGAGTACTATTCCGTGCCCGTGGAGATCGGGGCCAGCGACAGCAGCTACATCGAGATCGTCTCCGGCCTCCAGGAGGGGGACACGGTGGCCTACATCCCCACCACCGGCTCGGGCAGATTTGAGATGATGATCCCCGGCGGCATGGGCGTGGCGACCTTCAGTGATGGGGCTATGCCCGGCGGCGGGATGCCAAACATCACAGTGTCCGCCGGCGGAGGGCCCGGCGGCGGACGGGGAGGCTTCTGATATGGCGGCGCTGATTACCTTTCAGGAGGTGTGCAAGTACTACTCCATGGGAGACAGTACCGTCACCGCCGCAGACCACATCTCCTTCGAGATCGGGGCCGGGGAGTTCACCGCCATTGTGGGCTCCTCCAGGGGGGGAAGTCCACCTGCATGAACATCATCGGCTGCCTGGACGTGCCCTCGGAGGGGACCTACCTCCTGGACGGCCAGGACGTGGGCCGGATGAACAAAAACCGCCTGGCCGAGATCCGCAACGAGCTGCTGGGCTTCATCTTTCAGCAATACAACCTGCTGCCCAAGCTGAATCTATTGGAAAATGTGGAGGTCCCGCTGATGTACGCCGGCGTGTCCCGGGGGGAGCGGCGGGATCGGGCCCGGGCCGCCCTGGAGCAGGTGGGGCTGGGGGACAAGTGGCGGCACCGGCCTATGGAGCTGTCTGGGGGCCAGCAGCAGCGGGTGTCCATCGCCCGGGCCCTGGTGGGAAAGCCCTCGGTGATTCTGGCCGACGAGCCCACCGGCGCGCTGGACTCCCGCACCGGCCGGGAGGTGCTGGAAATGCTCCAGGACCTCCACGGCCAGGGTCACACCGTGGTCCTCATCACCCACGACAACTCCATCGCCGTCCAGGCCCAGCGGATCATCCGCCTGGAGGACGGCCGGGTGGTGTATGACGGCCCCGCCAGCGCTCCGGAGGCGGTGGTCACCCCCAGAGCCGCCGGCATGAGAGGGGGTGCGGGGGCGTGAGAATTACCGAATCCTTCTCCCTGGCCCTGAAAAACATCGCCTCCAGCAAGGTCCGCACCCTGCTCACCATGCTTGGCATCATCATCGGCGTGGCGGCGGTCATCGTCATCGTCGGGCTGGGCAGCGGCCTGGAGCACTACATCGCCGACAGCTTCTCCAGCATGGGGACCAACACCCTCACCGTCACCGTCCAGGCCCGGGGGGCCACCCGGACTATGGAGGTGGAGGACATGTATGAGCTTGTGGCCGGGCACCCCGGCCAGCTGGAGCTGTGCTCCCCCACCGTGTCCATGATGGGCGGGGTGAAGATCGGCAGCGAGACCACCTCCATCTCGGTCTCCGGGGTGAGTGAGGACTACAACAGCATCTATGGCTACACCATTTCTCAGGGCCGGGGGCTGCAATACAGCGACATCGCCACCCGGGCCAGGGTGTGTGTGGTGGGGGCCTATGTGAATCAGGCCCGGTTCGGCGGAAACGCCCTGGGCCAGACCCTCCGGGTGGGAGGCCAGGCCCTGACCGTCGTGGGGGTGCTGGACCAGCGGGAGGACTCCATGAGCGAGGGGGGCGGCGACGACTGCCTCTACCTGCCTTACTCCACCGCCGCCCGGCTGGGGGGCAGCCGGGTGTCCAGCTATGTGGTCACCATGGCGGACGAGGACCGCATGGATGAGAGCAAGGCCGCACTGGAGCGGGCCCTCACCGATTTCTTCGGCAGCGACGACTACTTCACCGTTATCACCATGTCCGAGTTGGTGGACACCATGACCGGGATGATTAACATTCTGGTGGGCGTGCTGGCGGGCATCGCCGCCATCTCCCTGGTGGTGGGGGGTATCGGGATCATGAACATCATGCTGGTGTCCGTCACCGAGCGCACCCGGGAGATCGGCGTGCGCAAGTCGTTGGGGGCCAAGGAGCGGACCATTATGGAGCAGTTTGTCATCGAGGCGGCCGTCACCAGCGCCCTGGGCGGGCTCATCGGCATCGGACTGGGTTACCTCCTGTCCGCCGCCGCCACCGTGGTGGTGGCACGGCTGATGGAGGAGGCCCTCACCGTCGCCCCTACCCCCTTCGCCGTCCTCATGGCCTTCGGTATCTCCGCGGGGATCGGCGTGCTCTTCGGTTACCTCCCCGCCAAAAAAGCGGCACGGCTTAACCCTATCGACGCGCTGCATTATGATTGATCTGTGGATGTCGGCCCGTTTGGGTCCTCCATGACGGCGCGCCGGGTCGTCGCGCCCTACAGACGGCCACAGGCCGCCCGCGTGGTTACACGATTGGGGGTACGCGGGCGGATGATATCCGCCCCTACAAATCCGGATTGGAGGCACGCAGAGGCCGTTTGGGTCCTCCACGACGGCGCGCCGGGTCGTCGCGCCCTACAGACGGCCACAGGCCGCCCGCGTGGTTACACGATTGGGGGTACGCGGGCGGATGATATCCGCCCCTACAAATCGGATTGGAGGCGCGCAGGGGCCGTTTGGGTCCTCCACGACGGCGCGCCGGGTCGTCGCGCCCTACAGACGGCCACAGGCTGCCCGCGTGGTTACACGATGGGGGTACGCGGGCGGATGATATCCGCCCCTACAAATCGGATTGGAGGCGCACAGGGGCCGTTTGGGGCCTCCATGACGGCGCGCCGGGTCGTCGCGCCCTACATACCATCACGCCAAAAAGGAGTATCATTATGACAATAAAACGTATTACCTCCGCCGCCCTTGCCCTCTGCCTCGCCCTCTCCCTGTGCGTCGGGGCGGGGGCCGCCGGCTCCAGGCAGGAGGCCCTTCAGGCCCTGGGCATTCTCTCCGGGGACGACAGCCTCAGCAGTACGGTCACCCGGGCCCAGTTCGCCCAGATGCTTACCGCGGCCTCCCCCTACAAGGACGCGGCGGAGGGCTACGGGGCCTCCCTGTTCAAGGACCTGAGAGGGGACCACCAGGCCAGCGGGTATGTCCGGATTGCCGTTGAACAGGGCTGGATGTCCGGCTACGCCGACGGCACCTTTCGCCCGGATCAGGCCATCTCCCTGGAGGAGGGCTGCGCCGCCCTGCTGAAGGCCCTGGGCTACGACCCCAGCGCCCTGAAGGGGGCATATCCCGCCGCCCAGCTGGCCAAGGCCAGCTCCATCGGCCTGCTGGACCAGGTCTCCGCGGCCCAGGGGGCCAGGCTGACCCGGCAGGACTGCGTAAATCTGTTCTACAACCTGCTCACCGCCCAGACCAGCGCCGGAACGGTGTACGGCACCACCCTGGGCTGCTCCGTCACCAACGGCCAGGTGGACTACTCCGCCCTGGTGTCCGCCGGGACCAAGGGGCCCTATGTGGCGGAGAGCGCCGCCCTGTCCCTGCCCTTTACTCCCGGCACCGTGTACTACAACGGGGCGGCGTCCTCCCTTTCCGCAGTCCAGCAGTACGACGTGTACTACTACAGCGCCAATATGTCCACAGTCTGGGTTTACCACGACCGGGTGACGGGCACCCTGACCGGCCTGTCCCCCAGCGCCGCCGCCCCCACCGCCGCAGCCGTGGCCGGGGTGAGCTATCAGCTCGGCACCTCCGAGGCCGCCTACCAGCTCTCCAGCCAGGGCAGCTTTCAGGAGGGGGATCTGGTCACCCTCCTGCTGGGGATGAACGGCGAGGTGGTCCGGGTCATTGACGCGGCGGAGAACGAGGCCGTCTATTACGGCTCGGTGGTGTCCAGCACCAAGGCCGCCTCCAACGCCTCCACCACCAGCTCGGCCACCGCCTCCGCACAGGTCACCAGCCAGATCGCCTGCACCGACGGGGTGGTGCGCACCTTCTACCACAGCGGCAGCGCCCTGTCCGCCGGACGGCTGGTCACCGTCTCCACCACCCAGTCGGGCACCACTGTGAGGAGCTTGTCCACCAAAAAGCTGGAGGGGACGGTGAGCCAGGACGGGACCGGCTTCGCCGGTTATCAATTCGCCGCCGGGGCGCAGATTCTGGACACCGACGACAACGGCGGCTATGCCCGCATTTACCCCTCCCGGCTGGCGGGAGCCCGGCTGGCCGGGGACAACGTGCGGTACTACACCCTGAACGCCGCCGGGGAGATCGACCGCATGGTGCTGCAGAATGTCACCGGCGACACCGCCCCCTATGTCTATGTCAGCGGGATTGACAACAGGTCCAGCGAGATGAATGTCTCGGTCAGCTACACCTATATCCAGGACGGGCAGGTCCAGAGCATCAGCGGCGGCGCCAAGTACCCCATTACCGCAGGAGGCGCGATGCTGGTGTATGAGAAGGGCAGCCTCAAGACCATGCGGCAGCTGACCTCTGTCACGCTGGACAGCCTGTCCGCCCTCAGCGCCATGGGCGGCGGAAAGGAGTATAAAATTGCCGAAAATGTTCAGGTTCTCCTCCGGGACGGCACCGGCAGCCAGGGCTATTACCTCACCGACCTCTCCCAGATCAACGGCCAGGACTACAAGCTCACCGGCTGGTACGACAGCCTGGGCTGCTCCGCCGGCGGGCGCATCCGTATCATCCTGGCGGTGCCCCAATGAGCGGCTGCGGCCCCAGACAGTGAGCGCGCGCGTCCCGCCGGGACGCGCGCGCTCTCAATTTAAATCAGATTGTTTTACGCCTCCTGGTACAGCTCCAGGATCGCGCCGTCCTTCCACACGAAGGCCAGCCGGTCGCCCTTCTCGTTGGCCTCCATAGGACCGCAGATCACGCTGTCGGCGTCGGCGATGTACTTCTCCAGGTCGTCCACCTTGTAGGCCACGTGGGGGTGGCGGTGGATCTCCTCGGGGAAGGGGGTGCCCTCCTCAAATTTCAGGTACTCGATCTTGTAGTCGTAGTCGTCTACATTGCTCACCCAGAATTTGGTCCCCTCGTTGTGGACCATGTTGGGCTTGCGGTTGGTGATGGGAATCCCGATATGCATGTACTCGGCAGACATCTTCATATGATTGCCTCCTTAACATTGTCAGGCCTGCGCCAGACCCTGGAAAAAACAGGACATGGACACCGCGCCGGCATCCGGGGTGCCAACGGTCTTCTCGCCATAGCTCTTGGCACGCCCAAATTTGGACACGAACCCCTTGCTGGCCTCGGCCCCCTCCACCGCGGCCCGGGCGGCCGCCGTGAAGAGCCCGGCCTCGTCGCCGCCCTCGTAGGCCGCGATGGCCTGGCTGGCGGGGATCAGGGCGTCCATCATGGTCTTGTCCCCCACCTTGGCCCCGGACATGTCGTTCAGCTCCTCCAGCGCCTTGGCGAAGATTGCCTGAAGACCGGGCACGTCGATCTCATCCCCCTCGGGGGCCGCCTCCTGCATACCGTCCAGCCAGGTGTTCCACAGAGGGACCGCGCTGCCGCCGTTCAGCGTCATGACCGCCATGGCCGCGTCGTCCAGCATGGACCGGATGCCGCCCTCCGCCCCCTCTACCGCATTGGAAATGGCTTTGGCAATCTTCGACATGGTCAGGCCGTGGTCGGCGTCGCCAAAGTGGGAGTCGATTTCGGTCAGCTCCCCCTCCGCCGCCGCGACGGACGCGCACCCCCGCTTCAGCCGGAGGGCAAATTCCGCTTTCGTCATTCGTGTTCACCTCCTCTCCTGTATCGCTATCTCTGCTATTTTTACGGCTCATATATGTTACGTTTGTAAATTTATGTTATCACGCCAAGTTACATAAGTCAATTTAAAATATTATTTCCACATAACAGACAGAAATACAGAAACAAAATTAGTGATAACGCACAAAGCAAAACCTCCCCGGCGGAACAGTCCGCCGGGGAGGTTGCATATATCACTCATTGCTCCAGCAGAGCCCTGACCAGCTCCGACCGGGCCACAAGGTGGGTGAAAAAGCCGGACCGGAGCGCCCCGCCCAAGGCCTTGACGCTGGTGTTGGCCGAACAGACGCCGATGATGTTGGGGCACCGCTTCAGAATGTCGATGGGTATCTGGATGGCAAAGTCCTGCTCAGACTGGATGACAAGGCCGTCCTCGTTGAAGTAATAGATCAGCATCCGCCCGCAGGCCCGCTGCCGCTGGAGCTGGCTGCCGTATCGGACCAGTGAGGCGAAGTCCGGGCTGGAGGGGTAGTCCCCGATGTTCACCAGCGCCGTGTCCAGCCGCTCCCACTGCTGATGGATCTGGCGGTAGACCTCGGTGGAGCAGAGAAGCTGCTTCTCCTCCAGGCTGTCCGGCAGGGCCGGAAGATACAGAAAATGAGGTGCCGCCCCCATCTGCTGGGCCATTAGCCGGACGTTTTCGTTGGATTGGTAGTTGCGGGCGGGGATGCTGGCGTTGCCCACCAGAGGGCAGATATCGGTTATGGTGCTGTTGGGCTGGGGGTTCTCCTCCAGCCAGGACACCAGCTGGCCGATCAGATAGCCCCAGCCTACCCCTAAGCGCCGGACCCCCAGCTGCCGCAGCAGCTCCATCGCACCCTGGGACAGCAGGCGGTTGGTCGCGTCGGCATTCGTCCCCTCCTCCACCAGCACGCCCCCCCGGATGGAGCTGGACAGCCGCAGCTGCTCCAGCAGTCTGGCCTCCCGGGCGCCCGGCTCGTGGATGGTGATCTCCACAATGCCCAGCTCCCGGGCCTCCGACAGCATCCGGCTGATCAGAGGCCGGGATACCCCCAGCTCCCGGGCAATATCGCTCTGCTTCTGGTCCTCCATATAGTACTTCCGGGCTACATAAGCCAGCTTTTTCTGTTTTTCCAGGTTAGCAGCCACAAAATTGTCCCCCGTCATCCCAGCGTGTTACATATGTTACCGACTCATTTATATCATAAATCGCCGGCGGACGCAAGTTATTTATAGCGATCATCAGAATACGCAGCACCTGACAGGGGCGATGGGTAGGGGAGGCAGCAGTCCTAAGCGGTCAGATACCGCCACGTATTGAAGAAGCTGATGCAGATGATGACCGCCATCAGCAGGAGAAACAGACGCTCCACCGTCTCCCCCTTTATGCGCCGGTTCAGCCTTCGGCCCAGGATGCCGCCCCCCAGTCCCCCCGCCGCCATCAGGGCCAGCACCGGCCAGCGGAAGGCCGGGACGGAGCCGGCGGCAAGGGTGGCCAGCAGACTGCAAAGCTGGCTGAAGAAGATGATATACAGGCTGTTGGCCGCCGCCGTCTTGGTGTCCATGCTGAAAAAGTAGTACAGCACCACCAGGTTGATGGGACCGCCGCCGATGCCCAGAAAGCTGGACATACAGCCCAGCCCCAGGCCGATTACCACACAGGCCGCCTTGTTCTCCACCCGGCGGGTGGGGATACGGGCCTTATTTAGAGTGTACAGAAGGGTGCCCACCGTGACGGCGGCCAGACAGGCGGACTGGACCGCACCCACCCGGTTGGGATTGTCCCAGAGCTGACGCGCCAGGGCGAAGAGCCGGCTGCCCAGCAGGCCGCCCGCCGCCGCGCCGAGGGCCAGCGGCGTACCCAGGGCCAGGGAGACCCGCTTCTCCCCGGCCAGCAGGGACTTGCCCACCGAGTAGCAGCTCATGGACAGCACCGTGCAGCCCGACAAAAAGCTGATGGCCGCCACCGTCTCCAGGTGGAGCAGGTCAAGGACGGGCTTGATGATGACCCCGCCCCCGATTCCGCACACCGCCCCCACCACACTGGCCCCCAGGGCCACAAGAAAAAATATCAGCATACCGTTACCTCGGTTTCAGCAAAGTCAGCGCCCGCCCCAGCCGGGGGAGGGCATAGGCAAAAAATCCGGCGTAGGCCCGGCAGTAGTAGTTGCGGCCCAGCCCCTCCGGACCGGTCAGACGGTCCCGGCGGCAGCCGTTGCGGCACAGAGGATACCACCGGCAGCGGCCGCACGCCTCCGGGATGCGCCGGGATTCCTCCACAAAGCCCAGCGCCTCCCGGGCCCCGTCCAGCTCGGCCCAGGAGTTTTCCAGAAGGTTCCCCAGGCGATACCGGTCCAGACCGTAGAAGTCGCAGGGGTAGACGCTCCCGTCCGCCTCCACCAGATATTGCAGTCCGCAGCACCCCACCATGGAGCACTGCTCCGGGGCGTGACCCGCCAGCATCCACACCAGATTGTCGAAGTAGCGGACCGACCAGTAACGGCCCTGCTCCAGCTCCCGATACCACAGGTCAAAGAGGGTTTTTAAAAAGTCCTCGTACTGCTCCGGGGACAGGGAGTAACCCGCTCCCCCGCGGGCCTCCTCCAGCGGGTCCAGACAGGGGATGTACTGCTGAAAGCGAAAGCCCTCCCTGCACAGCGCGGTAAAGACGCTCTGGATATGCCGGGCCAGATAGCCCGTCACCACCGTGAGGACGTTGTACTCCACCCCGGCCCCCTCCAGCTGCCGGGCCGCCCTCAGCACCCGGTCGTAGGTGCCGCCGCCCGCCCCGTCCCGGCGGAAGCGGTCGTGGCAGGCCCGGGTTCCGTCCAGAGACAGGCCCACCAGAAAGCCCTTCTCCCGGAAAAAATCGCACCAGTCCCCGTCCAGCAGGGTCCCGTTGGTCTGGATGGCGTACCGGACCGACAGCTCCGGCGGGGCGGTTCGCTCCGTGTGGGACACAAAGTCCCGGAAGAAGTCCAGCCCCGCCAGGGTGGGCTCTCCACCCTGAAACAGGAAGGTGACCGAGCCCTCCGCCGCCTCCGCCGCCTTCTCGATCAGGGTATGGCTCACCTCGCCGGACATCAGGCCGTAGTTGGGGACGGCGCGGATGCTGGCCTCGTCGGCGTAGAAGCAGTAGGCGCAGCGCAGATTGCAGCCGCTGGAGGCCGGTTTTAACAGGATGCTCAGGGGCGGCATTGGCTCCCCCTCCCTTTTCTCCATTTTGAATCGGGCCGCCCATCCGGGCGGCCCGCGCTGTCTAGTTCCTGGCTGGGCCCACAGTGCGGCCCAGATAGATCTCCGGGGCCAGGACATAGGTATAATTGATGTCGTCGCAGTCCCGGTTACGGATCATCCGCATCAGCCGGGAGGCCACCTCCCGGCCGATCCGGAAGCCCTGGTGGACCGAACAGGTGACCCCTTCGGCCTCCCAGTCCTCATTGGAGTAGTCAAAGCACACCAGAGAACAGTCCTCGGGCACCCGGCGGCCCTGCTTCTCCAGCACCTGGCGCACCATCCGGTAGATCATATAGTTGCAGCAGACTACGGCGGTACACTGGGGCAGGCGCTTTAAAAAGCGGTCGATGGAGCGGACAAAGCTGGGGTCGTGGGCCTCGTTGGAGACGCACCACTTGGTATAGTCGTCCTGGTACTCCACCCCGTTCTTCTGGAGGGTGGCCGCCATCCCCTGGAACTTCTCGTTGCTCTGGTAGTTGTCCGAGACAAAGATTCCCGCGATATTCCGGTGGCCCTGCCGGATCAGCAGGCCGATGAGCTCCTCGGCACACCGCAGGTCGTTGACCACCACCCGGGGACATTTCAGGTTGCGGTAGTAGTTGTTATAAAAAATCACTGGGATCCGCTTCTGGTAGATCTTCTGGTAGCAGTCCAGGTTTGGGTTGAGCAGGCTGGCCTTTACCCCGTCCACGATAAAGCCCTGGAAGCCCTGGTTGACGACCGTCTGGAGACAGTGGCGCTCGTTGGCGAACTTGTTGTCCGTGAGGAAGGTGCGCAGATCCACCTGGTCGGAGGGCAGGATGCTGCGGATGCCCTCCATCAGGCTGGAGTTGGCGTTGCCGTCCTGGCCCTGGAGGATCAGGCCGATCTTCAGCTTTCCGCCGCTCCCCCCCAGCTCCCAGGACAGGGCCGCCTCCTTGTCGATGTAGGTGCCGCTGCCCTTTACCCGGAGCAGCAGGCCCTCCCGCGTCAGCCGCTCCAGCGCCCGGCGCACCGTCTCCCGGCTCACTGACAGCTTCCGGCTCAGGGTGTTCTCCGAGGGGAGCCTTGTGTTGCTGGAAAACTTGTTCTCCTCAATATAGGCCCGCACCCACAGATAGACCATCTCCGCCTTGCCGTCCAGCTCCTTCATAGCGACCTCCTCGTCAGGCCGCGCAGCTCTCCCTCAGTCAGCAATCACAGGACGGGTCCCCTCCGCGCGTTCAATCCAGTCCAGCAGACGGGAGCGCAGCTCCGCCTTCACCTGGAGGTAGGCCGGGTCGGCCACCACGTTGTTCAGCTGGTGGGGGTCCTTCTCCATGTCGTAGAGAAAATCGTCCGCATATCGGCTGGCCGCCGCCGCCTCGCCGCCGTTGACGCCCGGGGCGTAGACCGAATAGGTATACCGGGCCGTGCGGATGCACCGGCCTACCCGGCTCTCGGAGATCTGCGCGAAAATTTCGTTGGGTCTATTATCGTCCTTTTTCTCCATCACGTCAAGGAGGTTCTCCCCGATCATGGCGTCCCCCACGTCCACCCCCGCCAGGGCCAGGATGGTCTTGGGCAGGCTGGCGGTGCTCACCAGCTCCTCCACCGCCACGCCCCCCTTGAAGGGCCCGCCGGCAATGACCAGGGGCACGTGGAGGGCCGCGTCGTGACAGGAGCGCTTATAGTCGTCGTAGCCGTTGAGGTGGGAGTCCCGGTTGCGGGTGAGGAAGTGGGAGCCGTGGTCGGAGGCGAAGATAATCACCGTGTTCTCATACAGCCCCTTCTCCTTCAGCCTGGCCACCAGCCGGCCCAGGTTCTCGTCCAGGCTGGCGCACTGGCCCAGATAGTCCGGGTACTCCTCCGCCGCGTTGCCCCCCAGGACCTTCAGGTCCTCGGGCAGGACAAAGTCCTTAAACCGCTCCCTGGAGCCCTCCGGACCCTCGTAGTGCTTGCGGTCGTTCTGGTGGTGGGGCTCGATCTGGGAGATGGTCATGAAAAAGGGCTTCTCCCCGTCGTACTGGTCGAAGAACTCCAGGGCCAGGTCGTTGATGCAGTCCGCCCGGTAGCCCTTAAAATCCACCCGCCGGCCGTTCTCGTCGAAGACAAAGCCGTCATAGCCGTGGGAGGTGAACTCCAGCACATCGGCGGCACGCCAGAAGCCGGTGTAGCCCCCCCGCAGCTCCCGGGGGATGGCGGTGACGGTGTGGTCGATGGTGGGGGGCTTCTCCAGCTCCCCGTCGCTGGCCAGGTGCCACTTGCCGATGTAGGCGGTCTCATAGCCCGCCTCCTCGATATAGCTGCCCAGGGTCTTCACCCCGGCGGGCAGCATGATGTTGTTCCGGAAGCAGCCCGTCTCGGTGGGCCACTTGCCCGTCTGGAACAGGGCCCGGCAGGGGCCGCACACCGGCTGGGGGGAGAAGGCGTTGTCAAATTTGACCCCCTCCCGGGCCAGCTGGTCCAGATTGGGCGTGATGTCCAGGGGCTGGCCGAAGCAGCCGCAGGTGTCCCACCGCTGCTGGTCGGTAAAGTAGAAAATAATGTTGTTGGGCATTTGTCAGTCCTCCTTTTGTGCGGCGGCCTTTCGTTCCTTCACCTTGCCACGGACAATGGCGCCCACCGCCGCCACGATGAGGACCAGGAAGATGATGCAGTAGACGCTGCTGAAAAAGATGCTGGGGTTGCCGTTGGAGATGAGCAGGGCCCGGCGGAAGTTGGTCTCGGTCATGCTGCCCAGCACCAGGCCCAGCAGGATGGGCACGGGAGGCAGCTCCAGCTTGCGCAGCACCCAGGCCAGAGCGCCGAAGATCAGGGCTACGCCCACATCGAAATAGTTGCCGTTAACCGAGTAGGCCCCCGCGAAGCAGAAAATTACAATAATGGGGGTGAGGATCTCCTGGGGGATGGATACCACCTTGGCGAAGAGGGTGGTGAGGAATTTGCCCTGGAGGCACATGAATACATTGACCAGAATCAGGCCCAGCATAATGGCGTACATGATATCCCCCTGGGTGGTGAACAGGCTCAGGCCGGGGTTCAGGCCGTTAATCATCAGGGCGGAGAGCATGATGGCCACTGTACCGTCCCCGGGGATGCCCAGGGTGAGCAGGGGGATCAGGGTGGCGCCGGTGACGGCGTTGTTGGCCGACTCTGCGGCGGCGATGCCCTCCACCGAGCCGTGGCCGAACTCCTCCGGGTGCCTGGACATGTTCTTGGCGGTGTTGTAGCTGAACCAGGATGCCTCCGAGGCTCCGGTGCCCGGGATGATGCCCACCAGCACGCCGATGATGGAGGAGACCAGCACCGGCCGGGCCATGCGCTTGTACTCCGCCTTGGTAATGACCCCGTCGTCCTTGATCTGGGTGGTGTCCAGGTTAAGCCGGTCCAGGGGCTTCTCCGCCTTGGCCATGATCTCCACCAGGGCGAAGAGGCCAATGAGGCAGATGGCCAGGTCCAGCCCCAGGTAGAGCCGGGAGACGCCGAAGGTGAAACGGTCGTAGCTGGTCATGGGGTCGGAGCCCACGCAGGAGATGAGCAGACCCAGGCAGGCCGAAATCAGGCCCTTAATCATGCTCTTGCCCGACACGCCGGCGATGATGGTCAGGCCGAACACGCAGACCATAAAGTACTCCGCCGTGCCCAACTGGGCGGCCACCTTGGCCACCTGGGGCCCCAGGAACAGCAGCATCAGAGCGGAGAACACCCCGCCGAAGGTGGAGGCGTACAGGGCGATTTTCAGCGCCACCTTGGTGCGGCCCTGCTGAGACAGGGGGTGTCCGTCCAGCATGGTGGCCGCCGCGTGGGGGGTGCCGGGGGTGTTGATAAGGATGGCGGACACGCTTCCGCCGTAGCCGCCGGCGCAGTAGATGCCCAGCAGGAACATCATGCCGGGGATGGCGGTCATGGAGTAGGTGACGGGCAGGAACAAAATCACGCACAGAATGACGCTCAGGCCGGGGATGGCCGCGAAGACCGAGCCGATGAACACGCCGATGTTAATCCAAAGGATATTTTCCAGGGTAAACAGCAGGCCGGTGGCCGGAATAATATACTGCAGCATAGCCGTCCTCCTCCTTAAAAGTCCACGCCCAGGGCGAAGCGGAAGGCGGCCCAGATGGCCACCGCCAGCACCAGGGTGATTACATAGTAGGACTTCTTCCGGCACCGGAAGTAGAGCAAAAAGCCCAGGCAGCAGAAAATCGCGCCGATTACAAACAGACCGGTGAGCTTGCTCAGAAGCCAGGTGCCAATCAATATGCCCAGAATCACCAGGGCCTTCATCTCCACCTGAACGTTGATGACCTTCCAGTTCAGGGGCTGTTTGGTGGCCAGCTTATACAGCTCCTTGGCCACCAGCATGGCACAGCAGAGCATCATGACCACCATCAGCAGCGTGGGGAAGGCCCGGCCGTTGACCACGTCCTTTTCAGAAATCGCCACCTGGTCGGGCATCACCAGCAAAACGCCAAGGGCAAAGAGGAAAAATAACACACCAGTCACCAAATCGATGGGAATCCGAATCTCTTTCTCGTGCAGCTTCCGGCCCCAGGCGTCCATACGGCCGTTGAACTGCTCCACCCATTTGCTCATGGGGGGACCTCCTTTCCAAATTAAAAAGGGGAACGGGCGGGATTCCTCCCGATCCCATTCCCCCCACATGTTATCTGTGGCGCGCAGATCAGCCGGCAACGATGTCCTTGTACTCGTTGACGATGTTCTTTACATTTTCAACGTGGGCCTCCACGTCCTCCACAGACATGGTGTCCACCTCCAGCAGCATGGTGTCATGCAGCCAGTCGGTAACCTCCTGGTCGGCCAGGATCTTGCCGTAGAGCTCCTTCAGCTCAGCGACCTTATCGGCGTCAGTGCCGGCCCGGGCCATGACGAAGCAGCGGTTGCGGAAGTAGGGGTAGCCGTGCTGGCCTACGCCCTCCACGCCCTCGAAGGGGCCGTTGGCGATGTCGTTCTCGTCGAAGGCGCAGACTACGGTCACGCCCTTCTGCTGGTAGGTCTCCAGAATCTGGGACTGGTGGGAGACGGCGAACTGGGTCTCGCCCCGGGCCACGGCCTGGGCGGCCTCAGCGGCGGACTGGTAGGGGGTGAGCTTCAGCTTGTCGCCCGCGCCCATGGAGCCAAACAGTGCGGCGGCCAGGAAGGCCTCAGAGCTGGTGGCGCCGTTGACGGCCACGCTGATCTCGGCGCCCTGCTCCACATAGGCCTTCAGGTCGTCGATGTTATTGATATTCAGCTTGGCGTCGGCGGACAGGACGAAGATGGAGGAATACAGGTTCTCTACGAAGACAAAGTCCTCATAGCCGAACTGCAGCTTGCTGGGGTCCAGAATGGAGGTGATGGACAGCAGACCCTCGCCCACGAACACCAGCTCGGTGGCGTTGGCCTTGGTGTCGGCCACCCAGGTGTTCACGGTGGCGGCGTCGCCCTTGATGGCCTCGGCCACCAGGGTGATGGTGTCGGAATAGCTGGTGGACTTGGTGGCGGCCTGCTGGCTCACCATGGCGGCTACGCCGGAGGGGGCCCAGGGGCAGGTGACCTTCCAGGTGGCGTTCTTCTTGCCGCCGCAGGAGGCGAGCAGAGTGACGCACATGGCGCCCACAAGGGCAAGGCTGAGGATTCTCTTTTTCATAATCGTACTCCTTTTCCATTTTGTGTCAGATACAGGCTACGTCGCTTCACCCCGCATCTGTGGTATCCTCACTGTAGCATAGAGCCGCTCCCTATTTCAACATCTTTTTTAATAAACAGCAGAAAGTTGTACGGTCATTGTGCCTATAACAAAAACCTGTCTGAAATTTCCGGGGTTTTCCTATGTTTTATACAAACCCTCCGGCAGTTGGTCCGACTTACCAGGGGACAAAACAGAGGGCGCGCCGGCCCGGCGCGCCCTACAGGCATCCTGTTATTCAGATCTCGTACCAGCGGATCTCGTTGGCCCCCAGGTCCAGCTGGAAGCTGGAGCCGTCCCCCCGGTAGACGGTGGTGGACTGGGGCTCATAGGTGTTGTTGACCACGCAGAACTTGCCGTTCTTCACATAGGCGTGGACATCCACGTTGTAGTTGGAGGACAGCCACAGGTTCAGCTGGTCCTCGCTGCGGGCCGACCACAGCACCGCCCGGTGGAGCAGACGGCTGTTCTCAAAGGAGTAGGGCAGGCCGGAGAGGTACACCGCCCGGCCCTGGCCGAACTCGTTGGCCGCCAGCTGGACCTCCCTGTCCCGCTGGACCAGCACCTGGGCCCCCTCCAGGGCGTAGATGCTCTTTTTGCCCTCGCCGAAGTCCACCGCCCCCCGGCAGTCGGCCAGGATGAAGTGGTCGGGGTGCTCCTCCCAGTTGTATTTGTCATAACCCAGGGTAAAGCCGGTCTCCTTTTCTACCCCCAGTATACCGGACAGCTGGAGATAGCGGCCCTGGTACTGGTGGCCAGTGGGCTCGCCCACCCCGATGAAGCCGCCGCCGTTATGGACAAAACGCTTCACCGTAGCGGAGATGGCCGGGTCCTCCCAGACAGCCCCGCCGGTGTGGGCGGTGTCGCCGTCGCCCACGTTGACCAGTACGTCGATCCCGTCCAGGACCGAGGGGTCGGCCTTCACCTCGTCGAAGCTGATGAACTTCACGTCGTAGGGGGCGCCAGACAGGGCCTCAATCACCCCGGCGTAGGAGTAATTCTGCTTCTGATACAGGGCGTGGTGGACCATGTGGCAGCCCCAGGACCGGGCCCTGCCCCAGCTGTTCAGCACGGCCACCCTCTTCACACAGTAGGGGGTGGTGCCCTTGATGTTGTCATACAGCTCCCGGAACTCGCCGCAGACGCTCTCCACGTAGTCGATGAACTCGGGGAACTGGCAGGCCAGCTTCAGGTAGCCGCCGTAGCCGATGCGGTCGATGGGCTTTCTCAAGATGGCCCGGCGGGCGGTGACCCAGTTCTCCTTGGCCTCCCGGACAGGGTCGCCCCCCTCATGGAAGGTGTCGGGGAAGAAGTAGGGCAGGAAGCGGCCCTCGGTGTACTTCACCCCGGGGATGTCAGAGATGAGCCGCAGGGTGGAGCCGTTGCCCACACTGCCCACCACCGCGTCCAGGCCGATGGTCTTGAACTCGTCCATGTAGGGCTCGGTGCCGATGAAGTGGTCCCCCAGGAACATCATGGCCTCCTTGCCCAGCTCGTGGGTGATGTCCACCATCTCGCGGGCCAATGCGGCCACCTCCCGGCGCTGGAAGGCCATGAAGTCCTTGAATTCCTTGGAGGGGACCCGGTACTGGTTGTTGTAATAGCCCTGGTCGATGATGTACTCGGGGCGGAATTTGTAGCCCACCTCCTTCTCGAACTGCTCCAGGATATAGGGGGAGACCGAGGCGGAGTAGCCGTACCAGTCCACATACTTCTCCCGCTTCAGCTCGTCGAAGACCAGGGTGAACTGGTGGAAGAAGGTGGTGTACCGGATGACGTTCACATAGGGGTGATCCGCGATGAATTTCCGCAGCCGCTCCATGGTGAACTTTTTTGTCTTGGGCTGGCGGACATCGAAGGTGATCTGGTGCTCAAAGTCCTTCCAGTCGTTAGTGACGGCGTTGTACATGTGGACCGGGTCCCAGATCAGGTAGGCCAGAAAGCTCACCGTATAGTCGTGGAAGGCCTGGGGGGCGTCGATGACCACGCAGCCCTCCTCATACCGCCAGGCAGCGGGGGGGACAGGTTCCCCCGTGGTGCGGTCCATCACCTCCCACCAGCGCTTGATATCGTCCCGGGTGTTCACCTCCATCAGCTCGCCGCTGATCCCCCGCATCAGAGGGATGGTCAGAGGGCCGCCCGAGGCGGTGTGGAAGCCCGTCATGATGTAGCACTGCTGGACCTCGTCTGGGTTGGCCTTGGCCCAGGCGTTGTCCTTCCGGGTGGTGTAGTAGGTGGAGTAGACCTTGGCGTCGGTAGCCTTCAGCTCCTCCGGGTAGTCGGTGCCGTCGCAGTCCCGGATGGCATCCGCCCCCCAGCGCTTCAGCAGCTCCAGGGTCTCGGGCACCACGTCCACATCGGTGGGGATGGTCACCCGGCCCGTCTTATGTATATCGCTCATAGCTTCTCCTCTCACTGCTTTTTCCGGTCCGCGAAGCGGGCGTTATAGAGGTACAGGGTGGTCAGAATCAGGGCGACCCCCACCAGCATCAGGCCCAGCCCCGCCATCTGGCCGGTCATCATCCAGCCCCGGATAATCAGGACCATGCCCAGCACAAAGGTAACCAGCATCAGGATGATCCTGAGCTGACTGTGCTCTTTCCAAAAATTCATGTCCTCACCTTACCCTTTCAGTCCGCCCACGGTCATGCCCTGGGTCAGCTTCTTCTGCACGCACATATAGAGAATCAGAGTGGGCAGCATCACCAGCACCAGACCGGCGTACAGCCGCCCGTACTGGGCCGCCGACTGGGAGGCCTGCATCAGATTCAGCAGGCCCACCGGAAGGGTTTTCTGCCCGGTGGCGCTGTTCATCAGGGTCATGGAGATGATGTACTCGTTCCAGAAGGACAGGAAGTTAAACAGGATGATGGTGAGGATGGAGGGCTGGGCCATGGGGAAGATCACCTTCACCATAGTAGTGCCGTAGCCCGCGCCGTCGATATAGGCGGCCTCCTCAAAGTCATGGGGCAGGGTGGCGAAGTAGCCGGACAGCAGATAGACGGTGAAGGGCAGGGCGGTGGCGGCGTAAACCACAGCCAGGGTCACCAGGTTGTTCATAAAGATGTTATTCAGCTTAAAGAGATACTTCATCCAGCTGTCCCAGTCCCGCAGCATGAGAAAGATGGGCACTACAATGTAGTTGACATTAACAAACAGCCCGGCCATAAAGGCGGTATTCAGCAGCTTGCTGCCCCGGAAGCGGAAACGGGACAGGCAGTAGGCCGCCGGCAGGGCCACCACCAGAAGAATGCCCAGGGCCAGGGCGGTAACAATGGCGGAGTTGAGCATATAGCTGCCCATGCTTGCGGCGTTCCAGGCGTCCACAAAGTTCTGCCAGTAGAAGGCGGCGGGCAGCGCCCAAGGGTTGCCGTAAAACTCGCTGTTCTGCTTGATGGAGGCCAGGAAGACCCAGGCTACCGGAACAATGATGACCACCGCCAGGGTGATAAGCACCACATAGATGAATACCTTATACAGGGTATCCGCGGAATTTCCTTTTTTCATAAGTCTGTCCTCCCCTCTCACATCTGAAGCACGTCGCGCTTGGTGGCGTGGTTCACCACGGCGGACAGGGTGAAGGAGAACAGGAAGATAATCACGCCGGCGGCCATGGCGTAGCCGTAGAGGCCCTCATCCTTCTGGGCGTACATAAAGCTCAGGCCCACGTCGGCCATCCCCTTGGCCACCATGGCCTTGACGAACAGAAAAGCCATGTTGATGGTGGAGATGATGAAGAAGGTGAGGGTGGTACGGATGTTGGTCCAGATCAGGGGCAGGGTGATCTCAAAGAACTGGCTCAGCCGCCCCGCGCCGTCCAGACCGGCGGACTCGTAGAGGTCCGCGGGGACGGCGGACATGGAGGCCATGTACATGACCATATAGTAGCCGATGGCCTGCCACACCATGGCGATAATGATGCTGACAATGACCATGGGCTGATCCTTCCACAGGATCATAATATCCCGGCCGGAGAACATGGAGAGGATACTGTTGAGCATTCCGTTTTCCGGCTTGTAGATGGCGGAGAAAATACCGGCGATGACCACCACGGACAGGATATTGGGGATGTAGAAGATAATGCGGAAGAAGTTCTGCCCCTTGATCTTCTCCCGGGTGAGGATGGCGGCGAAAACAATGGCGAAGAAGAAGGTAATTATGGTCACAGTGACAATCAGCAGGATGGTGTTCTGCATGGAGGTGATAAACTTCACGTCCTTAAACAGCACCTTGAAGTTGTTCAGCCCCACAAAGGTCTCGGTGGGGGAGTAGGCTCCCCGCTGGAACAGGGACATACGGAAGACATTGAAGGTTGGTATGACCATGAAGAGCAAGAACAGGATGGTCGCCGGAGCCACACACAGGGCGATAAACCGGCTGCGGCCTTTACTGCGCATGGGATCGCTCCTTTCTCTCTGAAATAAAAGGCGGCGGTGAGCGGTTTTCGCTCACCGCCGCCTGCTTTACGGACGTTCAAACGGGTCCGGGCGGGGGAAATTTACTCCGTCACCAGATGGGCACGCATCTGGTCGCTGCCGGCCTTGATGCCGTCCACCCACTGATCCCGGGTCATGGAGCCGTTGACCAGGCTGTTCACGGGATCGAAGAAGACCTCGCGCACGCTGCCCAGGCCGGGGACGGCCTCATAGGCGGCAAAGTTGCCCATGGCGGCGTCGGCGCCGTTGTCATAGATGGAGTAGAACATCTTGTTATCGCCCTCGAAGTTGTCGGTGATGCCGGGCACGGGCTGGACAGCGCCGCCCTTGGCGAAGATGGCGCAGGCCGTGTCGCTGTACAGGAAGGCGATGAACTGCTTGGCGGCGTCAATGTTGGCGGCCTGAGCAGGAATCCAGGCCTGCTCCAGCCAGCAGTAGCTGGCGCCGTTGCCGCCGGCCTTGGCGGCGGGCAGGGCGGTCATGCCCCACTTGAAGTTATCGGCCCGGAGGGCGTCCTTCATCTCATTGGGGAGCCAGGTGCCGTTGGGGCAGAACAGAGCCTTGTTGTCCAGAATCAGCTGCTGGTTCTGGGCGAAGTCCTGGTCGTTGGCCTGGGCGGGGGTGACAGGGTTGGTGTAGGAGGCCAGCTTGGCCACGATGTCAAAGCACGCCTGAGCCTCGGGGGTGTCCCAGATGCCCTCCTCATAGACCAGAGCCTTGTTGTAGAAGTCGGCGCCGCCCACAGAGTACATCAGGGCATAGAAGAAGGCGTCGAAGTAGCCGGTGGTGGGATAAGTAAACAGATAGATGTCCTCGGCCTTGGCCTTGTCGCCCAGCTCCCACATCTCGTCCCAGGTCTTGGGAACCTCCCAGCCCTTCTCCTCGAAGAGGCCGGCGTTGTAGAACAGGCCGCAGGGGCCGTAGAACATGGGGGCCAGATAGGTCTTGCCATCGCCGTAGGGGTTGGTGACGGAGGTGTCGGTAAAGCCGCCAACGATCTTGTCGGACACCTTGGCGCTCTCGCCGGGGACGGTCATGGACAGCACGTCGGTGATGTCGGCGATGTTCTTATCCTTGATAAACTGCTCGGTGAGCTTCTTGTCGCGGCCGGTGGCCAGGTGGATCACGTCGGGGCAGTCGCCGCCCTGCATGGCGGGGCCAATCACGTCCTCCAGGTTCTTGTCCACGATCACCTCGACCTCAATGCCGGTCTCGGCGGTGAAGGCCTCGCCGATCTCTTTCCACATACCGGGATAGGCGTCCTCATAGGCGGAGGCCAGAGCGGCCACCTTGATGGGACCCTTGGGCGTCTCGGGGGTGCTGGTATTGCCCTGGCTGCCGGAATTGGCAGGCGGGTTGGACTGGGCAGGGGGCGTCTGGGGCGCGCCGCCGCAGCCGGCCAGCAGAGACAGGGACAGAGCCGAGGCCAGCAGCAGGCTGAGAGTCTTCTTCATTTTCATATTCTAACCTCCTAAAATTTTGGGGAATTTGCCTTTGGCCATCTTTCCTGGCCTTTTCATTTTTAATTATATGACAAACTCACAGAGGAAAGCTACCGGTTTTTTGCTCTCTTGTTTATATATCGTGCTTTTTCTTTTTGCGTGATTTGTCTAAAATAACGGACTTTTTTCCAGGCCTGCTGGACAATTTTTTTGTTTCCCGCCGCAGAAATTGGTCGCCATGTCCATAATTTCCATATATATATCTGCGCGGTTTGTAGTATTGCATAATCGGCCGTAGCCGTGTATAATACAGGAGGAAAATATGCGACGCCGTTCTTTTATAAAATTACAAGGAGAGAAGGGGGAAATTTTGGTTCGATATCAATTCAGCGTCTCCGATGCGCCGGAGACGCCGGGACACAGTGTGCCCCGGCTGAGCTACATCGCCAAGGATCAGTTTTCCTCCGACTGGAACTCAGAGCTCCATACCCACAGCTGCGCCGAGCTGTTCTTTATCCTGGACGGTCACGGGCACTTCCGCACGCTCTATGAGGAGTTCCCCATCTCCTTTCAGGACCTGCTCATCGTCAACGCCAACATCCCCCACACCGAGGTCAGCTCCCTGAAAAGCCCCCTGCGGTATATTGTCCTGGGGATCGAGGGGCTGAAGGCCGCCTCCCCCGAGACAGGGTACATCATGCTCCACCTCCACGACGGCTGGACCGAGCTGAACAGCTGCGTGGACCTGATGCTCCAGGAGTCCTCCAAAACCCTCCCGGGCCACGAGGACATCTGCCGGCATCTGCTGGAGGTGGTGCTCATCCAGCTGGCAAGACAGCAGGACCTGTCCTTTTCCGGCGAGGCTCCCGGCCCCAGGGCCAGTAAGGAGTGCGAGCTGATTCGCCGCTATATCGATAACCACTTTAAAGAGGACCTGACCCTGGATCATTTGGCCAAGCTGGCGCACCTGAATAAATATTACCTGTCCCACTCCTTCCGCCGGGAGTTCGGCACCTCCCCCATTAATTACCTCATCTCCCGGCGGGTGGACGAGAGCCGGTTCCTGCTGCGGAAGACCGACCACTCCCTCTCCCTCATCGCCGAGATTCTGGGGTTCTCCTCCCTGAGCTACTTCTCTCAGTGCTTCCGCCGGGTGGAGGGCATCAGTCCCACCGAGTACCGCAAGCAGATTCGGGAAAAAGCTTAGGTCCGCAACGAGGCGGCAAAGCAGTACGACACCCACCGGAACATGCCTTTTCCGCTTTCCGGGGAGATCACAAGGCAGTTATGGCACCTTTTGACGCTTTGCCGCCGCGGCCACAAAGTCCCGGAACAGCGGATGGGCCCGGTTGGGCCGGGACTTCAGCTCCGGGTGGAACTGCACCCCCACAAACCAGGGATGGCCGGGCAGCTCCACCATCTCCACCAGCTGCCCGTCGGGGGACAGCCCGGCCAGGACAAGGCCGGCTTCGGTGACCGCCTTCCGAAAATTGTTGTTGAACTCATAGCGATGCCGGTGTCGCTCGCTGATCTCGTCCGTCCTGTAGGCGGAAAAGGCCCGGCTGTCCCGGCTCGTGAGCCGGCAGGGAAAGGCCCCCAGCCGCATGGTGCCCCCCTTGTCGGTGATTCCCCGTTGGCCGGACATCAGGTCGATGACCGGGTGGGCGGTGGTTGGGGAGAACTCGCTGGAGTGGGCATCCGCCATGCCGCAGACGTGGCGGGCGAACTCCACCACCGCCATCTGCATCCCCAGACAGATGCCCAGGAAGGGCACGCCTCGCTCCCGGGCGTACCGAATGGCGGAAATCTTGCCCTCAATCCCCCGGCCGCCAAAGCCGCCGGGCACCAGAATCCCCTCCACGCCGTCCAGAAGCTGGGCGGCGTTTTTGTCGGTGACCGTCTCGCTGTCCACCCAGCGGATATCCACCCTCACCCCGTTCTCAATGCCCCCGTGGGTGAGGGCCTCGGCCACCGAGAGATAGGCGTCGTGGAGGGCCACATACTTGCCCACCAGGGCGATCTCCACCCTTCCGGCGGGGTCCTTGGCCCGGCGGACCATATCGGCCCACTCGGTGAGGTCGGGCGGGGGACAGCGCAGCCCCAGCCGCCGGACCACCACGTCGGCCAGCCCCTCCCGCTCCAGCATCAGGGGCGCCTCGTAGAGGGGCGCGGCGTTCAAATTGGGGATGACATTCTCCCGGGGGATACCGCAGAACAGGGAAATTTTTTCCAGAATCTCCCGGGGGACCGGGGCGTCGCTGCGGCAGACGATGACATCGGGCTGGATGCCCAGAGAGAGCAGCTCCTTGGCCGAGTGCTGGGTGGGCTTGGACTTCAGCTCCCCGGTGCCCGGGATGGAGACGATAAGGGAGACGTGGAGAAACATGACGCTGTCCCGGCCCCGCTCCGCCGCCACCTGGCGGATGGCCTCCAGAAAGGGCTGGCTCTCGATGTCGCCCACCGTGCCGCCGATCTCCACAATGGCCACGTCGGCCTCGGGGCCCTCCAGAGAGTAGACCCGGTTCTTGATCTCGTCGGTGATGTGGGGGATGATCTGGACGGTGCCCCCCAAATAGTCCCCCCGGCGCTCCCGGTTCAGCACGTTCCAGTACACCTGCCCCGCCGAGACCGAGGAGTTCACCGTAAGATTCTCGTCAATAAACCGCTCGTAGTGGCCCAGGTCCAGGTCGGTCTCCGCACCGTCGTCGGTGACAAAGACCTCCCCGTGCTGGTAGGGGGACATGGTGCCCGGGTCCACGTTGAGATAGGGGTCCAGCTTCTGCACCCTCACCCGTAGCCCCCGCTGCTTCAGCAGCCGGCCTAAGGAGGCCGCCGTGATCCCCTTGCCCAGGCCGGAGACCACGCCGCCGGTTACAAAGATGTATTTCATAGTCCGCTCTCCCCATAGTTGGCCAGCACCCGGGCCGAAGGGTCGTCCACGTCGCAGCCCGTCCAGGTCCTGTTTGGCATCCAGAAATCCGCCACCATGCCGCTCTGGCCCGGGTAGAACTTCTCAAAAATTTCCCGGTACAGCAGGGACTCCTTGGTGAAGGGCCGGGCGTGGTCGTAGCTCCGCCTCAGTTGTTCAAATTCCCCGTCTGTGTACCGGCCCTCGGCGTACTCCTTCAGGTCGTCCACCAGGGAGTGGCCCACCGCGTCGGAGAAGGCGGCCTTCTCCCGCCACAGGATGCTCTCGGGGAGCCAGTCCCCCTCAAACGCCCTGCGCAGGAGATATTTGCCCTTGTTATAGGTGTTTACCTTCTTCGCCGGGTCAATGGCCATCACGTATTTTACAAAGTCCAGGTCGCCGAAGGGCACCCGGGCCTCCAGGGAGTTGACCGAGATGCACCGGTCGGCCCGGAGCACGTCGTACATGTGCAGCTCCCGCAGCCGCTTCTCCGACTCCTCCTGGAACGCCTGGGGTGAGGGGGCGAAGTCGGTGTATTTGTAACCAAAGAGCTCGTCGGAGATTTCCCCGGTGAGGAGCACCCGCAGGTCTGTCTGCTCATGGATAGCCTTACACAGCAGATACATGCCCATGCTGGCCCGGATGGTGGTGATGTCATAGGTGCCCAGCAGCTCCACCACCCTCTCCAGACTGGACAGCACATCCTCTCTAGTGATGATGACCTCAGTGTGGTCGCTGCCGATGTAGTCCGCCACCTGTCTGGCGTATTTCAGGTCGATGGCGTCGGTATCCATGCCGATGGCGAAGGTTTTGATGGGGGCCTCGCTCCGGCGGGCGGCGATGGCGCACACCAGAGAGGAGTCCAGCCCGCCGGACAGGAGAAAGCCCACCTTGGCGTCGGAAACCAGCCGCTTTTCCACCCCGGCGATCAGCTTCTCCCGGATGTTTCTGCAAACCTCCTCCAGGTCGTCATAGCAGACCCGGTCCACCCTGGCGATATCCCGGTAACAGATAAATTTGCCGCCCTTATAGTAGTGCCCTGGGGGGAAGGGCAGAATTTTGTCCGTCAGACCCAGCAGGTTTTTGGGCTCGCTGGCAAAGAGGATGGTCCCGGCGCTGTCATAGCCGTAATACAGGGGCCGGATGCCGATGGGGTCCCGGGCGGCGATGAACTGTCCCGTCTGCCCGTCGTAGAGGATGCAGGCAAATTCCGCGTCCAGCATGGCGAACATTTCTACGCCGCACTCCCGATAGAGGGGGAGGAGAATCTCGCAGTCTGAGCCGCTGCGGAAGGTATACCCCTTTTCCTCCAGCTCCCGCTTCAATGTTTCAAAGCCGTATATCTCGCCGTTGCAGACGGCATAGCTGCCCTCCAGCTCGAAGGGCTGCATCCCCTCGGGGGTCAGGCCCATGATGGCCAGGCGGTGAAAACCCAGCAGACCCTCCCCCGCCCGGACCACCCGGCTGTCGTCGGGCCCCCGGCTTTTGGTGCGGTCAAAGCCCCGCTGAAACGCCTCAAAATCGGCCACGGGGCCGCAATATCCAATAATAGAGCACATAACGTCTCCTCCATGTTCTGTAGGGGCGGCCTGTGGCCGCCCGCTTTTTGTGTCCGTCTGCGGCCCCGGCGGCGGGATGGCGCCGCCGGGGCCGTGGGGCCTATATTCACCGCACCCCAAACAGCAAATCGCCGTAGGTGGGGAAGGGCCAATATTTCTTCGGGGTGAGGGTCTCGGCCTGGTCGCAGGGCAGGCGCAGCCGGCCCATTTGGGGCAGCACCGTGTCCCGAATCATCTCCGCCTCCGCCCTGATATCTCCGGCGGAGGCCAGGGCCAGCACCGCCTCCTCCAGCTCCCCGGCCTCCCGGTATATCTGGTCGGTGAGGGCGGACAGCTTTTTTACCAGCTCCGTCTCGCAGCCGCAGGGACAGCCGGGAATCAGCTCCCGCTTGGCGGCGGCGGTTTTCGCGGCGTCCAGGGCAAAGGCCTGAACGGCGGGGATGATCTCGGTGCGGGCCATGTCCACCATGGTGTTGGCCTCAATGAGGATGGTCTTGCAGTAGTTCTCCAGGGTCACCTCATACCGGGAGACCAGCTCCGCCTTGGTGAGCACCCCGTGGGAGGTGAGCAGTTCCACATTTTTCCCGTCCAGCAGGTGGGGCACACAGTCGGGAGTGGCGGGGTAGTTCAGCAGTCCCCGCTTCTCCACCGCTTCCTTGATCCAGGCGCCGTCGTAGCCGTTGCCGTTGAAGATGATCCGCTTGTGGTCCTGAATGGTCTTGCGAATCATGGCCTGGAGGGCAGCCTGAAAGTCCTCCGCCCTCTCCAGCCGGTCGGCGTAGACCCGCAGACTCTCAGCCACGGCGGTGTTGAGCATGATGTTGGCGCAGGCGATGGAGTCGGATGACCCCACCATGCGGAACTCAAATTTGTTGCCGGTGAAGGCAAAGGGGGATGTGCGGTTGCGGTCGGTGGTGTCCCGGCGGAATTTGGGCAGCACATCCACCCCCAGCCGCACCTTGCCGGTGTCGATGCTGGTGTAGGGGGCGTCGTGCTCGATGCAGCCCAGAATGGCGGCCAGCTCGTCTCCCAGGAAGACGGACACCACGGCGGGGGGCGCCTCGTTGGCCCCCAGGCGGTGGTCGTTGCCGGCGGTGGCCACCGAGATACGCAGCAGGTCCTGGTAGTCGTCCACCGCCTGGATCACGGCGCACAAAAACAGGAGAAACTGGGCGTTTTCATAAGGGGTATCCCCAGGGGAGAGGAGGTTTGCCCCCGTGTCGGTGGTCAGCGACCAGTTGTTGTGCTTGCCTGAGCCGTTCACCCCTGCGAAGGGCTTCTCGTGGAGCAGGCACACCAGGCCATGGCGGGAGGCCACCTTCTGCATCCGTTCCATGGTCAGCTGGTTGTGGTCGGTGGCGATGTTGACGGTGGTGTAGATGGGGGCCAGCTCATGCTGGGCGGGGGCCACCTCGTTGTGCTGGGTTTTGGCCAGAATGCCCAGCTTCCACAGCTCGTCGTTCAGGTCGGCCATATAGGCGGCCACCCGGGGCTTGATGGTGCCAAAATAGTGGTCGTCCATCTCCTGCCCCTTGGGAGGCCTGGCCCCGAAGAGAGTGCGGCCGGTAAACCGCAGGTCCTGGCGCCTGGCCCACATGTCCGCGTCCACCAGGAAGTACTCCTGCTCGGGGCCCACGGAGGGCGTCACCCGCTTGACCTGGGTGTTTCCGAACAGCCGCAGCACCCGCAGAGCCTGCCGGTTCAGCGCCTCCATAGAGCGCAGGAGGGGGGTCTTCTTGTCCAGGGCCTCCCCGTTGTAGCCACAGAAGGCGGTGGGGATGCACAGGGTTTTATCCTTGAGAAAGGCGTAGGAGGTGGGGTCCCAAGCGGTGTAGCCCCGGGCCTCGAAGGTGGCCCGCAGCCCGCCGGAGGGGAAGGAGGAGGCGTCCGGCTCCCCCTGGATCAGCTCCTTGCCTGAGAACTCCATGATGACCCCTCCGTCGGGGGAGGGGGAGATAAAGCTGTCATGCTTCTCGGCGGTCACGCCGGTGAGAGGCTGGAACCAGTGGGTAAAATGGGTCGCCCCCCGGGCCACCGCCCAGTCCTTCATGGCCGCCGCCACGGCGTTGGCCACCCCGATGTTCAGCTTCTCTCCCCGGTCAATGGTCCTCTTCAGGGACTGATACACCTCGGCGGACAGATTGGCCTTCATCACCCTGTCGTCAAATACCATGCTGCCAAAATACTCCGGGACTGCTGCCATTTTTCTTCACCCTTTCCGCGATAAACGCATAAAAAGAGGCAAAGACGCCTTTCAGGAATCAACCTAAAAGACGCCTTTGCCTTTATGGGCGCATTATACGCCCTGAGCGGGCCGCTGTCAACCTGTTTTTTCTATTTTTCAGGATTCTGTTCACTGTGGTGGAAAACCGCCCCGGGCTGTGATATAATACCTGGGAATTTTGATAAAGAGGAGTGGGAACGGTTATGAAATACACCAGGGAAGAAGTACTCCAGTATGTCCAGGAGGAGGAAGTGGCCTTTATCCACCTGACCTTCTGCGATGTGTTCGGGCGGCAGAAGAATATCTCCATTGTGCCATCGGAGCTGTCCCGGGCCTTCGAGTACGGCATCGCCTTCGACGCCTCCGCCATTGCCGGCTTCGGGGACGAGGCCCAGTCCGATCTGCTGCTCCGGCCCGACCCGGACACCCTGATGCTGCTGCCCTGGCGGCCGGAGCACGGGCAGGTGGTGCGCATGTTCTGCTCCATCCACTACCCCGACGGACGGCCCTTCCCCTGTGACACCCGGGCCCTGCTCCACGACACCATAGCGTGGGCAGCGCAGCGGGGGTTCCGCTTCCTCTTTGGCGCGGAGCAGGAGTTTTACCTGTTTCAGCGGGACGAAAGCGGCGAGCCCACAAAAATCCCCTATGACAGGGCCGGGTATATGGACATCGCCCCCGACGACAAGGGGGAGAACATCCGCCGGGAGATCTGCCTGACCCTGGCCCGCATGGGTATTTCCCCGGAGTGCTCCCACCACGAGGAGGGGCCGGGGCAGAACGAGATCGACTTCAAATACTCCGACCCCCTCACCGCGGCGGACAACGTGATGACCTTCCAGTCCATTGTGAAGTTTATCGCTGAGCGCAACGGCCTGTACGCCGACTTCTCCCCCAAGCCCCTGGCGGATGCGCCGGGGAGCGGCTTCCACATCAACATGTCGGTAAAGGCTGAGGACGGCCGGGACTATCTGCCCCAGATGGTGGCCGGGGTGCTGGACAAGGTGGCGGAAATGACGCTGTTCCTCAACCCGATGGCGGAATCCTACGCCCGCTTCGGCGGCCACAAGGCCCCCAAATACATCTCCTGGTCCCATGAAAACCGCTCCCAGCTGGTGCGTATCCCCGCCGCCGTGGGGGAGTACCGCCGGGCGGAGCTGCGCTCCCCCGACCCCGCCGCCAACCCCTATTTAGCTTTCGCCCTGATGATTCAGGCGGGACTGCGAGGCATGGAGCAAAACCTGGAGCTGCCCCCTGCCGCCAATCTGAATCTCTACCAGGCGGATATCGAGAGCCTGTCCAGATTCCAGCCTCTGCCCCAGGACCGGGAGGAGGCGGTATCCGCAGCGCGGTCCAGCAGATTTATCCGGTCTGCCGTCCCAGAGGCGGTGGCGGAGGAATATTTTAAGGGATGACGCCGATTTCAGATGGAGGAGGGGATGTGTATGGAGTTACAGGAGCGGGTCTACAGTGTGCTCATCGTGTCGGCCTCGGAAAAATTTCAAAGCGGCCTGCGCTCCCTCCTGGCCGAGAGCACCTGCTCCCCCATTGTCACCACAGCCAGCGTGGGAGCGGCGGAGCGCGCCCGAAACGGCCAGGACTTCGACTTTGTGTTTGTCAACTCCCCCCTCCCCGACGACGCCGGCATCCGCTTCGCCATCGACTGTTGCCGCGCTGGGGGGACGGTGGTACTCCTCTTCGCGGCGGCGGCGCTGTACGATTCGATTCAGAGCCGGGTGGAAAAGCACGGGGTATTTGTTCTGCCCAGGCCCGTACCCCGGGACGCCATCCTCCGGGGGCTGAACTGGATGACCGCCGCCCGGGAACGGCTGAGAAGCTATGAGAAGAAGGTCCAGCCCGTTGAGGAGAAGATGGAGGAGATTCGCCTGGTCAACCGGGCAAAGTGGCTGCTCATCAGCGAGCTGAAGATGTCAGAGCCAGACGCCCACCACTACATCACCCATCAGGCCATGGACCGCTGCTGCTCCAAGCGGACGGTGGCGGAGGAGATCATCCGGCTGTACGCCTAAGGCAGATAACCCAAAGAATCCACTCCAATGATCCGGGCAATCTCCAGCATTGCCACGCGAGGGATAGTGTAATTATTTCCCCGCAGAATGCCAGGAATCCGATAAACAAAAAGCACAAAGACGCCTTTCAGATTTAAACTGAAAAGGCGTCTTTGCTTTTATTGAGCCTATTATATGCTCCATCCCAGGTACTGTCAATCATTTCATATTTTGCTTTACCGTGTAGCATTGGAGTTATATCTCTTACTTTGGCAGCTTTTGTTCAAACCTCCGATCCGGAGTGGAATATTCGGAAGAAGCTGCATTTTTATTGTCTCCTCGTATTTCTTTTAAGTAATTATATATGGTGGGAATGGAGACATGAAGGCAAGAAGCAACATGTTCCACAGCTCCTCTCACATTAAAAACGCCGTTTTCCTCTAATTCCAAGACAATCTGCAATTTTTCTGCCTTATGCATTCCGGAACGGGATACTGATCGCTTTTCCAGGGCTTTTTTTACGATATCCTTCATCATGTCAGACACATCCATAGCAAAATGTTCTTCCACTGTGTCAGACTTTGCAGGAGCAACTATGGTACTGAAGTCTGTCAACACCTGCAGGCGCTCAATTGTATCTATATAGAGAGACACATCGCAGTTAAAACACAGGCAGCCGATGATTGCTCTCTGCTCATCCCGGAGAAAAAGAGTTGAGGAGCGCAGAACCTTTCCCTCCCGGGTCTCTGTGCGGTAGTTGATCCGGTCTGGTGCATTGTCGCCAAAAATCCTGAGCGTTTGTAATACATAATTGGTAATCGGACTGCCAATCGTTCGTCCTGTTATTGAGCCACAAATGCCAATCACAGAACTGTCAGGATATCTGAGGTCATGTAGAATAACTTCGTAATTAGGGCCAAGCATTTGGGAAAGCCCGGGAAGCAGCTGCATAACACTCTGCAAAATAGGATGAGGCGCACGGATCTCAGTCATTTTTAATAATTCCCCCCAATGAATTATTTTATTTGTCTGCTTTTATAGAGCGATTATATCTGTATTTCTGAGTTATGACAATACTGTAGACAGAAGGAACTATATAAAATTTATAGATTTGATCTTCTAAAAACTAATTGTTTCCATAGTAGTGCAGCTGCTCCTGAATTCCAAAGCTAAAATTTATAATTTTATAATAAAAATAGTATCATAGTCATATTTTATATTCAAGTATTTTATCTATATTTAAAATTATTTCCACTATTTTGTAAAAAATCCAAAATTATATTTTATTATATGTCTAAAATTTAAAAAATTTTATAAATTTTTATTGACAAAAATATTGTAGCTTGTTAATATATAAGTGCGCTAAAGTAAAAATCGCGAAACCTAACAACAAAAATCAGGAGGTGCAAAATGAGTCCCAACACTGTATCAACTCCGCTGGCTCCCGGGGCAATCGGCCCCTATTCTCAAGGAAAAGCAGCCCATGGATTTATTTTTGTCTCTGGTCAGCTTCCGCTGGACCCTGAGACAGGAATAATGCCGAAAGACATTCAGGACCAGACCATCCAATCTATGAAAAATATTCTCGCCATTGTGAAGGCCGCCGGCGGGTCGGAAAAGAGCATCGTCCGCTGCGGAATTTTTGTGCGGGATATGGAACGCTTTGGTGACATCAATGCGGCTTATGCACAATTTTTTGAAGAAGACCCGCCTGCCCGCTTTGTGGTAGAGGTTAGCGCACTGCCCAAGGGCGCCTCCATTGAAATCGAGGCAATTGCCGCAATGTAAAGTGACCCCGCTCAAAACAATATCCAAACAATATGAAACGGAGGCGTTACTGTGACCATCACAGATGTAGAAAGTTTACGCAAAGAATTCCCAATTTTCCGCCACCGAACTTATTTGGACAACGCTTGCTATGCCCCTGGATTTGCGCGAGGAACCCAGGCCGTACTGGATTACTGCCATCTCCATGAAATGATTGCCTGTACGTCATTCCACCAAACTCTGGCAGAACTGAAGCCGGTTGCCAATGCCCGTATGGAAGCAGCCCGGCTTCTGAACGCGGAAGAAGAAGAAATTGCCTTTGTTTCCAGCACCGGAATGGGCAACAATAAGTTTGCTGGGGCAATCAACTTGAAAGCCGGAGACAATATCATCATTGACGATCTGGAATTTCCCTCCGCCGTATTGGCTTACACCGCATATCAGCGCAAAGGTATTGAAATCCGAACCGTAAAGCACCGTCAAGGGAGGCTTTATATAGAGGATTTTGAAAAACTGGCAGACAAACGCACACGGGTGATTGCGGTGAGCACGGCACAGTGGAGTACAGGCTTCATGATCGACCTGAAAAAGCTGGTGGAACTGGCTGATACCGTAGGCGCCTATGTGGCGGCAGACGGCTGCCAGTCCTTGGGAGCGTTCAAGCTTGATGTAAAGGAGACTGGCGTCCACTTTGTGGCCACCCAGGGCCATAAGTGGCTGTTTTCTCCCATGGGTTCCGGATTCATGTTCATGCGCAAAGATCTGGTTGACAAATACGATCCTGATATTGTGGAATCCTGCAACCTGTATAAGGATCCCGCCAGGCAGCCCTATCACCACCAGTACGATCTAAGTCTGGAGCGGGATTATGCCATCAAATTTGTGGATACCGCCGCCAAGTTCCAATCTGCCTCTAACATCATGGGAATCTGGGCATTGTATGAGGCGCTGCACTGCATCAACAGCTATGGAATTGAGAATATTGAGGAGCGAATTCAATATCTGGTGGATTATCTGCGCGCCGGCCTCAGAACGGTATCTGGCCTTACACTTCTCTCTCCGGAGGAGCGGGAGTGCCGCAGCGGAATTGTCATTGCCAGCTATGGCGATATCCATAAAGACCTGGCGATGATGGATACCCTAAGTGATCTGGGAATCAGCGTATCCTGCCGGTATCAGGCTTGTTTCGGCGGTCTCCGGGTCTCTCCGCACTTTTATAACAACGAGGAGGACATTGATAGACTGATTGCTGCTCTGAAAGGGCAGACAAAGCCTCTCTATTTCCATTAAGCGATTCAGTTCCCCGGCACATGTGTATCAGGCTTTGGACTTTTATGTGAAAATACAGATGCAGAACAAAAGGAGGAAACAATGAAAAAAGCGATCTATAAGCTTACCGCTTCTCTCCTGGCAGCTGTTTTATTGCTGGCGGGCTGCGGCGGAGAGCCTTCTGGCGGGCAAACTGGCTCCGACGGCGGCGAAACTCTAACCGTGGTCATTTCTGCCGACCCCACAATCCTTGATCCGAGCCATATTTCCGGTTCCGCCATGGGGCAGGTCGTTCGCCAAATGTACGATACCTTGTTTGTCTATGACGAGTCTTACAATATTACACCGTGGCTGGCGGAGAAATATGAATACGAAAACGATGAGACCTTGATCCTGTATATCCGAAAGGGTGTCAAATTTGCCAGCGGCGAGGAATTGAAAGCCAGCGATGTTTTATTTACCATTCAAAACGCCCAGGCCGGTACAGGCGCCTCTGACAGTTTCCAAAAAATCCTGCTGGATAAGAGTGAAATTGTGGACGAATATACTTTGAAATTGGTCACAGACGGTCCCGTTGCTACCCTGATCGCCGGACTTCAGCTGCCTGACACCGGTATTTTGAGTGAAAAGGCATTTCAGGAGTGCGGCGGCGACTATCTAAAGCTGGCGGAAACCGGCGGCTCTGGCCCCTATAAGTTGGTGTCCTATACCCCCGGTGACCGTATTGTGCTGGCGGCCAACGAGAATTATTGGCGCGAGGGCGAACCATATTACAAGGAACTGATTATGCGTTTTGTCACAGACGCGTCCAGCCGTGCCATTGAGGCAAAGACAGGCAATGCTGACATCGTCTGCAACATCGCCTCTAAGGATATTGAGGAGGTCAAAAATGCTGCCGGCATGAATTTTGTCTCCGAGAGCGGCGCACAAACCGTTTATTTGGTCTGCAACACCCAGCTGGCTCCTATGGATAACGATCTGGTACGTCAGGCTGTCTGGTATGCTCTAGATGTTCAGCAGGGTGTACAACTGGCTTACGGCGGCTTTGGAAGTGTGGCGGAGGACTGGGTCTGCCCTGGCATCAAGGGCGACGACGCCGGACGTGCAGCTAAGTATTTCCCCGCAAGAGATGTGGAAAAAGCAAAGGAACTGTTGGCGCAGGCGGGCTATCCCGATGGAATTGAGATTGAACTGTCTGTCTTCAGCAGCAACCAAGAGCGCAGAGACTTAGGCGAAGCATTCCAGTTCCAGTTGGCAGAGGCCGGTATCAAAGTCAGCCTGAATGTGATGGAACTGAACGCCTGGAGCGACTATGTATATTCTGGACAATCCCATATGACTTTCTACGCTATGACTGGCATGTGTTTCGAGGCGGATAAGTGTCTCACGCAGCTGATGCCCACTTCTGCCTATTACAAGGTTGCCAACTATGTCCCTGAAGAATTTACCAGCGCGGTGGAAAATTCCCTGGCTGCTTTGGATGAGGCAGAACGGGTGGCCTATTACGACGAGGCAATCACCCTGCTGCTGGAAAACCATGTTACCCTGCCCTGCTGGCACAACGAGCTGAACGCAGCGGTTAAAGACGGCATTGAAGGATTTACGCTAAACCGCTCTTACGAGCATCACCTTTTCCAGTTTGTACGTCCCGCCGCCGGGTCTTGATGTTTTGGGTTTCTGTGACCGCCGGTGGCTGGCGGTCACAGAAACCCTATTGAATACGGAGCCACTTCAGACTCTGCTGGATACAAATGTCGGCGCATACGAAGTATATTTGAAACGAAGCTGTGCCCGTTGTCTTTCGCGGAGTCTATTTCTATGAAGGAAACAGGTGAACATATGGCAAAATATTTTTTTCAAAGACTTATTTCCATGCTGTTTGTCCTGCTGGCAGCCATTGTGTTGGTCTTCACCCTTATGGAGTTTGCATCGGGCGATCCGGTACGGTCTATGCTGGGGGAAAACGCAACGGAAGAACAGCAGATCGCTCTGCGGGAAAATCTGGGATTGGACCGCCCCTATCTGGAGCGGTTGGGCTCTTTCATCTGGGATCTGCTGCACGGGGATCTGGGCGAGTCCTACCGAAGCAGAATCCCGGTTTTTAAAGAGATTATGTCCCGCTATCCAATTACTCTGAAATTGACCTTTGGAAGCGTGGCACTGGGAATTTTGATCGGAATTCCCATCGGCATCATCTCTTCGGTGAAACAATATTCCATTTTTGACCGGGTATTTACCGGAATTTCGCTCTTCGGTGTCTCGGCCCCCTCCTTCTGGATTGCCATGCTCCTGGTGTTGATTTTCTCTGTCAAGCTGGGGTGGCTTCCGCCTACAGGAACCTACAGTTTAAAATATTGGATATTACCGGTTGCGACGATGGGCCTCCAGACCAGCGCCTCCATTATGCGCATGACCAGATCCAGCATTCTGGAGATTGTCCGGCAGGACTATGTCCGTACAGCCCGAGCGAAGGGACAGTCAGAATATAAAATCATCCTCAAGCATGTTCTGCCCAACGCTCTGATCCCGATTTTGACAACGGTGGGCATTAGCATTTGCAGCTTTTTAGGTGGTTCTGTCTTGGTTGAAACAGTATTTGCTATGCCCGGCTTGGGAAAATTCATTTTGGACAGTGTCAACTTTAAGGACTACCCTTGTGTTTTGGGCGGTATTTTATGGATTTCCCTCAACTGTGTTGTCGTCACCTTTATCATTGATATGCTTTATGCCATAGTAGACCCCAGAATCAAATCGGTGTATGGGTCAAAAAAGCCCGAAAAGAAAAGCAAAACCGTGCATTCGGCTCAGTCTGAAGCCTAGAGGAAGGAGGCGGAAATTTGAAAACAAGAAGGTCAAAGCGGAGCAACGGCCAGCTGTCAGATGTCTGGCGCAAATTGAAGATGAACAAGGTAGCCATGGCCAGCCTGTTCATTATCATGATGCTCTTGCTGGTCGCAGTTGCCGGGCCTTGGATTGCGCCTTACGACTACGCATACCAGGATCACACCGCAATATTGCAGCTGCCCAATGCACAACATATATTTGGGACAGACAATTTTGGCCGGGATATTTTCAGCCGTATTTTGAATGGCTGCCGCTATACTATATTTATTGGATTCGGCGCTACCATCATGGCCGCTGTTTTTGGCAGTGTTTTGGGGCTTCTGGCAGCATACTACAAAAAGCTGGATAATATTATCATGCGCGCAATGGATGTGCTCATCGGAATGCCAGGAATGACGCTGCTGATCTTAATTATTGCGGTGCTTGGCTCTGACATTAAGATCATGGTGCTGGCCATCGCCATCTCCTATACCCCGTCTTTTGCCCGTGTTATTCGAGGGGCGGCTTTGTCTGTCATCAATCAGGAATATATCGAAGCGTGTTCCGCAATCGGCGCCAGTGACCGGCGTATCCTGTTCCACCATGTTTTCCCCAATTCCATGGCTCCGGTCATCATTCAGTTCTCTCTGACTGCCGGCCTTTCCATTCTTTTGGGCGCTTCTCTGAGTTTTGTCGGCATGGGCGTTCAACCGCCTACGCCTGAGTGGGGACTTATGGTCTCCGACGGGCGCTCCTATTTGAAGGAAGCCTCCTGGCACATGTCTGTAATCCCCGGTTTGGCGATTATTCTGGAAACAACTGCACTGAATTATTTGGGTGACGGTCTTCGCGACGCGCTGGACCCGAGGCTAAACAAGTGATATTGGAGTTATGATGATGGAAAAAATCAGAACGAATTCTTCGGAGCCCAAGCTCCTGAAAATCGACAATCTCTCCGTGCAGTTTACAGTCAACCAGTCCACGGTCAAGGCGGTAAACAATCTTTCTCTGCAAATTGGACATGGAGAGTGTGTCGGGTTGGTGGGAGAAACCGGCGCCGGAAAGACGACTACAGCTTTGGCTGTGATGCAGCTGGTTCCAGACCCGCCCGGCAAAATCGTCTCCGGCTCCATCTGTTTCGAGGGAGAAAATCTACTGACTGTCAGTAAGAAAAAGATGCGCAGCATACGGGGCAGCTCAATTTCGATGATCTTCCAGGACCCTATGACCTCCCTGAACCCCATTCTCCGTGTAGGAGATCAAATCACGGAAACCATTCTGCTTCACGAAAAGATATCCAAGGCAGAGGCAGTTGTCAAAGCCCAGAAAATGCTGGAAATGGTGGGAATTCCCGCGGAGCGCTATGACGAATATCCGCACCAGTTCAGCGGCGGCATGAAACAGCGTGTTATGATCGCGTGCGCATTGGTCTGTAATCCAAAGCTGCTGATTGCCGATGAGCCTACCACCGCGCTGGATGTGACAATCCAGGCCCAGGTTCTGGAATTGATGAAAAAGCTGAAGGTAGAGCTGAATACCGCTATGCTTTTGATTACCCACGATTTGGGTGTAGTGATGGATGTGTGCGACAAGGTCGATGTTATGTATGCCGGGAGCGTGGTGGAACGGGGAGCAGTCGATCAGGTCTTTGAACATCCCCAGCACCCATATACACAGGGACTGTTTAAGTCCATCCCCGATCTGGATGTAGAGACTGACCGGTTGGAGCCTATTCCGGGCATGATGCCGGACCCCAGTGATCTTCCCAAAGGCTGTGCATTTGCGCCGCGCTGTCCGTGCAGCAAAGATATCTGTCAGACACAAACCCCCAGACCGGTGCAGCTGGAAGATGGACATTTTGTGTCCTGTTTTCTGTTTGCTCCTGAGGAGGAAGAGAAATGACAAAAGACACTATTCTATCGGTTCGAAATTTAAAAAAATATTTCTCAACCAAAAGCGGGCAGCTGCACGCAGTGGACGATGTTTCCTTTGATATCCGGCGCGGAACAACGCTGGGCGTAGTTGGAGAATCCGGGTGTGGGAAATCGACACTTGGCCGTGTCATCCTTCATTTATTGCCTAAGACGTCAGGAACGATTGTGTTTGAACAGGAAGACATTTCTGATGTAACACCCAAGCGGCTGCATGAACTGCGGAGGGAGATGCAGATCATCTTTCAAGATCCGTTTTCCTCTATTGATCCCCGGCAGACAGTCAGTGAAATAATTGGAGAGCCTCTGCTAGTGCATGGACTGGTGAACGACAATATAGAGTATGAGCGTCGGGTGAGAGAGGTCATGGACACTGTAGGTCTGGCCAGACGCCTGGAACATTCCTATCCCCATGAGTTGGACGGCGGACGGCGGCAGCGCATCGGTATCGGCCGTGCGTTGATGTTGGAACCTAAATTCATTGTCTGTGACGAGCCAGTGTCTGCACTGGACGTCTCTATTCAGGCTCAAATTCTGAATCTTATGCAGGATCTGCAGCAGGAACGCCAGCTAACCTACATGTTTATTACCCACAATTTGTCTGTCGTAAAGCATATCTCTGATACAATCAATGTGATGTATCTAGGCGCGCTGGTAGAAACAACATCGGCCAAGGAGTTGTTCCGCCACCAGTATCACCCCTATACCAAGGCGCTGATTTCTGCGATTCCAGGCATTAAGCGAGAAAAGAAGAGAGAACGGATTTTGCTAAAGGGAGAAATTACTTCGCCCATTGATCCGCCGGATGCCTGCCGTTTCGCCTCACGATGCATCTATGCAAAGGAAGAGTGCTTCCACAGCTGTCCCAAACTGAAGGAGGTCAGCAAAGATCATTTCGTAGCTTGCCATTTTACAAGAGAGATCAACGGACTTTAAAGGAGGACAGCCATGCTGCATCCAACTACTGATCGTGCGTGGGCTGAAGTGTCTTTGGATTGTATTGCTTATAATTACCAGGCCATGTGCGAATATTTACAGTCCGGCTGTCAGCTCATCGCTGTCCTGAAAGCAGATGGGTACGGGCATGGAGCAGTTCAAGTTGGACGTTTTTTGGAGCAGCTGGGATGCAGGCTGTTTGCAGTTGCCTCCTTGGAGGAAGCTATGGAGCTGCGCAGTCATGGAATTTCTGTTCCGATTCTGCTGCTAAGTCCAATTGCAATTCAGTGGGTTACCCTTGCTTCTGAGCAGTGTTTTATCCTGCCCCTGGTAAGTATGGAAATGGCAAGCGCAATTTCTTCCTGTGTGCAGACAGAGCATCGAACTGTCTTGACCTATATCAAGGTCGACTGCGGACTTTCTCGATTTGGTGTCGTGGTTCCTGGAAGAGAGGAGACCGCCATCCAGGAGGTCAGCGCAATGACAAAGCTTCCTGGTCTGGCTGTTCACTCAGTGATGACTCATTTGACGGCGGGCGGAATCGCGGAGCAGGACGAGCTGAACCGAAAGCAGTTGAACTGCTTCCGGAAATTTTGCCAGGCATTGGATTCCCAAGGCATAACACTGCCCAGACACTGCTGTGCCAGCCGTTTTGCTGTAAGATATCCGGACTTTCAGTTTGACTATGTGCGGATTGGTTCCAATCTGTTTGGGGTCCATCCCTACTATGGAGAGGGACCTCAGTTTCGTCCGGTGATGCAGCTGCGCGCCAGGATTTTGCAGATTAAAGAGGTTGGCCCAGGCACCACCATAGGGTACGGGCCTCTGTTTGTCACAGAGCGAACGACAAGGGTGGCAATTTTGCCGATCGGATATGCCGATGGATTGAGCTGCCGGCTTGGAAACAAGATGCATATGTTGGTACATGGTAAGATTGTATCGCAAATCGGTCGGCTGTGCATGGACTACTGTATGTTGGATGTAACCGATGTTCCAAATGCGAAAGAAGGGGATGTTGCAACAGTGTTTGGCGAGGATGGCAGCCAAATGATTTCGGTTCAGGATCATGCTCTCCTCTATCCGGGAACAGCTTCTGAACTGATCTGCCTCCTGGGCAGAAGAATCCCACGTTTTTATCGTCAGGATAAATTTTTATAAGGTTTCCTCCCCTATGTACCTAATATTAACACCTGCCTTTCCTGTGTTGACAGCCCCCGTTTTCCGGGCTTATAATGCAGTCAGTGCTCCCTAAAGCAAAACAGGAGATGAATGTCATGTTTGGTTTGTTTGGAAAAAAGGAGGAGGCCGCCCGGGAGCTGCTGAAACAGGACCCCCAGCTCACCGCTCCGGACAGCCGACGATTGCAGTCCCGAAATTATTGACCGGCGTATGGACAGGTTCCGATTATACCTCGCTCTGCTGAAGCAGAATTTTTACAAGGAAGCGTACCTGTAACACATCAGCGCGGCAGGTGGGGAGGGATATACATGATACAAGTGGAGGAGCTGACTTTGCAGTACCCCGGCGGGAAAGGAATTCGGGGGGTGTCCTTTCAGGTGGAGGAGGGGCAGGTGATCGGCTATCTGGGGCCAAACGGCGCCGGCAAGACCACTACCATCCGCTGTCTGCTGGGGTTTTCCAGGCCGGACGGCGGGCGCTGCTCCATCGGCGGACTGGACTGCTGGCGGCAGGCCCCGAATATCCAGAGGCTTCTGGGCTACCTCCCCGGCGAGATCGCCTTTCTGGATGGGATGACAGGCCGGCAGTTTCTAAAATTCCTGTCCCGGATGTGGGAAACCAGGGGCGCCGCCCGGCAGAAAGAAACCGCTCTGCCCATAAAACCTCATTGGGAAAGCAGTAAGATACCAGCCCGCCGGGATAACTCCCGGCGGGCTGGTTTTCTCTGTCTGTGGGTAAATACGCGGTCAAGGAGCGTCAAGCCAGGTCCCGCAGCTCAGGGACAATAAACTTTGGGGTGCGGCCGGAGAAGTAGTCGTCAACCGCCTGGGCGCAGGCCAGAGAGGAGCGGGTGGACGCCTCCCTGGTGGCGCCGCCGATGTGGGGGGCCACCAGCACATTCTCCATGGCCAGCAGGGGATTGTTCAGGTCGAAGGGCTCCTGCTCCACGGTGTCCAGGCCGGCCCCGGCGATCTTTTTAGCCTCCAGGGCCCGGATGAGGGCGGCCTCGTCCACAACGGCCCCCCGGGCGGTGTTGATGAGAAAGGCCGTCTCCTTCATCAGGCCGAACTCCCGGTCGCTCACCGAGTGGGTGGTCTCCTTGGTGGCGGGGACGTGGAGGGAGACGTAGTCGCTCTCCTTGAACACAACATCCCGGTCCTCCACCAGCTGGATGTACTCGGGGACCTCCCGGGCGAAGGGATCGTAGGCCAGCACCTTCATGTCGAAGCCGAAGGCCGCCTTTTTGGCCACCAGCTTGCCGATGTTGCCCGTGCCGATGAGGCCCAGGGTCTTGCCCTCCAGCTCGGTCTTCTGGATCCCCATCTTGGCATAGCGGTAATCCTCTTTGCAGTGGGCCATCACCGCCTTGAAACGGCGGGAGCAGTAGAGCATGTAGAAAATGGCCAGCTCGGCCACCGAGATGGCGTTGGCCCCGCCGGCGGTGGTGACCAGCACCTTGTTCCGCCGGGCTCCCTCCATGTCCACATTGTCGTACCCGGCCCCGTGGCGGGCGATGATTTTCAGCTTGGGGGCGGCGTCCAGAATCTTGCCGGTGATTTTGGCAGTGCGGACGATCATGGCGTCGCAGTCGGGAATGTCGGCCAGGATATCCTCCTCGGCAAAGCCCCGGCCGTCCACCACCTGGTAGCCGCGGTCCCGGAGATAGGCGTAGCCCTCGGGCAGAATGGGCTGGGGCAGAAGTACTTTATAGCTCATAGCAACCTTACTCCTCTCTGCTTTCGGTCATCAGGGCCGGTACACGTCGTCGATGATCTCATAGCCCTTCTCGGCCAGGGCCTTCTCCACCCAGGCCCGGTTGGCAGCGCCGTTTTTGGCGGCCTCCAGCTTCTTCTCGTCGGCGGCCTGGAACTTCTTGGCCTCCTCCAGGATGACGGTGGCATCCTGCCGGGGGATGACGATGATGCCGTCCGGGTCGGCCAGGATGATATCCCCGGGGTTGACGCTGACGCCGCCGCAGGAGATGGGGACGTTGATCTCGCCGGGGCCCTCCTTGTAGGGGCCGCCGGGGGTGGTGCCGGTGCAGTAGACGGGGAAGTCCCACTGGCCGATCTCGTCAATGTCCCGGATGGGGCCGTCCAGAACGATGCCGGCGATTTTCTTGGTGTACCGCAGGTAGGCCATCATCACCTCGCCCATGAGGGCCCGGGTGGCGTCCTCCTCGTTGGAGACCACCAGCACGTCCCCCTCCTGGCACAGGTTCAGGGCGGCGTGGAGGGTCAGGTTGTCCCCGGCCCGGCCCTTCACGGTGTACGCCGGGCCCACCATCATCTGGTCCCTGGGCCGGCTCACCAGACGGATGCGGGGGTTCATGGCACAGCTGCGGTTCATCACGTCGGCGGTGTTGGAGGCGGGGATGGTCTTGAACTGGGCCATGATCCGGGGGTCGGGCATCTCGCGCCTCAGATAAATTCTCTTTCCTACGGACATCGGTAACTCCTCCTTATGTTTGTCGGTTTTCGCCGAAAGCTCTTGCGCGCTTAGTTTCTTTATAGTAATATAAAGCGTGCTACAAGTAAAACAGAGAATTTTATGGTTTTTAACAAAATAATTTTGTGGAGGGATCGCTATGGACCTCACCAGCCTGTACTACTTCTCTGAGCTGGCCAAGGACCTGCACATGACCCGCACAGCCAGCCGCCTGTTTATCTCCCAGCAGACCCTGAGCAACCACATCCAGCGCCTGGAGGACTACTACGGCACCAGGCTGCTCCACCGCAAGCCCGCCCTCTCCCTGACCACCGCCGGGGAGTTTGTGCTGGGCTTTGCCAACACGGTGAACAAGGAGCAGGTGAACCTGAAGGATATCCTGTTTGACATCGCCCAGCAGGAGCGGGGGGTGCTCCGCTTCGGGGCCAGCGCCCTGCGGCTGAACCTGTGCCTGCCCGCCATCCTGCCCCGGTTCTCCGCCCGCTACCCCGACGTGGAGCTGCGCATCACCGATACGGTCACCGCCCGGCTGGAGCCCCTGGTGCTGGACGGCTCTCTGGATTTTGCCGTCACCCTCAACGGGGAGGAGCACCCCAGGCTGGTCACCCAGCTGCTGATGGACGACCAGGTCTACCTCTGTGTGGCCGACTCCCTGCTGCGCAGCTGCTATGGGGACGAGACCGGAAATCTCAAGGAGCGGGCGGCCGGCGGGGCGGACGTGAAGGATTTTGCCAGGCTGCCCTTCTGCATCTTTAACAACCGCATGGGCCGGCAGATCAATCAATGCTTTGAGACGGCCAACATTGTCCCCCGCGCTTACATCACCAGCACCTACACCCAGGTGGGGACCACGGTCTGCTTCCAGCGGCTGGCCGCCTGCTTTATCTCCCAAACGAGCCTGGTCAGCCAGCGGGATGAAATCCCAGAGGACCTCAACATCTTTCCGCTGCACTACAAAGGACAGCCCCTGACCCAGAGGCTGTCCCTGATTCGGATGAAGGATCGCTATCTGTCCCACTACTCCAAATTTTTCCTGGAGCTGCTGTCTCAGTATTTCAACGGCGTGGAGCAGGTTCACATGGGGCGCCGGGCCCCGTAAGCCCTTCGCGTTACGCCCTCCGATTCCTGACAGCCTTCACAGCGCTCTGGATGGTAGGCACGATCACGGTGGCCGCAATCAAAAGGATCAGCACCAGGCTGGCCGGACGCTGTAGGTAGTACAGCAGGACCGGGGTGTCCTTGGCCATGAGGATGGCGTTCTTGAAGCCCTGCTCGCCAGTGGACTCCAGCAGCAGTCCCAAAATAATGGGGGCGGTGGGCAGGCCGGCCTTCTTGAACAGGTAGCCGATCAGGCCGAAGGCCAGCATCATGTATACGTCGGAGATCCGGTTGTTGATGGAGTAGGACCCGATGGTGGACAGCACCACAATGACCGGCACCAGGATCGCGTCGGAGACCTTGGTAATTTTAATCACCTGGCGGCAGATGAGCATACCGATCAGGCCCATCAGGATATTCGCCGCGATAAAGCCGATGATGATCGTATAGGTGGTGGTCACGTTTTTGCCAAACATGGACTGGCCCGGGGTCAGGCCGTGCATAATCAGCGCGCCCAGCAGAACGGCCGCCACGGTGGAGCCGGGGATGCCCAGGGTAATCAGCGGGATGATGGAGCCGCCGGTGACGGCGTTGTTGGCCGTCTCGGAGGCGCAGATGGCCTCAATGGAGCCATTGCCGAACTCCTCGGGGTGCTTGGAGGCCTTCTTGGCCTGGCCGTAGGCAAACCACGCGCCGATATCGCCGCCCGCGCCGGGCAGAATGCCCACCACAATGCCGATGATGGCGGAGCGGATAAAGTTGGGCAGGTGGAATATCATCTCCTTGGCGGAGGGCAGGAATTTGCCGTGCAGGGCGGACTCATCCACCGTGCGGTGCTCCCCCCGCTTAAAGGCCGCGTGCTGCTCACACAGCACCATAGCCTGCGAGATAGAGAACAGTCCAATCAGCGCCGGAACGGTGGATATTCCGGAGTACAGGCCCATGTTGCCGAAGGTAAACCGCAGCTGCCCGGTGATGGTATCTGTACCGATGGTACCCAGAATCAGTCCGAACACGCCCATCAGGTAGCCCTTGACGGCGGAACCGCCTCCCAGGCCGCCAATGATGGACAGGCCCAAAATTACGATCAAAAAATACTCCGGAGCGCTGAACAGCAGGGTGACCTTTCCCAGCAGAGGGGCCAGGGTCAGCAGGGCCACGCCGGACAGCGCGCCGCCGATCATGGAGGCCACGGTAGACATGCCCATGGCCTCCAGCCCCCGGCCCTTTTGGGTCAGGGCGTAGCCGTCTGCGGCGGTGGCCGCGGAGGAGGGCGTGCCGGGGGTGTGGATCAGGATAGCCGTCAGCGAGCCGCCGTAGAAGGCGGAGGTGTAGACCGCCATCATCATGATGAACGCCGCATAGGGCGACATGGTATAGGTGATGGGGATCAGCAGGGAGATCGCCATGGTGGCGTTCAGGCCGGGCAGCGCACCGATCACCATGCCGCCCACAACCCCTACCACCAGCGCAATCAGGGATTCAAGGGAAAAGAAATTAGAAAATACTGTTGGCCACATTTGTTCTGCACCTCCCGCTTACGGCATTTTCGTCTTCAAAATAAAGGTGAACAGCACATAGAGAAAGCCCACCAGCCCGCAAGGCACCAGGATCAGCGCCAGCTTATTACGCGCGTAGTTGAACCACATCAGCCCGGCGGTAAACAGCAGGGAGGGGATGATAAAGCCCACCAGATCCACCGCCACCACGTAGACGACGATGAACACAAACACCAAAAGGGGAAATTTGATCTCTTCCCACCTCATATTTTTGAAGCGGGCCTCACCTCTCGCCGCCGCCCGGGAGTCCCGGATGCCGTTGACCAGCATGGCCGCCGCCAGCGCGGCGAAAATCAGGAGAATCAGGATGGGGAACTGCCTGGCCTCGGCGCTCTGCACCGTGACCGCGTGGAAAATCAGGAACCCGCTCAGCGCCAGAAGGAAGATGGAGATGACAATATCCTGGCTCCAGCTTTTTTTCTTCATAGGAGAGACCTGCCTTTCTTCATCAACAGCGCCGCCGCACGACCGTCGCGGGGTACGGCGGCGCTGACATGGTCAGTTTATTCCCAGCCCAGCGCAGGCTTCAGGTCAATTACGTCAGACTCCTGTCCCTTCAGGAAGCTGAGGTACTCATCGCCGTCCATATAGTTGACCATCAGACCCAGGGCTTCCAGCTCGGCGACATGATCCGCGTCGTTGATCGCCTCGTTAAAGGCGGAGAGAATGGCCTCCTTTGTGGCGGCGTCCACCCCGGCGGGGAGGAAATAGCCGCGGGAGGGGGCGGAGTAGACGGTGCCGAAGCCGGCCTCCTCCAGGGTGGGCACGTCGGGCAGCACATCAATCCGCTCGTTATTGAACACGCACAGCACGTCCAGCTCGCCGTCGGCCAGGACGGAGGCGATGTCGCCGTAGGTGGCGGAGACCGCGTCCACGGTTCCGCCCAGCAGGGCGGCGTAGTTGTCAGACCAGCCGTTCTGGTGGACGGAGGTGAGGGTGGCGTCGGGGTTGGCAATGCCGGCCTCAAGGACGGCGATGTGCTTGTTACCGTTGGCCCCCACATCGGCCACCGTCACACCGCCGGAGCTCTTGGCCGCCTCCATAAAGGCGTTGATATCCGCATATGCCCCCTTGGCGCAGACCAGTACGCCGTAGTCGATCACCTCGTTGCAGATGAAGTCAAAGTCGTCCATGGTCTCCTTGTGGCCCTGGGAGGGGTCCAGATAGTCGTAGAACAGGGCGGGGGTGTTGACCATGGCGATGGTCTGTCCGTCCTTGTCGGCGTGGAGCAGCTGGTCCCAGGCCATCCAGCCGTTGGCGCCGGTGACGTTCTGGATCACAAAGGTGCCCCCGGTCTTCTTCTCCAGGTAGGTGGCCAGGGAGCGGACCTCCAGGTCGGAGGAGCCGCCGGCCCCGAAGCCGCACAGCAGGGTGACGGTCCCGTTGGGCCAGCCGCCGGAGGAGGTGTTGTTTCCTGCGGGCGTGGAGCCGCCGCCGTTGGTCTTTCCTCCGTCTCCGCAGCTGGTCAGCAGGCTGAAGCACATGGCGGCCGCAAGGATCAGAGCACTCAGTTTTTTCATGATAATTTCTCCTTCTCAATTTGTATTGTCTTGATATGAAAATGAATTTGCTAATCAGTACTTTTCAAGCCCCTTGACAGAGCAATTAAAGACAAATATGTCCACCGTGCGCACAAAATCGGATTCCAGCGTCTGGTAGGACCGCTCCCCCTCAAAGGAGTGGGTGGCGATCAGGTGGACGACGCTGTCCGGCAGTCCGGCCCTGGCGGCGATCAGCGCGCCGGAGAGCGGGTGGCGCATCAGCTGGTAGTTTTCGCTGTGGACCGCGCCTCCCCCCTCGCCCGGGACAAACTCGGTCAGCTTACCGATATCGTGGAGCAGGGCCCCCGCCACCACTATGTCCCGGTCAAAGGGGACGCCGTGGCGAAGATAGTACTTTTTCATCTGGTCAAACTCCAGGATGCACATCCGGGTCACGTCGGTCACGTGCTCGATCCAGCCCACATCGCACCCCTTCCAGCTCAGGGTCACCGGCACATCGGCCAGGTTGTCCTCGTTCCAGCCGCCCTGCTCCATGGCCATAGCCATGGCCCGCTCCGACCGCTCCCGCAGCTCCTGATCCCCAATCTCCAAAAAGGCGGGAAACAGCCGCTCTAAATAGTTGTTGTCCACAGATATCGCTCCTTCCATGTCCAATCTGTCCGTCCCCCATTGTAATATAGCCCTGTGTCAAAGGCAAACAGGGTTTTCTTGGTTTTTCCACAAATATTTTTTGTGAAGATGGCTCCTACACGACCGCCAGAAACTCCCGGTTCACCACATGCGCCGGCTCCCTGCCCGCTGCAAAGTCCTGGATATCCTGAACCAGCATGGGCATAATCACATCTCCGATGTCCGCCGTCCCCCCTCCGATGTGGGGGGTCACGATGATGTTGGGCTCCGTGAGCAGCGGATCACCGGCGGGAAGGGGCTCCCGCTCTACGCCGTCCAGGCCTGCCCCCGCCAGCTTGCCCGCATGTACCGCCCGGACCAGAGCGTCGTCGTCCACCAGACCGCCCCGGGCGGTGTTGATGATGATCGCCCCGTCCTTCATCCGCTTCAGCTCCTCCTCGCCCAGCATGTGGCGGGTGGAGTCCAGCAGGGGCACATGGAGGCTGATGATGTCGGAGGTCTCGATCAATCTCTCCAGGGGCACATAGGTCATGCGGCACCCCTCCTCCACCCCGGCGGGGAGGCGGTAAGCGTCATAATACTGCACCTGGGCGCCGAAGGCCTGCACCTTAGCGGCCACCTGACGGCCGATATTGCCGCCGCCCACGATGCCCACCAGCTTGTTGTTCAGGCAGAAGGAGCTGTTCAGGTAGGTGTTTTTGCTCCACTCCCCCTGAGTCAGGCTCCTGGTGTGACACAGGAGCTTGCGTCCCACCGCCAGCATCAGCATCACGGCCAGCTCAGACACCGCGCAGGCGTTTGCGCCAGGCGTGTTGGTCACCAGAATCCCCCGCTCCCCGGCGGCCTGAATATCCACCGAGTCGAAGCCCGCCCCCCAGCGCAGGATCATTTTCAGCCCGGGGTTGCGCACAATCACCTCTTTGGGGGCCTTGAAGATCCGCAGGATCATGACCTCCGCGTCGGTCATGGCCTCGTAGGCCTCCGGAGTATCTACCGCCTTCAGTCCAAACTGCCCCTCGGGCAGCATGGTCCGGAGCTTTTCAAAGGTCCCGGCGGGATACTGGCCGGCCAAAACAACATTTACCATTCGATTTTCCTCCTCACTGCAGGGCGGCGGCGGTCTTGGCGATCAGCTCGTCCGACGGGGCCTTCCGGTCAAGGGCGGACACCTCAACAATCAGCCGGTAGAGGTTTACCTGATACTCCTGGGCGGCGGCCTTGAACTTTTTCAGGAAGCTGGAGTGGCAGCCGGACAGGCCCAGCACCAGGTCCAGGGGAGGTACGGGGTTGTGGTAGCTGTGGGCGTCCATAGCGGGCTGGAGCCTCTGGTCGATAAAGTCCAGCATCCCATACAGGTCGATGTCCTTCATCTGACCGTACCGCTGCATGATGGCCACGCACATCTCGGTGGCCAGGTTGCCCGCGCTGCGGGCCATCCCCATCAGGCCGCAGTCCAGGATGGCGGCCCCGTTTTCATAGGCGGCCACCGCGTTGGCGGCGGACAGCCCCAGGTTGTTGTGGCAGTGGAAGGCCACAGGGATCGTGACGGCCTGGGTCAGCTTCCTGGTGTACTCCGCCACCTGGCCGGGAAGCATGGTGCCGGCGGAATCCATAATAGTGATCTCATCCAGCCCGGCATCCGCCAGCCTCTTCGCCTCCTCGGCCAGCTGGCCGGGGGTGAGCAGATAGGCCTTCATGGCGGAGTAAAAGGCCTTCAGCCCCGCTTTTTTAATGTCGCGGATGGCGGGCAGGGAGATGTCACCGTCTCCGGCGTCCGCCCCCACCCGCAGGAAGGACAGGCCGCTCTCCCTGGCCAGGGCCACATTCTTCTCCCGATACCGCTTGGCGTTGAGGAACATGCCCAGCTGAGACCCCCGGTCCAGATACTTTTGGGCGATATCCAAATAGGTCTGATCGGTCTCGGCATTGGTAAAACCGGCCACCTCATAGGCGCCGATGCCCCCGGCGTTGCCCAACTCGATGATGGGCACATGGCAGGCGGTCAGCCCGTCCAGCACCATGTCGGTGATCTCGGCGGAGAAGCCCTTCCCCACCACGTTCGCGCCGTCGCGCAGGGTGCAGTCCATCAAAGTAATCATGATTCTTCCCCTTTGTTATAAATGGCTTAATTATTTTTGATACATTCAGCTTAACAGAAGCACCACACAATATCAAACAGTTATTTTTTCGCATTTTTTACAGTCTCAAAGCTGTTAAGGTTCCATTTGTTGTGGTATAATTGGGTGAATTCTATAGAGGAGGCGGGCAAATGGAGCTGAATGCATTTCACATTTTTTTGACCGTAGTGGAGGAGATGAATTTTTCACGCGCCGCGAACCGGCTGTATATTACGCAGCAGAGTCTGTCCGGACACATCAAGCGGCTGGAGGAGCACTACCATGTGAGGCTTTTCCAGCGCCGGCCCCGGCTGTCCCTGACCCCGGAGGGAGAGGCTATGGTTTTTTACTCCAGGCACATTTTGGAATCGGAGCAGGCTATGGTAGCCCGTTTCGCGGATCTGACCCAGCGGTCGGTCGGGATTCTGCGCCTTGGACTGTCCCATCAGCGCAGCAGCGCCTTCTTCCCCGGCATCTGGAGCCGCTATCACCCTGAATATAAAAATATCTCTGTTCGATTGCAGGAAAAGCTGACCTCCCCTCTTCTGGAGGATCTGCTGGCCGGGGATATCGACATCATGGTAGGGGTAGATATCCCTCCTCTGTCCGGTCTGGAAACTGTTCTTCTGGCTCAGGAACAGATGCGCTGTGTGATGAATGAAGTGCTTTTAAAGGAATACTTTCCCCAGGGCTGGCAGGACATGCTGGAGCGGTACATTCAGGACGGGGTCGACCTGATAGAGCTAAAAGAGCTGCCCCTCATTCTGCTCTCTCATCCCAACCGCCTGCGGCAGCCCGTCGATCAGCTGTTTCGAAAGCATAACGCAATTCCCAACATCGCGCTGGAGACCGCCTCCCACAGCCTGCTCTATCAGTTGGGTTGTCACGGGAGCGGGGTCGCAATCGCAAATCCCCTGAGTTTGTATGAGCAAATCAGACTCAGGGGACTTCCGCCGAAGGAGTGCCACAGCTTTTTGCTCCAGGGGATGCCAAAGCGCTCTGTCTCAATCGCTTATCGAAAGGACGCAGAAAAAACAAAGTATATGATGGGCATGGTTGACGCTATTGTAGAGGAATTTAACTATTATACAGAGTTCTTAAATCGATTTTCACTGTAGCACATGCCTATTGATCCGTGGTATCCTGCACACTGGCCACAGCCCCCTTTGCTCTGCATTTATCCTGTTTGATACCTGCCGTCCAAAACTGGAGTGTTAACCTCTCACCATAAAAAGCGGAGCCGATTCTTTTGAATCAGCTCCGCTCTTCTACCATTTATTTTTCAGTGCGTCTCCAGCCACGCGTCCGCGCCGGAGGCGTAGATCAGGGCCTCCTCCCGGAATCGAATCTCCGGGCTGTGCAGGCCGACGCCACAGCCGTCCTCCGCTAAAATTTCAGACGGATTATGGCACTGCCTGCCGTGATCTCATCCCCGCTGCGCAATCTCCGGCTCTTCCGAAGCTCCTCCCCGTTGACCTGTGCGGCGCAGGAGGCCTCCAGAGCCTCTGCATATACCGCACCCTCCATCGAAAACAGCCGGACGTGCCGGGAGGCAGTGTCCTCACTTTGTACCACAACATCGCAGTTCGGGGCAGAACCGATCACCAGCTCGTTCCGCAAGTCCAGCTCCTGCCGGTCCTGGCCGCTGGCCAGCGTGCCCCGCACCACCTCCAGCCGCATATAGATGGCCGCCTGCTCCTCCTGGAGGGCATGTGCGGAGCTGGAAAACCCCTGGGGCTTCTGCTTTTTTCGCGTCAGGACGACTGCGGCAGCTATAAGAATCAGCGCCGCAATGGCGACCCCCACAAACAGCCCCGCCGGCGGCCCCTCTTTGGAGGGGGCGGCAGGGGCGGCTGGACTTGCCCCGCCCCCTTCGGGCGTCCCGGCGGGGGATTCCGGCAGCTGGGCGGGGGGCGGAGCATCGGGCTGTTCTCCTCCAGTCAGCCGGGGCAGCTCCACCTGGGTCTCCGCCCGGCAGATCAGCTCTCCGCCGGAGGCGAAGGTCACAGACACCTGCTCCGCTCCGCCCTCCGCGGTCAGGCTGGACAGGTCAAAGCCGGTGACATACAGCGCTCCGCTGCTCTCCGCCAGGCGGGCGGCGGCCTCCTCCGCCGTCCCGGCGTCCACCGCCTGATGGAGCCCGCCTGAGGCGGAGGCCAGACGGCCCAGGCTGTCCAGCGCCTCCTGGTCCTTCCCCAGCCCGATGGAGTGGAGCATCACGTCGGAGCGCTCCACCCGCTCCAGCAGCTCGTCGTAGGGGACGCCCCCCTGGGGGTCGTACTGCACTCCGTCGGACAAAATGACCATACACCGCAGCTCGTTCCCCTCCCGGGGCAGGCCCTCGAAGCAGTCCAGGGCCTGGCCGATGGCGGTGTGCAGGCGGGTGACCCGCTCGTTCATGGGGAGCCTTTCCAGCTCTCCGGGCAGCTCCTCCGGGGAGATGTCCTCCTTCACCACGTTGAAGGCGTCCCCGAAGGAGGTCAGGATAAACCGGGTGTTTTCGCCGCCGGCCTGGGCCAGACTTCGGACGAAGTCCCCCAGCTCCTGGCGGAAGGCGGGCATGGAGGTGGAGTTGTCCACCAGCAGCAGCCAGGTCACGGGGGCGCCCGCCTGACGGACGGTCTCCAGCCGGTCGGTGGCCGCAAAGGTCTGTCCGCCCACCCTGGCCTCCGCCTTGGTAACGGGCTTCTCCATCCCGTCCATGGACACATAGGTATACAGCGTCCCCTCATAGACAAAGGCCCGGACAATCTCAGCCGTTCCGGCGGCCAGGGAATTCACGCACAGAGCCGCCGCCAGGCCCAGACAGAGGGCCAGCGATATCCATTTTTTCATGGCTCCTCCTCCGCAAATATGCAAATCAGGGACAGGTTGTCGTTCCCATCCGGTGTGCGCCGGATATGGCGCAGCAGCATGTTCTGGGCCCACTGCTCCGGCGTCTCCGCCTTCAGCAGGTCGGCCAGCATCTCCTCCCGGTAGACATACTCCCAGAAGCCGTCGGAGCACAGCAGAAAGGCGTCCCCGGGCCGGAGGACCGCCTGACCCGCCTCCGGCTTGCAGGGCTGCTTGCCCAGGGCCCGCAGCAGGCTGGAGCGGTCATCGTCGTGGCAGATGTCCATATAGGAGATCTCGCCGCCCAGATACTTCATATAGGTGACCGAGTGGTCCCGGGTCTCCTGGGCCAGCGTCCCGCCGGAGAAGCGGTACAGCCGGGAGTCCCCGACGTGTCCCCACACGGCCCGCTCCCCGGCGAGGGATAGGACGACGGCGGTGGTCTTCATCTCCTCCTGGCCGGGGAGCTTCTGTCCCTCCAGCACGGCCCCGTTGGCCCGCTGGAACAGCTCCAGCAGCTCCTCCGGGCCGGGGTGGGCGGCGCAGCCCTCAAAAAGCACATCCGCCGCCAGGGCGGAGGCCACCTCCCCCTTTCCGTGGCCCCCCAGGCCGTCGGCCAGGACGAAGGCCCCCGCTTCGGCGGAGCAGCGGACACTGTCCTCGTTGTGGTCCCGGCCGCCCCGGTTGGTATAACAATAGGACGAAATTCTCATGGCTTACTCCAGATCCACATAGATGGTGTTGTCCGCCTCTCCCAGGTAGAAGGAGCTCTTGGGCGGCAGCTTCACCGGGGTGTTGGGGGCGATGCGCTGCCCGTTGGACAGGAAGGTACCATAGGTGGAGTTTAAGTCGGTGACCACAAACTGGTTCTGGTCGAAGTACACCTGACAGTGCTTGCTGCTCACGCCGGGGGTGCCGTCCTGATAGACCAGGCGGCAGACCGCCCCGTCCCGGCCGATCTGCACCGGCTGGCCGTGGAGCTGAACCACCATCCCGCCGTGCTGGGGGGCCATGGAGCGCAGGACAGGCGCGCCGCCCTGGGGTGCTCTCTGTTCAGCCCCGCCCTGGGCGGGTTTTTTCTTCAGCACCACCGCCGCAATCACGACCACCGCCAGGACCGCCGCGCCGGCACCCACATAGAGCATAGTGCTGCCGCCGGACTTGGTTTCCGGGGCAAGGGTATAGGGGATGCTGTTCTTGTCCAGCAGGGGGAGCACCTCACTGACGCTGACGGCGTAGAACAGGTTGGAATCCAGCTTGGAGCCGGCGGTGCTGATGCCGATCACCGCCCCAGTGCCATCAATAAGGGGGCCGCCGGAGTTGCCGCCCCCCAGGGAGGCGTCGGTCTGGATCAGCTTGCGGCCCGTGCCGCTCTCGGTGAGGAAGCGGCTGATGCTGCCCGTGGTGACGGTGGCGTCCTTCTGGCTGAAGGAGTTCACCGCCGTGACGGTGAGGTCGGCGGCGGCGGGGTAGCCCACGGCGTAGGCCTCGCTGCCCAGGCTGTCCTCCGAGGGGACCCGCATTTGCAGGGAGCTGCGCTTGTCGGTGGCATCCGCCAGCCGGAGGATGGCCACATCCTTCTCCGCGTCGTAGTCCACCAAATAGGCCTCCGCCTCGTCGTCCTTGTCAAAGCGGACGTGGAGCTCTCCGCCCCCCAGGGCCTTGCCCGCCAGGATGAACTCCTCCACCACATGGCAGTTGGTGACGATATACTGGGGATTCTCCCCCACCGTGCCCACAAAGAAGCCGGTGCCCCGCCAGTAGCTCATTTTGCCGTCCTTGTCGGGCGCGCCAGTGGTAATCATGACGATGCCATTCAGGGTCTCCTGATTAAAGTCCGCGAAGGCGGGGAGCGCGGTCACCGCCAGCAGCAGTGCCGCCAGCAGCGCGGCGGCGATACGATTCCGTTTCATGTCATCTCTCCATTCTTATTTTTATTGACAGGAGATCAAAACCCCTGTGTAGTTGTCCTGCCCCGGCACGCCCTTTTCCAGGACCATCTGCTCCAGCAGGGCGCAGCCCTCCTCCGGGGACAGGCTCATGGCCTCCATCAGCTCGGGCGGGGTGAGCACCCCGCTGATTCCGTCGGAGCACAGCAGGAGCACATCCCCCCGCTGAAGCTCCAGCGGCCGCAGGCTCAGGTCCACCTCGGTGAGCCGGTCAATGCCCACAAAGGAGGTGAGCCGGGGGGCGTCCGGGTCAGACAGGGCCCGGCCCTTGTCGATGGGCTCGCGCTCCAGCTCCTGAAGGAGGAGCCGGTTCAGGCAGGTGTGCTCCCGGTTGAGCTGGAATACCCCGCCGCCGCGCAGGAGAAAGATTCCGCTGTCCCCCACGCTGAGCCAGTGCAGCCGCTCATCCTGAATGTGGACAGCCACCAGCGTGCTGCCGCTGCGGCCGGAAAAGCGCTGAAACACGCTGTCGCTGACGGCGTGGGCGCTGCGGTAGAACCAGCTGGGGACGTCCTCCCCCTCCCGCTCCTGGAACAGCTGGAGAAAGCACTCCGCCGTCCACTGGCTGGCCGCCTTTCCGTCCTCCATGCCCCCCATGCCGTCGGCCACCAGGGCCAGCAGACCCTGGGCCCGCTGGAGTTCCAGGCCGGCGGCGTTGGCAATGGCGAAGGAGTCCTCCTGCCGCTCCCGCTCCCCCTGGCCCTGGACGTTGGTGATTTGAAGGGTCAGCGGCCCCTTAGCCGGGGCGGCTGGCTCCTCCCGGACCGGCTCGGGGGCCGGCTTTCCCCGGGAAAACAGCTTAAACAGTCCCATCCTTCTCCTCCGTTTTCCAGGTGAACCGCTCGCCGCACAGGGGGACAAACAGCAGCTTGGTCTCCCCGAAGTCGATGAGGTCGTAGGCGTGGAGTGGCATGGGGGTGAAGACCTCCTCGTCGTTGAGGTAGACAATATTCCGCCCCTCGCCGGGGAGGAGGTTGAAGCGGTTGTGCTTGTCGCTGTAGCTGATCTTGGCGTGGTTTTCGCCGGAAATTTTCAGGTCGCCGGTGATGACAATGTCCATCCGCTCGCTGCGGCCGATGGAGTTGACCCCGCTCCGGATGGTGTAGCTCTTGCCCCGGCTGGGGCCCTCCACGCAGGCCAGCCAGCCCACCACCGGGTCAAAGCCCATCTGGGACTGCATCATCCCCACCGTCTTGCCCGCCGCCGCCACGCTGACCCCGAAGCCCGGCGGGGGAGGGGGAGCAGTGGGGGCCGGGTCGGGCTGGGGGACGCCGTAGCCCCTGGGGGGTGCGGTCTTCTGGGCCGCGGTGACCGGGATGCCCCCGGACAGAGGGGCCGTCCTCTGGGGGGCGGTCACCGAGACGCCGGACAGGGGCGCGGTCTTCTGGGCCGCCGTCACCGGGGTTCCGCCCACCGGGGCGGTGCGGCTGGGCGAGAGCACCGAGCGGCCAATGGGGGCCGTCCGTCCCGCCGAGGCCACCGTGATCTTCTGCCCGCCGTTGCAGTAGGGGCAGGCGGGGTATTTGTCCGGGTCGTACAGGTGCCCCCGGCCGCATTCTATCTGTGCCATGGAAAAATTCCTCCTTTTTAATCTCTTCCGACAACGGTTGCCACATGGTCCACCGGAGACCAGTCGATCTTTGAGTTGTCCAGTCCATTTTGCGTATAATTTGAGATACTTACCATCTCCAGCTTTTCCAAATTCTCAAGTCCAGAAAGGTCGGTCAAGTCGTGGACCTGTAACGTCAATCTTCGGAGCTCTTTTAGGCCGGACAGAGCAGATAGGCTGGAAATACTGCACTGTCCTAGATTGCCGCTGGTAGCCTCGATCATCAGCGTTTCCAACCTGGTCATCCCCGACAGCGGAGTAATGTCCACCTGTCCTTCATTTATAAGTCGAACAGACAGCTCCCTTAAGTTGGTCAGGTTTCTCAACGGCTCCAAAGAGGTAAAGGAGTCTCTCTCCATAGACATATAGCCATTTTCCAGAGATAGGGATTCCAGCTTGGTCAAGTTTTGCAGCGGCGTCAGGTCCTTGACGCTGTGCGGGATACTGATGGTAGTCAGTCCTGTCAGATTTGCCAAAGCGGAGATATCATAGGACCCCATTCCCTTGGCCGTGATTGGCAGATGCAGGACCTCCAGCCCGGTCAGCCCGGACAGAAAATCCAGATTTTCATAGATCGCATTTTCTCCGCTGATCTCCAATTGTTCCAGTTGGGTCATCTGCGATACCCACTGCAAATCCGTCATTGAATTGGAATACATTCTCAGGCGCTTCAGATTTGCCATACCCTGAATGGTTTGCAGGTCCTCTTCGGTAAAGCTGATCCTGCCCAGATCGTTCAGATCCAGCTCCTCCACGTTAGCGCTGTACTCTCGTCCGGCAATGGTGACCTTGGGCCCCAGCATATCTATCATGGGGATAAGCCCGCCGCCCCCTCCGCCTCCGGTCCCGGGGGTACTGGAATCGGGGGAAGTCCCCCCGCCGCCCCGGCCGCCCAGGACGGCTCCCAGGCCCACAGCTACCACGATGGCCGCCGCGATGCCGCCGATGACCAGGGGGTTGACCTTCTTCTTTTGGGGCTGGGCGGGTGCGCCCACCGTGGGGACGTCCACCACCAGCTGGTTTTCGATGGCGTCCAGAAACTCCGCCGCCGACTGGAAGCGGTCCTCCGGCTGGACGGCCAGGCCCTTCAAAATCGCCTTGTCCAGCCACTCGGGGATGTCCACCCCCGCCTGGGAGACGGGCACCAGTTCGTCGTGGTCCAGCCGCTCCAGGGACTCCGGGGGCAGGTAGCCGGTGAGGGCGGCGTAGAAGCAGGCGGCGCAGGAGTACACGTCGGTGTAGGGTCCCTGCCGGCCCCGGCGAATGTACTGCTCCTTGGGTGCGTAGCCCACCTTCAGGATCACGTCCAGACTCTTGCTCTTGTCCCCGATACTGTACCGGGCGGAGCCGAAGTCCAGCAGCTTCACGTTGCCGTCCTTGGATATGTAGATGTTGTCCGGGGTCACGTCCCGGTGGATGAAGCCCTCGGCGTGGACCGCGGTGAGGGCCCGCAGAACGGGGATCATCACGTTGAGGGTCTCGTCCACGGACACCTTCCCGCCGTTGTTGGCGATGTAGCTCTTGAAGCTGACCCCCTCGATGTAGTCCATGACAAAATACGAGGTGTCGTTCTCGTCGAAGTAGCTGGACACGCCGGCGATGTTGGGGTGGCCGATGAACTTGGCCAGGGTCCGGGCCTCCTCCTGGAAGCGCTCCGCGCCGTAGGTGAAGTCGTCGGACTTGGTGTCCATCATGATGGACACGGTGGTCCCCTCCACACGGGTGGCGATGTCGCTGGGCATGTACTCCTTGATGGCCATCCGGGTCTGGAGCTGGGTGTCGAAGGCCACGTAGGTGATACCGAAGCCGCCCTGGCCCAGCACCCGGCCCACGATATAGCGGTTGTTTAAGACGGTCCCCGCCCGCAGGGCTACCGGGAACTTTTGGCGGTTCTCCTCCAGATCGAAGCCGCAGTGGGGACAGGGGGCGGCCGGGTCCTGGATGTGCTGAAAGCAGTTGTAGCAGAGGGTTTGGGTTGTGGTTGGCATGACAGTGTCCTCCCTTTAAATCAGCGTCTTCTCGTTCTCGGAGAACAGCTTGTCGTTGATCTCCGTCAAGGGCGTGTGGTGGAGCAGGCCGTGGCCGATAATTGCGTCCCGCTTCAGTCTGAGGTAGACGGGGGCATAGCCTACCTGTTTCAGCAGCTCCTGTGTTTCCTCCAGAGTGGCCTTCATTCCGATGCACAGGCACAGCAACCGGTCCCGGGAGGGCTTGCGCCGCCCGGAAAAGACCTGGTGGAGATAGACCTCGCTCATCCCCGACCGCCGGGCCAGCGCCGCCTTGGACAGGCCGCATTTCTCATAGAGCCCCGCCAGAAACGCGGATATGTCCGTATCCGCGAAATATGTCTCGTTTTCTGTGATATACTGGTCCAGGTTGGGCTGGCTCATCAGCTCCTGACTCAGATCATCGGTAGTTTTCTCTCTCATATCCCGCCATCCTCTCTTTACTTTCCTCCGGGAAACAGATATAATATTGATATAATTGTACAGGACCATTCTGCGAAATACAATATGCTGGCTGCATAGTGTTTTAAATTTTGGGGTGATCGACATGTATTCCTGGCTGTCAGAACAACTGCGGAGCAAATTTGAGGAGGTCCGGCTTTTGAAGGAAAGCCCCCGGGGCAGCGTGCGGCTGATTCGGCACAATGCCTCGGGAAAGCCGTTTATCCTCCGCCGCTTTCAGGGGAACGGAGAGGTATACCGCCGGCTGCTGGGCTGCTCCTGCCCCCACCTGCCTCTGATCTACGAGGCCGCAGAACGGGAGGGAGAGAATCTGGTCATTGAGGAGTTTGTCCAGGGGGACACCCTGGACTTTTTGCTGGCGGACGCCCTGTTCACCCCCCAGGAGACCAGAAAGATCGTGAAGCAGCTGTGCCAGGGGCTCTGGGTGCTCCACTCCATGGCCGCCGTCCACCGGGATATCAAGCCGGAGAACGTGATATTACGGGAAAATGACGCGGTGCTCATCGACTTCGACGCCGCCCGCCTCCACAAGCCCCAGGCCGAGGCGGACACTCAAATCCTGGGCACCACCGGCTTCGCCGCCCCGGAGCAGTACGGCCTGGGCCAGTCCGACACCCGGACGGATATCTACTCCCTGGGCGTGCTGATGAACGTGCTGCTCACCGGCCAGCACCCCTCCAAAAGGCTGGCCGAGGGCCGGCTGGGCCGGGTGATCCAGCGGTGCACCCAGGTCAACCCGGCCAAGCGGTATAAGGACGTCATGTATCTGATGGAGGCGCTGTCATGAGCCAGCAAAAACCCTGTCCCCACTGCGGAGCCCAGCTGCCGGATACAGCCTCCTTCTGCCCCCACTGCGCCCGGAGCGTCAACCAGCGCAAAGAGATTCACCCGCCCAGGCGGCTGCCCAGACGGGTGATAAGAGGCGCTCTGCTGGCCCTGGCCCTTGCGGCGCTGGCCCTGACGGCCTGGCACTATACCCGGCCCAGGGTCTATGACAACGGCACCGCCGAGGTGATCTACACCGACAGCGACGGCTCCTACCAGCTGCTGCTCAACCACTTCGGAGACCGCTTCCAGCCCATGACCGACTACGCCGAGGAGGTGGAGGAGGGGACCACCTCCAACAAGCCCTCCCGGCTGTTCATCAACCACATGGACACCGGCGTCAACGCCAAGGAGGTCTTTCTGCGCAAGGTGGAGACCATCAATGTGGAGCTTTTGCGGGGCGGCGACAGCCCGGAACCCTGGCTGTACACCCAGCCCCAGGCCACAGACTACGACCCGGAGGCCGCCCGTGCCAGCATCCTCACCTACACCGACCGCAGCGGCGATATGGAACTGCGGTGGACCATCCGTATGCGCAACGGCGACACCATCCGTCTGTACCAGCGGATGGCGCTGGGGGTGGTCCCCACCCGGCACTTCTACCCGGAGGACGTGCCCATGGACACGGTGGATGACCTCCAGACCCTGGTGGACGAGGTCAACGAGACCATCACCTCCGATGTGATTGTCTACATCCATCTGCCCGCTGTCACCTATGAGGGTAGTCTGCTGCTGGAACAGCGGTCTATGAACCTCATCGGCAGCGAGGGTTCTGACGGGACACGCACCACCTTCACCGGCACCCTCCAGGCCACCGCCCAGAAGGGCTACATCTGCCAATTTCAAAACCTGAGCTTCACGGGAGACGGCGAGGGGGTAGGGGTGTCCGCCTCCGCCCGGATTAACTTCTCCGATTGCCAGTTTACCGGGTGGCGGACCGGTGTGCTGTGCTACGGCAACTCCTGGGTGAACATCAAAAACAGCGTCTTCGAGGACAACACCGTGGGCTTCCATTTCAACTCCACCAGCAACAATCGTAGCGACCACATGTACAGCGGCAACCTGTTCCAGCGCAACGGCACCGCCGTCCTGCTGGAGAGCGTCCCCGGCGACCAGGCCCTGTACTTCGAGGGCACCCGCTTCTCCCGCAACGGCACGGACATCGACAACCGCTGCGGCCACGAGGTGAGCATCGCGGACGCTATCTTTGAGTAGAGAGGAAACATAATCCATGAACGAGGAGATAAGATCCTGCCCCCACTGCGGGGCCCAGCTCCCAGAGGTGGCGTCCTTCTGTCCCCACTGCGCACAAAGTGTCAACCGGCACGAAGCGGTATCACCACCTCGGCATATGCCGAGGTGGGCGCTGTACAGCGCCCTGCTAATCCTCTTTGCGGCGGTCTTGGTTCTGGCCTTGACCGTCTGGGTTCAAACCTGCCCCAAGACCTATGAAAGCAACACCGGCGAACTGCTCTATACCGGCCGCACCGGGACCTATCATCTCTGCCTTTCACGTTCAGACCCTCCGGCCCCCACACCCGAGAATCACTATCATGCGGTCTTGAACGACTCCTATCGCAATCCCGTCCCACTGTATGCCCTTGACCCAGACAGCGGTGAGCCCCTCACGGAGACCTTTTTGATGGATGTGGCCTCTGTCAGCGCCCAGATCAGCAGCCCTGACAAGTATGTGTCCGTCACATGCACAGAGCCCCAGCCCAGCGATTACTACCCCAACGCCGCCGCAGTGACCTTTGTGGACTTCCAGCTCGTGGCGCCGGGGGACTACGGGGCGGAGTTGGTCTACACCGTCGCCATGAAAAACGGGGATACCCTCCGCCTGACCCAGAAAGAGCAGTATTCCAGCATCACCGTCTACCAGTACACCGCCCAGGATGAGCCTATGGAGACCATTGAGGAGCTCCAGGCTCTGATAGATCGGGTCATCGCCGCCTCTGACGAATACGACCAGATCTACCTCTACCTCCCCGCTGTCATCTATGAGGGCGGACTAACCATGGAGAACCGGTGTATCAACCTCTACGGCAGCGTAGGCCCCGATGGACAGCGCACCGCCTTCACTGGCCCCACCCAGATCACCTCCCCCCGCGGCGTGCGGGAATTTCACGACATCCACTTTTGGGGCAGCGGACAGGGGGTAGGGGTCTTAGCCTCCGGCACCACCCGGTTCCAGCTGGTCAACTGCCGGGTCTCCGGCTGGAATACCGGTCTTCAGGCCGTGGACAACGCCTGGATTGACACCGACGGCACCATTTTTGCGGACAATCAGGTGGGGCTGTGCTTTGACTCGGCGGATACCCCTATGGTGTCCGACAACTTCTACACCGGGAACACCTTCCAAAACAACGGCACTGCCGTCCTTTTGGAGCACGTGGGCAGCGATACCCCGCTGAATTTCCCCGAGACCCGCTTCTCCGGCAACGGCACCGACATCGACAACCGCTGCGGCCAGAAGCTGGATTTGAGCGAGGCAGTCTTTGATTAGATAATCAGACAGAAGCGCGGGGAGTGAGTTCCGTGCAGGCTTTGTGCCCAGGTGCGGACTCTGATAGCCCGGCAGTTCAAAAGCCAGATTCCAGACAGCGCTGAGCCGTTCCTGCGCGGAGCGGACGGCGCTGTCTGTTTTTTCCTGGAGCAACGTCCACACTACGAATATAAAGTTATCAACACACCGTTCTATCTCTGACAGCAGTTTGTTCAGAATAAGTGAGGGCATTCCCCCGCCCAGCTTGACAAAAGGACAAAGATTCGATATCCTAGAAAAAACAATTATAAATGAGAAAGCGATGTGTGTGATCATGCTCGAAAAGCAGCTGCCCTACAAATACAAAGTCTATGATGTCATCAAAAAGGACATTCTTTGTGGCAGCTATTCACCTGGCGACGTGCTGAACGAACGGGCCCTCTCCGGACAGATGGGGATCAGCCGCACGCCCATCCGGGAAGCGCTGCAAATGCTGGCCCAGGACGGCTGGGTCCAGCTGGAAACCTATAAGGGCGCAGTCGTTCGGGAGTATGACCTGCGGTATTTACAGGAAATTTCCCGCATCCGCATGGCCCTGGAGGTATGTGCGATTGAAGACGCCGCAGCCAATATTACCAACAATGACATTGCGGAGCTGGAGGAAATTCAAAACAAACAGACCGGAATGATCCAGGCTTTAAAGCAGCAAGGACTGGAGAGTTTTGACGTTCTGGCGTTTATTTTTCTGGACCGCTCTTTTCACTGCCACATCTATGATTTGAGCCACAATCGGGAGCTGATCCACCTGCTGCGCAACTACTACGACCTGTTCCAGCTTATGGGCACGCAGGCGGTCATGAACACTGTGGAGCGTAAGACGGAAACGCTCCAGGAGCACCAGATGATTCTGGACACCCTGAAGCGGCGGGACATCCCCGCAGCGGTCCAAGCCATGCGGACCCACATGGAGATCACCGAGAAAAATATGCGCAGCCATATGCGGCAAAAACGGAGCCCAACTGGCTAAAGCTGCGGCTGCCCCTTCTTCCGTATACGATATTGTTCCAGGATACGGCCTTACAAGGCCGTATCTCTGTTTTTCAAGGTGAAAATTTTTAAAACGATTGTTTTTTACAAAAGGTCCGGGGATGTTACACACATTTTTCAACAAAATTCATAATCCCGCTTGACAAGAAGAGCCTCCTATGATATATTGCATATAGACTTTTTGGTATACCATATACCGTATACCAAATCCGCAAGGACTGTTTCTATGATTTTTGCAAATACTTGATGTGGAGGTGTTTCTTACGAGAATATCAATGATCCAGATGGACATGCTTCTTGGCCGGCCCAAGGAGAACTTTTCCCATGCGGCGGAGCTGGTTCGTCAGGCGGCAAAGCTGTCCCCCGATGTCATCACGCTGCCGGAAACCTGGAACGTGGGCTTTTTCCCAAAAGAGAACCTGATGGAACTGGCCGACCAGAACTGCGCTCAGGTGAAGGAGACTTTTTCCGCTCTGGCCAAAGAGTACCAAGTCAACATCATCGCCGGATCGGCGGCCAATCTTCGGCCGGACGGCAAAATCTACAACACAGCCTGTATTTTTGACCGCCAGGGCGGCTTAGTGGCTGAGTACGACAAGGTCCATCTGTTCAGCCCCAGTATGGAACACGAGTACTTCCAGCACGGCGTACAGCCCTGCAACTTCCAGTTGGACGCAGTGCCCTGTAGTCTGGTAATCTGCTACGACATCCGCTTTCCGGAGCTCATCCGCTCTGAGATGCTGGCCGGCTCCAAGGTACAGTTCGTGGTGGCCCAGTGGCCTGAAAGCCGCACCCTCCACTGGGACACCTTAAACCGGGCCCGGGCTATCGAGGGACAGTGCTACCTCAGCTGCACCAACTCGGTGGGCACCGCCGGCTCTGTAAAGTGCGGGGGCCACTCCGCCATCTACGCTCCCATGGGAGAGTGTCTCATCCTGGGCGGGGAGAACGAGCAGATCCTCACCGCTGACATGGATTTGAATGTAGTGGAGGATGTGCGGAACCGCATCAACGTCTACCGGGACCGCATCCCGGAGGCCTACCGGCTGTAATCACATCGGTATCTCTGCGCGCCCCGGCAGCGGAGCGCCTCTGATAGAAAACTGATACATAAGGAGGAACCCAATGAGCTGTATGAACTTTACCCTGGTCACCAGACAGGGGTGCAGCACCTTCTCCCTGGCCTACCAGCGGGTCTTTGCAATTGGCTACGCCGGACGGAACATGGAGAAGACGATGGAGCATATCCGGGAACTGGAACGGGATTTGGGTGTGCCCGCCCCCCAGAAAATCCCCACCATCTTCCAGTGCGGGAACTATGTCCTGACCCAGGAGCATGACCTGGCCGTGATCGGACCCAAGACCTGCGGCGAGGTGGAGTATGTCATCGTGGTAAAGGACGGAAAAATCTACATCGGCGCGGGCAGCGACCACACCGACCGCGAGCTGGAGGCCGCCAGCGTCCCCAAGGCCAAGCAGATCTGCGCCAAGCCCATCGCCCCCACGCTTTGGGACTACGAGGAGCTGAAAGACCATTGGGACTCTATCACCCTGAGCTCCTGGCAGACCGTGGACGGGAAGGAAATCCCCTACCAGCGGGGTTCTCTGGCAGATATTCTCCCGGTGGAGACTATTTTGAAGGAGCTGGACGAGCGTGTGGGCGGCATTGACGACTGCGTCATTTTTTCCGGCACCGTCCCTGTGCTGGACAGCTTTCAATATGGCTCCAATTTCCGCTACGAGATGTCGGATGAAGTCCTGGGCCGGAAAATCACTTCAGAATACAACGTCATCGTAATCAGTGAGGAGGAACGATAATGAAAAAGATGTTAAGCCTTGCCCTGGCGGCTGCCCTGTCTCTGTCCCTGTTTACCGGCTGCGCCTCTAACAATGGAAACGCCGGGAACAACGATTCCAGCAATGCCGGATCCTCCGGCAACGGCGGCGGTTCCACCGTCACCATGAAGATCGCCACCACCGGCAACGAGAAGCACCAGTCAACCATTGCCGCCCAAGCCTTTGCCGACAAGATAAAGGAACTGTCCAACGGCCAGATCGAGGCGACCGTCTACCCCAACAGCAGTCTGGGCAGCGAGCGTGAGGCATCCGAGGGCGTCAACATGGGCTCCATCGAAATGACCATCGTGACCAGCGACGGCGCTCTGCCCAGCTTTGTCCCTGAGACGCAGGTCCTCTCCATCCCCTACATGTTCGAAACGAAGGAGGAGGCCTACTACGCCCTGGACAATTTCCTTCAGGAGGAGCTGGCTCCCAAGTTTGAGGCTCAGAACATGAAGCACCTGGCCTTCTGCGAGCTGGGCTTCCGCCACTTCACCAACAATGTGAAGGAGGTCACCAAGGCCTCTGACATGAGCGGCCTGTCCATCCGCGTCCAGGAGGCCCCCGTTTGGTTCGCCCTGGCCGACAGCCTGGGCTTCATCGCCACCCCCATTGCTTTTAACGAGCTGTACACCGCCCTGCAGCAGAAGACGGTGGACGGACAGGAGAACCCCATCGCCTCCATCTCCTCCTCCGCTTTTGACGAGGTACAGAAGTATATGTGTCTGGACGGCCACACCTATGCCGCTGAGAGCATGATTATGAATCTGGCCTTCTACAACGGTCTGACCGAAGAGCAGCGCGGCTGGGTGGATCAGGCCGCTGTCTACGCCCGGGATTACCAGCGCAAGGCGGTCAGCGATATGGAGGCCGACATGCTGGAGAGCATCAAGGCCAACGGCGTGATCGTGTGTGAAAACCCTGATATCCAGTCCTTTAAGGACGCCACCGCCGACCTGTATAAGCAGGACGCCATCACCGCGCTGGTGGACCCCGCCCTCACCGAGGCCGTGCGGGCCGCCGTGGCGGAGTATCAAGGAAAATAACCGGGTCGCCCGCCGGCGGATACCTTATCAATTTTATTTCGAAGCTCAAGTCAAAGGGGCGACCGGTTGGCAGCGCCGCCCGGCCGCCCTTTTGATTGGAACCAGCATCTTGTAAAGGAGAAACTATGAAGCTATTGAATCTCATGGTGGACAGCGGCACCAAGCTGGTGATGGGCATCAGCGCCATTGCGGTGCTGGTGGTCACCTTCGCCCAGGTCCTGTTTCGATATGTGCTCAAGTCTCCGCTCCCCTGGAGCCAGGACGTGCTGCGCCTGGCCTTTACCTATCTGGTATTCTGGGGAGCCGCCTGGTGTGTCCGGGAAAAAGGGCACCTGAACGTGGATGTGGTGCTCACCGCCATCCCTGTCAGGCTCAGGGCGGCGGTGGAGCTGGTCATCAATCTGGTGCTGTGCGCCTTCTTTCTCTTTCTGGTTGTCTACGGCGTCAGCTTCGCCAAAAACGGCCTGACCCAGACCGCTCCCTACCTTCCCATTCCCATGACGGTATACTACGCCAGCATCCCCAGCGCCGCATTGCTGATGCTGTTCTATATGGTGCAGATCGTGGCAGAGCAGGTGCTGAGTCTGTTTCATAAGGAGGACCGGGCATGATTTATATTGTACTTCTGTTCGCCCTCTTCCTTGTGGGCGTGCCTATCTGTTTCTCTCTGGGCCTTGTGTCCCTTTACGGCATCGTGGAGGGGGCCTATCCTCTGAATGTTGTAATTCAGCGCCTCTTCACCGGCGCGGACAGCATTGCCCTGATCGCCATTCCCCTTTTCATCCTGGCCGGCGGCCTGATGGTTCAGGGGGGCATCTCCAGACGGATTGTGGACTTTGCAGACGCCCTCATCGGCCACCTGCCCAGCGGTCTGGCCCTGGTCAGCATCCTGGCCTGTATGTTTTTTGCGGCCATCACCGGTTCGGCTATCGCAGCCACTGCGGCCATCGGCGGCATTATGATCCCTATTATGGAGAAAAAGGGGTATGAAAACACCTTTTCCGCCCCTCTGATGGCCTGCGGCGGCTCCATCGGTCCCATTATTCCCCCCAGTATCCCCCTGCTGCTCTACGGCACCATGGCCAATGTCAGTGTGGGCAAGCTGTTCATCGGCGGCTTTATCCCCGGCATCATTATGGGACTCGGCCTGATGATCTACAGTTACATTGTGGGCAAAAAGCGCCACTATGTGGGCCGCGAGAAGAAGGCCACCGCCAAGGAGATCATAACCACCGGTAAGGACGCCGTCCTGGCCCTGATTATGCCTGTCATCATTATCGGAGGCATCCTGTCCGGCATATTCACCGCCACCGAATCAGGAGCTATCGCCTGCGCCTATGCGCTGATCCTGGGGGCTTTCGTCTACAAAGAGCTGAAGCTGAAAAACATGTTTGGCCTGTTTGTGGACTGCGCCAAATCTACCGGTCAGGTCCTGGTAGTCGTAGCCTGCGCCAGCCTGTTTACATGGGTGATTACCGTGGCCCAGGTTCCTCAGACGGTCAGCGCCTTCCTCTCCTCCGCTATCAGCAATAAATATCTGCTTCTGCTGGTCATCAATGTCGTGCTCCTGATCGCCGGCACCTTCATCGATACCACCAGCGCCCTGGTCATCTTTACTCCGCTGTTCCTGCCCCTGGTGCAGGCTATGAATATCGATTTGATCCACTTCGGCCTGGTTATGGCTGTAAACTTGACCATCGGCATGTGTACCCCTCCCCTGGGCGTGTGTCTGTTTGTGTCCGGCTCCATTGCCAAGGTGAGTCTGAAGGAGCAGATGAGAGACCTTCTGCCTATGCTGGGCGTGCTCCTGATCGTGCTGCTTATCATTACCTATATTCCCTGGACCGTCACTCTCCTGCCTGACCTGCTGGGCTGAGAGTTCTCCATCTGTACAGCAGTAAAAAGCCTCGAAAGCTGAGGGCTCACCCCCACATCAGGGCAACAGCCAAATGACTGTTCAGAGTACAATTAAAGTGCGGCAATCAAAACTGATTGCCGCACTTTTTTGATGCCGGAGGAAACGATCACAGTGCCCAGGAAATCCTCGTTGCAGTTCATGCCGAACGCAGTCTGTGTGGTAATGTTCGCAGACGCTCACTTGCACGTTCCGCAGCATGGCCGTGTCCTTCTCCGGTGGTCGTACAACAACTGTATACCGGCAACGGGAAGCACTTCCTGTCTCAGCGGCAGAACTCCGACTTCCGGAACAGGGAACGCAGCAGAACGATCCAGCCCCAGGAGATGGACAGGGTAGGCAGGCAGGCCAACAGGATGGCTTTGATAGGGTGAATATCCGTGAAGCAGCGGGTTGGCTTGTTCTCATGTTTCTCTCCGTATGCGGCGAAGGGCCGCATACTCTCCTTTCTTTACAGTCTGCTATTTTTAATAAAGCAATTATTGGGCCAAAAGGAGGGAACAGAGGAAACTTCCCAAAACTTTGTTTTACCTGCACCAATTTGATGTTTCTAGTTTATGCAAATCCACCATAATTTGATTCGTATCTGCTGGTGCCGGACGAACTCTCACTGCCAATAGTGCAAATTATATTTGCACCTCTGCTTGACAGCAACCGGGAACTTCGATACACTGTCCATATATGGGCAAGGCTCTTGCCCCGCAGACGAAACGATGGCAAAGGGCAACGGTTTCCCATACTCTACGACATCCTGTTTACGCCGGACCAGCTCGCCGACGGAGTGCAGATCTATGACAAGACCGCCCTTCAGACCCAAGCTCCGGTCATCGACCGTGTGGACAGCTTCCGGGTCAACGACTTCAGCACTGCCCCCATCGCCTCGGCCAACACCTCCTACCCCATCTTCCGGGAGGGGGAACTGCTGGGCGCGGTGGTCTTTGAGCAGACGGCGGAGATTGTGGACAAGGGCTTCAAAAAGCTGGAGGCTACCCGGCAGGCGCTCAGCTCCTTTCAAAACAAACCGCCCACAATCAGCTTTTCCGGCTACACCTTCGCCAATGTAATCGGCGGCTGCCCCAAGCTGCGGGAGGCGGTTGAACTGGCCCGGCGGGTAGCCCCTCAGGACAGCCCCATCCTCCTGGTGGGAAAGACTGGAACAGGCAAGGAGATTTTCGCCCAGGGCATCCACCGCCTACCAGTTTGTCCGCGCTGTCACCCACATTGACCCGGAGGTCTGCGCCCTGCTGCGGTCCTACCACTGGCCGGGCAATGTGCGGGAGCTGTTTCACGTCCTGGACTACGCCCAGAACGTCACGGACTCCGGGTCGATAGAGGTATGTCATCTCCCCCCCTATCTGCTGAAGCGCCGGGGCTCCCCTTCCGCCGCCCGGGCCATCGACTTCACCCAAAGGGACCTTCAGGGCCTGATGGATGACTACGAGCGGGAGATCATCGCCCAGGCCCTGGAGTACTGCGGCTATAACATCTCTCAAACCGCCAAGACTCTGGGCATCCTCCGCCAGAGCCTGCAATACCGCATCCGAAAATACGGATTGATTTTTTAGACGTTTAAGAGGTATATATGATGGAATTAATGCAGGTACAGTCTCAGCAGCTGAGCTATCAGCAGATACAGGGACTAAAGCTGCTGCAGATGAGCTCGTGGGAGCTGGAGCAGTATTTGCGGGAGCTGTCACAGGAGAACCCCCTGGTGGATCTGGAGCCGGAGACCCCCTCCGTCGAGGAGAAAGACGAGCTTCTCCACTATCTGCAATGGCTGGAAGATAACGACTACCAAAATCTCTACTGCCAGCAGGTGAACGAGGACGAGCTGGACCCGCTGTCCCGCGTGGGAACGGAGGGCGGTCTGGAGGAGACTCTGTTCCGCTTTTTGTCCCGGCAGCTCTACACCATGGACCTGGAGGAGGAACTGGCCGACGCGGTGCGCTATCTGGCCTCCAGCCTGGATGAGCGAGGCTACCTCGCCGCCCCGATGGCCGAGCTTGCCCAAAGCAGCCGCATACCCCTCCCCCGGCTGAAACGGGCGCTGGAGATCCTCCAGGGGCTGGAGCCCGCCGGGGTGGGTGCGGAAAGCCTGTCCCAGTGCTTGGAGCTGCAGCTGCTCCGCATCCGGGAGAGAGGGCCCGCCCTGACCATCGTGCGCAGCTACCTGCCGGCGCTGGCAAAGCGGCACTATTCCTCCATCGCGGCTAAAATGAATATTTCCGTGGACCAGGTGAAGCAGGCCGAGGCCATCATCCGGGAGCTGGAGCCCCGGCCTGGCGCCATCTTTGAGCAAGCGGAACAGACCCCATATATCCTGCCGGATATTTTTGTGGAGGAGCAGGGTGGACACTACACAGCCCAGCTCCGGAAACCTGGCCGGCAGTACTTTCAGATCAATAAATACTACCGCAGCCTTCTCCTCAGCTCCCAAGACCCCCAAGTAACTGAATATTTAAAAGACAAACTTCAGCAGGCTGAAAGTGTTCGGCAGGCGGTGTCCCAGCGGGAAAGTACTCTTCTGCGGTGTGCCCAGGCCATCGTAGACGCCCAGGCCGGATTCTTCCGCTGTGGTCCCCAGGCATTGCTTCCCATGCGTCTGGCTGACGTGGCCGAAACCCTGGGGCTTCATGAGTCCACCATCAGCCGGGCGGTGAGAGGGAAATATATCCAATGCGTCCAAGGCGCTTACCCTTTAAAATATTTCTTTTCCCGCAGCGTAACCGCAGAAACGGGCGGAGCTCAGATCGGCGGCACAGCGGTCAGGCTGAAACTAAAACAACTCATCGATCAGGAGGATCACCAAAAACCCCTGTCGGATCAGAAACTCGCCGCACTTCTCACCCAGGCCGGCTGCCCCATTTCCCGGCGGACAGTGGCAAAATACCGCGGGGAGATGAACCTTCCCGACCGGGCCGGCAGGGTGCGATTTCCGTAGGCACAGCTGTGTCAAAAGCGTGTGGCCCGCGTGACTATCACACTCACCAGCCTGGACGGGGAGGTGTGGCTCTCTACCTCTGCAGCGACTGCGCCTTGACATGGTTTGAAACCTACTCCAAGCCCAACATTGAGACGGGGAACGGAGCGATACACATTTGTAGGGCCGTCACCCATGCCCGGACTATTGGCCTCTCCGCTCTAGCTGTTCCCCGTCTTCCTCAAGTCAAAGTGGATGAATTTGTATTCGGCGGCAGACGGCCTCTATCCTATACCCAGGTTCGGAAGATGTGTAATCGTATCAAGCGGGACACGGGATTTTCCGAGAACATCACGCCTATTCGCTTCTGTACCGCCGTACTCACTGACCTGTACGACCAGACCAAGGACATAAAGCTAGCCCAGGCAGCAGCAGGACATACCACCTCAGCCATGACCCTACGCTACTATGTCAAGGGCCGGGAGACCATCAGCAAGGCCGCCGCAGTCGTTGACCGGGCCTATTCTGCATAGTTGCAGGATATTTGCAGCGGGACAACCCGGGAAAGCCTTGTGCCGCAAGGGTTTGAAGCCTATAGGACCCTTCTAAAATTGCAAAATCTTTTGCAAAAAGACCTTTTTTCTAGTAACGAGGTCTTTTGAGATTTTCAAACCACCTCAAAAAGTTGCAAAAACAAAGTAAAAACCGCCCAAACCTTTCGATTTAAGCGGTTTTTATGGAGCTGCTACCCAGATTTGAACTGGGGACCTCATCCTTACCAATTCTTCCCAGGTTGTTTTCTCCTGTTGTCTCCTGTTTTGTTTTAGCGCCGGGAGCCGTTGTGACACAACGGTTCCCGGTGATATTCTATTGTAGTTTCATGTTTCCTGTTCTACACTTGCGTATGGGCTTTTTTGATGCCCGTATGGGTTTTGTATGGGTTTCTACCCCATGTTGCACTCTAAACTTCTTGCATCTTTAATTCTTTTATGAATGATAAACTATTCATAATTAAGAAAATTGTACTTTCCCATTTTCCTATTGACTTTTTTATTATTATGATATATCATAATAATTAGAAGAGATGTATATTTCTCGTCTCTTCATCGTACAATATGTCAGAAACGTCCTGCCTTTCTCGAAGCCTTGCGTTCCTACGTGGGGTATTGATGTAGAGAGGGTGGGCCGTTTTCTTTTTACCTCGGTACAAATTTCCAGTGACTATACGGCAACTCCCAAGCTGGATTCTGATAATTGCGCACTCCTGTCGAAATCCCAATATTGAAATGTGGCAGTATTTCACAAATCCTGTTATTGATGTGTTTATAGAGCTTTTCTTTGGCAATCGTCCGCTTTCCCCGACGCCAAGAACGTGGGCCTGCTCTACTGCTCCGGCGAGCCCAACTCCGTCTATCAGGTGGAGGTGGTCTCCGAGGCCCTCACCGGCATGGGCTACACCTGCGCCAACTTTGCCTTCACCGATGTGAACGACCTGGCCTCCGTCACCCAGAGCGCCTGTGACAGCTCCGACGTCATCTACATCCCCACCGACAACACCGCCGCCAACAACACCGAGGCCATCGCCAACGTGGTCATCCTCGCCGGGGTGCCCGTGGTGGCCGGCGAGGAGGGTATCTGCTCCGGCTGCGGCGTGGTGACTCTGTCCATCAGCTACTACGACATCGGCGTCTATATCACCTACCGCATTCTGGACGTGGCCGACCTGACGGTGGACGGCTCCCTGGCCACCGGGGGGGCGCCTGCGTACTGCTGGCCCTCAACGGCGTCAACATCTGGATCGCCACCCTGTGCGCCATTCTGGCCGGAATGCTGGCGGGACTGGTCACCGGCCTGCTCCACACCCGGTGCGGGATCCCCGCCATCCTGGCCGGGATCCTGACCCAGCTGGCGCTGTACTCCGTCAACCTGCGCATCATGGGCTGGGGCACCGCCACCGGCACCCAGGCCACCCTGCCCATCCGGGTGGACAATTACGCCTTGCTGGTATCCTCCCGGCATATCCGGGCCGCGGGGCTGAATAACCCCCTGTTCCTGCTGGCGCTCTTAGTGGCGGCCGTCATCGCCGTGCTGTACTGGTTTTTCGGCACCGAGCTGGGCTGCGCCCTCCGGGCCACCGGCTCCAACTCCAGCATGTCCCGAGCCCAGGGGATCAACACCGACACCACCAAGGTGCTGGGCCTGATGCTCTCCAACGGCCTGGTGGCCCTGTCCGGGGCCTTGCTGGCCCAGTACCAGGGCAGCGCCACCATCGACATGGGCCGGGGCGCCATTGTCATCGGACTGGCCGCCGTCATCATCGGGCAGGTGCTGCTGAGCAGAATTTTCCACAACTTCTCCCTGAAGCTGCTGTCCGCCGTCATCGGGGCCATCATCTACTACATGGTCATCCAGGTCGTTCTGCGGCTGGGCCTGGACCCCAACGACCTGAAGCTGCTCACCGCCCTGGTGGTGGCCGTCTTCCTGTCCATCCCCTTTTGGAAGAGCCAGTACTTTACCAAGGCCGTCCGCAAAGGAGGGACCTCCCATGCCTGAGATCAAAGAAATCTGGAAGACCTTCAACCCCGGCACCGTCAATGAGAAACAGGCCTTGCGGGGGGATGCCATCGCACACGGCAACCGACTCATCATGATGTACGACGGCAAGATCGTCATTGACGTACAGGGCGAAGACAAGAAAAAGCTCACCGTCCCCCAACTGCTGGAGCTGTTCAGCAAGGTGAGCGGCTCTGACGAAGCGGACGACAAGCTACTGCTGTCTTGACGCCAAATTTGCATTGATTGCCAGAAAACAATTCTCAAACGACAGACACACATTCGCGACCCTGGCCCTCCGGAACGGCGTAGACGATGGGCAACTTTATGGCGCGGGTCATATTGTCATTAACTAGAGATAACTTATAAACGGAAAACCGCAGGCCTTGATGTAGACAAGGTCTGCGGCAGCAAAGGTATTGCTCCTTTTTTCCACGATTACTGATCTGCCGACTACAAAGGAAACACAACTGAAACAGTAGTACCGCAACCGAACTCACTCTGCAACTTAATGGTTGCACCGTGATACTGTGCGATGTGCTTGACGATAGACAGCCCCAGCCCGGTTCCGCCGGAGGCCTTCGACCGGCTCTTATCCACCCGGAAGAACCGCTCGAAGATTCTGGACTGGTGCTCCGCCGGGATGCCGATGCCCGTATCTTTGACCGTTACAACGGCCTCCTGCTCCTTTCTGACGACGGTGATCTCCACCGAGCCATTCTCCACATTATATTTGATGGCGTTGTCACAGAGGTTATAAATCATTTCGTGTAAAAAGCTTCGGACGCCGCTGATGGAAACGCTCTCTCCCGAGACGGAGACATGGATTCCCTTTTCAGTGGCGCTGTCACCCAAGGCAGATGCCGCATCCTTGGCTGTCTCCAGCAGATCAACCGTCTCCCGGTCCGGCGCCGCCCCCTCGTCCAGCTGGGAGAGGTGGATGATGTCGTCCACCAGCGTGACCAGCCGCGCCGCCTCCGTGCGGATCATGCCCACAAACCGGGGCACGTCCTCCGGCTTGACAAGCCCGTTTTCCAGTAGCTCAGCGCTGCCGGTGATGGACTGCAAGGGCGTTTTCAGCTCATGGGATACGTTAGCGGTAAACTCCCGGCGATTTTGTTCCGCAAATGCCTGCTCTGTCACGTCAAAGGCCAGCAGCACCGTTCCAACAAAGGCATCCTCCGACTCGATCCGGCTGATGTCAAATTGAAACTCCCGCCCGTTTCGCTCCGACCTGATCTCGCCGTGTCCTTCCTCCGCCGCTGTTTGTATGGCGAGATGCAGGTCACGGCTTCGATCTATTGTCAGGAAATCCTGTCCATCACAGGAGCTTTCCGCCCCAAAAACCTGCTGCGCCGCCGGATTGATGCTCAGAATTTTTCCCGCGTTATCAAGAAGCACAAGGCCCTCCTTCATGTGGCTGGTCACTTGCGCAAATTCATCTGTCTGTTTCTTCAAGCTGTGAAGCTGCGCGGCGATCTGCTGCCGCTGCTGATGGATGCGGCTGAGAAGGGGCGCTAATTCTTCGTAGGCGTCATTCTCCAGCGGATGATCCAAATCCAGCGAGTTAAGAGGCCGAACGATTTTCTTGGACATCCAATTTGCAAGGGCCGCAGAGAGAATGACCGCGAGAATGGCTACCAGCAAAATGGGCTGGAGCATCACCAGAACCAGCGCCAGCACCGTTGCCTGACGGATGGAGATACGCAGCACAGTTCCGTCATTCAGCGCCTTGGCATAGTAAAGCGTCCGCTCTGTGAGGGTGGTGGAGTAGCGGACGCTGCTGCTTTCCCCTTTCGCAAACGCTTCCCGGACCTCGACGCGGTCTGCGTGGTTTTCCATATTTTCCGCGGAATCCAGCGTATCAAACAGCACCGTGCCGTCAGACGCGACCCAGGTCAGGCGGTAGTCCGGGATCCAGGCGTAGCGGTAATCGCGCTCTGACAGGTGTTCCAAATAGTTCGGGCCATTTTCCTCCACCCCGTAGGCCGCAAGCCGCAGCTCGTCTTTTAACTGCGTCTCCTGAACGGAGCCGAAGTAGTCATACAGGCATCCCATGACAATGACGAGGTTTGCCAGCAGTACCGCCGCCGCTACACACAGGATAGACCGAAAAATTTTTTTGGTCATGGTTTTACCTCCAGCCGATAGCCGACATTACGAATCGTTTCGATCATTGCCCCATAGCTTCCCAGCTTCTGCCGCAAGGTCCGAATGTGCATATCCACAGTCCTGGTTTCACCGGAATAGTCCGAATCCCAGATGCTGGTCAGGAGTTTTTCTCTGGTGAACGCGACACCGGGGGAGGACATGAACAGGCGCAGCAATTCAAATTCTTTATAGGTGAGGGAAACCCGCTCACCGCCTGCCATAACGGTATGCTCCGCCAGATCCATCACCAGATCATTTGCCGCCAGAACCTCCGGGTTTTGCCTGGGATGACACCGGCGCAGTACTGCCTTAACTCGTGATACCATCTCCATCATGCCGAAGGGCTTGACCAGATAATCGTCCGCACCTAGGTCGAGGCTCTGGATTTTATCGTACTCCGCCCCCTTTGCCGTTGCCATGATGACCGCGATCTCACGGGTCGTACTGGATTCCTTCATCAACTTCAGCAATTCAACACCGCTTTTTCCGGGCAACATGACATCCAAAATAACAAGCTGGGGCAGTTCCGTGCGCAGCGCCTCCAAGAAAGAATCGCCGTCCGCAAAGCCCCTGACCTCGAAGCCCGCGCTTTGTAAAGCATAGAGTTCAAGGCTCTGGATGCTTTCGTCATCTTCTACGCAAAAAATCATGTTCTTTCCCCCTTTCTGACCGAGATCATCATACCACAAAACACTCCTTGCTATCAATGAGCCTGCATGTTCTTATTCCCGGTGACGGAGAAAATGACCCACTCCGCGATATTGACGGCATGGTCGCCAATACGCTCCAGGTATTTGTCGATCATCAGCAGGTCAAGCGCGTG
>Ga0073908_1000055_pt1 | contig 154354 bp, 109 predicted proteins | sample MucameincwithD2O_FD_65484 | JGI IMG/M metagenome (GOLD analysis project Ga0073908, IMG submission 65484) | Mouse cecum microbial communities from Vienna, Austria - Mucus amended microcosms incubated with D2O | ecosystem: Host-associated > Mammals > Digestive system > Large intestine > Cecum... | reverse complement strand
TCTTCGGTTTGGCCGATGAGGATATCTATGATGTGATGATTAACAGGTCGGAAGAGATGAACCATATATGCGATATTTACAAATTAAAACTAGCAAGCTGAACTTGCGAAACTTAAATAAAATGTACTATTCATGTATCAATGTCTCAAATGATAAAAAAACAACACAGGATTGCTATCTTCTGTCAATCCATCATATAGTTTTTCCAATGTTTCATCCTGTATCAACGGACTATTATATACTCTCTTTTTCAATGATAAAACCCTATTAGCAGACTGTTGAACCACATAGGTGTTATCTCCCAGACGGGCCAAGGGTGTATTCAGAGTAGAATAAAATTCAAACAGCGGATTCGTGTACTTTCCCGAGCATCTAAGCATAGAGCCCGTCTTACGATTATGAACGACAAAAGGATGCCAATAGATTTTAGGAACGGAGAAAAAGAACACTGACACATCTTTACAGAAAACGTAATCGCCAAGGGTGACTGTCCTATTTAAAAGTTCTATATAAGTATTATCATTTATATCCTTGGTTATTTCCAGATACCCTCCTCCCACAATATCAAGCTGATAGAGTTTCGTACAACCGTTTGTTCCTACTTTATAGAATGATTCCGTCCAAGGTCTATTCAAATAAACATCATCCCCATATTTTCGGAACGGGAACATTCCATTGTTTATCCGAAACAATTTGGTTTGATAAGTGGGAAGTGCCCTATATTGGATTTCCTGCTTCTCCGAATTAGTGGCAACGTACAGCATCGGACGCGTTTCTTCCTCACTCAAACCGCTGTTAGTAAAACCTGCAATCAGCTGTTCATCGACTTCCTCAATGGCTTCAAAATGATTCGTACCCGTTCCTAAACGAACCGTCTTTTTCAAATCGCCAACAAAATCATAGTACAGCAACTTAGCGGCCCAATCCACTATAACCAGATGCTTCTTGTCGGCAGACAAAGCTATGTTGCATAATCGTATATACTCTTCCGGTCCTTCCCCCTCCTGTCCTATTTTCCGGACAAAGCGCCCTTGCATATCAAAGCAAAAGACACTCTTTGCCATTTCCCTATCCATTACAAAAATGTAATCGTCCGTACAAACCATTTGATTGACAACACCAATCAAGCACCTTTCATCTGTCTGCAAACGGACAAACTTCACATCATCCATCAGGCTGTCAAAAGGAACAGCCGGAATTTTATTGAGGTCGATAGTCAATTCTATGGCTGTGGTATCTTCCACATGCTCCATCGGCTCTTCAGAAAGATTACGGCCTCTTTTTTGGCATCCTATAAGGGTTGCCAAAAGCAATATATAAATAACTGTCCTCATAGCTCTTACAACGGTTATTGCACACAGGGGTTGGTAATGGAGCATACAACAACATAAGCAGGAGCTCCACAATAATATTTCACTGCCGAAAATTCTTCTGTCACTTCAACATACTCTTCACTGAAAGAACCAGAATAATTCGTAGTATCGGCAGTAATTGTCGCACCGAAATTAGCTCCCCATCCGGAGCCACCTATCCCAATCCCCGCACCGGCAGAACCTCCTATATTGCTACCGGATCCGCTTGCATCCCCTTTCTTAACATAAGTCTTTCGGGTACATTTAACCTCTGTATGCTCCTGCTTTCCAAATCCGGTCGTTGTTCCATTCACCCCTCCCACCTGTGCTTGTACACTGGGATGCAATGAAGCGGTAAGCAACCCGTGTCCTTCCAAGGCATTCTTCACATTCATTACAACTCCACCCATCAACAGAAGGGCACCTGCTGCTACGAGCATTTTCTTCGTTTTCATAACTTTAGATTTTCAGTTAATTAAAAATGTTTATAAAGCCCAGCCAGCCTCAATTTTCAAGCCTCAGCTGCTGTTTTTCTCTTTGTTTCAAAATATCACTCACATCCTGCTTCAGCACAGTGGAGTTTCTCCAGTTCAAGGAATAACTCCGGGTATAGCAAGCCAAATAGCCGAAATAGAATACGAACAGCACCCATGCCCACCTCCAGCAGGATTCAGATACCTCCCTCCGCAAATATAACTCCTTTTTTTCATTCGCAACTGAAACGGCTCATAAATCAACCAACAATCTATGTTTTTTTCATTTGAGGAAGTTAGAGGGAGTTATAGCCCAATAAACACTTGCAAAAATTCACTTTTTATTGCATGTTCTTTCTATTTTCAACATCCAATAATTTGCTTTTCTTCCGATTTCTTACGAATATTGCAAAAAGATTTATTTTTATGATGGAAAACTCACCCATACTTGCCGTTGTCGTGCCTTGCTACAAAGAAGAGGCAGTGCTACACGAAACCCATAAACGATTGAGCCAATTGTTCGACCAAATGATACAAGCCGGACAGATTTCCCCGGAAAGCTACATATTATATGTAAATGACGGAAGTACCGACCGGACCTGGACCATCATCAAAGAGCTACACGGAAGCAGCGCATACGCCTGCGGGCTGAACCTCGCAGGAAACGTAGGCCACCAGAATGCCCTGCTTGCCGGACTCAATGCCGTAAAAGACCGTTGCGAGATAGCCATTTCCATTGATGCAGACTTGCAAGACGACATCCGGGTGATTCCGGACATGATAAACAGCTATGAAGCGGGCAATGACATCGTCTATGGCGTACGTAAAGAACGGAAGACCGACACTTTCTTCAAACGCAACACCGCTTTGGTCTTTTATCGGCTGATGAAGGCAATGGGAGTAAAATCCGTCTATAATCATGCCGACTACCGCCTGATGAGCCGGAGGGCTGTGCAGCACTTATGCCGTTTCCGGGAACGCAACCTCTTTCTTCGGGGGCTGGTTCCCCTCATCGGTTACCGAACGGACTGTGTGTACTACAACCGCGACAAGCGCTTTGCCGGAGAGTCAAAGTATCCTTTCCGTAAGATGCTCAACTTTGCCATCGACGGCATCACTTCCTTTTCCGTAAAACCCGTCCGTATGATTTTCTGGATAGGTTGCATATTCATCCTTATCGCGCTGTGCGTCACCGGATGGACGCTTTACTCATACATACAGCACAACACCGTTCCCGGATGGTCATCACTGATAATTTCCGTCTGGCTGGTAGGAGGCGTGATACTTGTGTCGCTGGGGATTGTGGGCGAATACATCGGCAAAATATACATTGAGGTGAAGGACCGACCGCGCTACAATGAAGAAGAACTGCTGATGCCGGGCAACAAAGAGACATAATCCCAGCACCTCCTTGAAACTTCATATACGTTTCAGGATGTATAAAGAGACTATGGAATGGATGCAAAACTTTGGTATGTGGGGCATATTTCTTAAAAGCCCCGATGAAATGACAGGACAATACGGGATATCACTATGCAGGAATACAAGCAAGTCTTGACAAAAAGAAAATAACTACAATTGAATTAGAGGAAATAGATTGAACATTAAATAAAGGGAAGAATGGGAACATTAGGCTGTGTAAATGATATGCTACAACGAGACAAAGAGAACCGTGAGCTTCGCAAACTAAATAGACAAAGGATGAAAGAACATCATAAATACCTTGCAAACAAAGGGGGAAATACTGATTTATCCAATGTCTCCATTGAAAAGATAGAAGAAATCCGTAAAAACTCCATAGAAAAAGAACAGTCTGACCGAATCTACCTGTTTAAGGCATATATAATTCTCACAATATGCTTTTTAGGGTTATTTTTATTAGGCTTACTTTGTTGCAAATTATTCTTCTAAACACCCAACAGTACAACAACCTACAAATTAAAAATCTTGAGATGGCTACCTATGTTTCCGACTCCAGTATCAATAAAAGCGAAGCGTATTGGCTAAACAAAGAGAAAAGGAAATTATACAAAACAAATATCAAATATAAACATCTCATATTTAATATTTTATCTCATTTTTCCTTTTCTTCCACAGCTGATAACTATTGATGATGTTTTGCCACAACACATACGAACCCGGCCCCACAGAAGATAACGGATTAAGATAAGTATATGCCATCCAGATGGCAAGCACCGTATTCTTTTGCCCCAGCGCCTGCCCTCCGCTGATGCGCTCACCATAATGACCGCCGATTCTCTTTCCCAAATAGAATTGTATACAGCAGGTTATCAGTCCCGCCAAGGCTATCAGCAGTTCAACAAATATCGGTGCATCACTATTGACCAACGAACGCACCGTCTGCCCTGAGACAACGGCAAGAGCCACTGCCCACAAATAGAAGGCGGCATCGTGGAACCCCAACAGACAGTGATGCGCCTTCGGCACAAACGCGCGCAGGAAGCATGCCAGCAAGAAAGGACAAAGCAACAATGGAAAAACCTTACTCAGGATTTTCAGGAATGCAACAAAAAAAGCAATGTCAGCATGAGGCTCCACCAACGGGAAAACCAAAGGAACAGCCACAGCCGCCAAAAGATTGGATAACAACGTATAGGTCGTCAGGCTGGATGCGCTTCCACCCAGTTTACCGGTAATGACAGCCGCAGCGGTTGCAGTGGGACAAATGAGGCAGACCATCGCACCTTCAAACACTTCCCGGTAAATCTCCGCCATGGGACAACACACCAACAATACCGCAACAATCAAGCAAGAAACCGTCTGGAACAGCAGTAACCATCCATGCCACGATTTGGGTTTCAGTTCATGCACCTCCACCTTGCAGAAGGTGAGCAGAAGTTGGGAAAAAATCAAAAGCGGAGTCAGGAAAGCCACTAACCCATTCACATAAGGCTTGGCAGGCGCCACAAAAGAAATGTCTGCAAAAAAGAAATATCCCAAAGTACCGGCAAGCATTGCCAAAGGCAACGTCCAGTTCTTTATAAAACGAACCAGCATACTTGATTTGCTATTTTAATTATCTGCCGCAAAGTTACGTATATTATCGAAACATTGAACCACACACAGACATTAATTCCATTAAAAATGAGAGGTAGAACAATAAAACCGAACATAAACCTTTAGTTTTCTATAAATTTCCACTACATTTGCCAAGCAAAAAAGAAAGCATTGTCTTTGCACAATTATATGAAACTATACAGAGGATATATATTATATATGAGTATATGCTTAGGGATGCTTATCTCTCCCTTTTGCTGTGGCAACGCTGAAGCTAAAAACTTCGTTGTCGTTATAGACCCCGGACACGGCGGACACGATCCGGGTGCAGTGGGAAAAATTTCCAAAGAGAAGAATATCAATCTGAATGTCGCACTCAAACTTGGCAAACAAATCAAGAAGAACTGTCCCGACGTAAAAGTTATCTATACGCGAGACCGGGACATATTCATTCCTCTGGACCGACGCGCCGAAATTGCCAATAATGCCAAAGCAGACTTGTTCATCTCCATACATACCAATGCCTTGGCCAAAAACCGGACAGCTAAAGGAGCCTCCACCTGGACACTAGGTCTGGCAAAATCGGATGCCAACCTGGAAGTAGCCAAACGCGAGAATGCCGTTATCCTTTACGAAAGCGATTACAAGACACGGTATGCCGGCTTTAATCCCAACTCGGCAGAGTCTTACATCATCTTCGAATTCATGCAGGACAAATACATGTCACAGAGTGTGCATCTCGCATCCCTCGTACAAAAGCATTTCCGTCAAACCTGCAAACGTACGGACCGGGGCGTACACCAGGCAGGTTTTCTGGTGCTGAAAGCCAGTGCCATGCCAAGCATACTGGTAGAGCTCGGATTCATCTCCACACCGGAAGAGGAGCGATACCTTAATACTGAAACAGGCACTACCACACTTGCCAACGGTATCTTCCGCGCTTTCCTCACCTATAAGCGCGAGCAGGAAATCCGGTTGAACGGAAGCAGCAATACCATTCTTCCGGAAGATGTACCCGAGCCCGCTCAAACAGAAGGTAGCGCAACCACAGCTATACCTGAAAAGAGAAATGCGCCTCAAGCAGAGAGCAGCCAAGCCGCTCAACGTCCGCAAAGGTCAGAAAATGCAGCCGTTTCCCAAACAGAGCAGAGTGGTATTGTGTTTAAGATACAGATACTCACATCTTCACGTCCTTTAGCCAAGAATGATAAAAGGCTGAAAGGGCTGAAAAACGTGGATTATTATAAAGAAGGCGGAATTTACAAATACACGTACAGTGCATCACCCGATTACAACAAGGTGTTACGCAGCAAACGTAGCATTACGGACAAATTCAAGGACGCATTCATCATAGCATTCAAGAATGGAGAAAAGATAAACGTCAACACAGCCATCAACGAATTTAAAAAGAACAGGAATAAATAACAAAAGATACATCATGAAGTATATTACAAAAGAAGTTAGAATAGGAATAGCAGGTATAGCCGCACTTTGCATATTGGTATACGGCATCAACTACCTGAAAGGCATAAACATGTTCAAGCCCTCCAGCTATTTCTACGTGAAGTTCGAGAATGTCAATGGACTGACAAAATCCAGCCCCGTCTTTGCCGACGGCTTCCGCGTAGGTATTGTCCGCGATTTATACTACGATTATACCCAACCGGGCAAAGTTGTTGCCGAAATAGATGTCAATCCCGAGCTGCGTATTCCCAAAGGAAGTACGGCAGAGCTAGCAGCCGAAATGCTTGGCGGTGTGAAAATGAACCTGCTGCTTGCCAATAACCCACGGGAGAAATACCAGATTGGAGACACAATCCCCGGCGTGCTGAACAACGGAATGATGGAAAAAGTTGCCACCATGATGCCGCAAGTAGAAAAGATGCTACCCAAGCTGGATTCCATCCTCGCATCCTTAAATGTCATACTGGCCGACCCCGCCATCCCTGCAACCCTGCATAATGTGCAAGATTTAACAGCAAGCATGGCCGCCACAAGCCGCCAGTTGCAAACTCTAATGAAGGATGATATTCCACAACTGACTGGCAAGCTCAATACGATTGGAGACAACTTTGCACTCATTTCCAACAATTTAAAGGAGATAGATTATGCTGCCGCCATGCAAAAGGTGGACGCAACTTTAAACAATGTAAAAATGGTTACAGACAAGTTGAACCAGAAAGACAATACCGTCGGACTTTTGCTAAACGACCCTTCGCTATATAATAATCTGAATGCCACAACTGCCAACGCGGCGAGTTTATTGGAGGACTTGAAATCGCATCCGAAACGATATGTCCATTTCTCCCTATTCGGCAAGAAAGACAAGTAAAAGACAAATGTTATATAGATTTTGTCTAAATAATAAGCCAATAAAGGAATTAAAAGAAAAGCCCTCATTTGCTCTATACAAGGAGTGAAAAAGGGCTTTTTCCTACTCCGGACATAGAAGGGAAACAAGAGATGCAAATCCAGATAAGACACTATATAACAAAGCATTAGAAAAATGCAATACACCTTATATAAGGAACACACCCACAGTAACCGATAAGTAGCTGAAAGTAAAGTCCTTATTACTTTCCCTAAAAACGCAAGAAAAAAAAGAATTTGTTTTTCTCGAATAAGATTGCCAATTTTGCAATCGTAGAAGTTATGCTTAATTAATAAATGTATTTAGCCGTTATGAGTGAAATAAATCATGTCGGGCTGTGGAATCGCTGTCTTGAAATCATCAGAGACAATGTTCCGGAGCAGACATACAAAACATGGTTTCTTCCCATCATACCCTTAAAATATGAAGACAAAACGCTGGTCGTACAAGTGCCCAGCCAGTTCTTTTATGAGTTTTTGGAGGACAAATTTGTTGATTTGTTGCGCAAGACTCTCTATAAGGTCATTGGTGAGGGAACTAAATTGATGTATAACGTAATGGTAGACAAGAGCTCACGGAAAACCGTCGACTTGGAGTCTACACAGCGTACCATCATTCCACTGAAACAAGTGATGGACAAAAGGATTCCGCAAATTCCCGTCCCTGAACTTGACCCGCACCTCAACCCAGAATACAACTTCGAAACCTTCATCGAAGGTTACAGCAACAAGCTGTCACGCAGTGTTGCAGAAGCTGTCGCTCTCAATCCGGCTAAGACAATCTTCAATCCGCTGTTCCTATACGGAGCATCAGGTGTAGGCAAGACCCACCTTGCCAATGCCATCGGAACCAAAATCAAGGAACTATACCCGGAAAAAAGAGTGTTGTATGTATCTGCGCACCTATTCCAAGTGCAATACACCGATTCCGTACGTAACAACACGACTAACGACTTCATAAACTTCTACCAAACCATTGATATTCTAATCATTGACGATATTCAGGAATTTGCCGGCGTAACCAAGACTCAGAATACATTCTTCCATATCTTCAACCATCTGCATCAAAACGGCAAGCAGCTTATCCTTACCTCCGACCGTGCACCGGTATTGCTGCAAGGCATGGAAGAACGTCTGATTACGCGTTTCAAATGGGGAATGGTGGCTGAGCTGGAAAAACCTACCGTAGAGCTCCGCAAAAACATTCTTCGTAACAAGATACACCGTGACGGGCTGCAGTTCCCCCAAGAAGTGATTGACTATATTGCAGAGAACGTGGGAGACAGCGTACGTGACCTGGAGGGTATCGTTATTTCCATTATGGCACATTCCACCATATACAATAAAGAAATAGACCTGGAACTGACGCAACGTATCGTCCGCAAAGTGGTGAACAGCGAAAGCAAGGCGGTGACTGTCGATGAAATCATCAACACCGTATGCAAGCATTTCGGATTGGAAACCGCCACCATCCACACAAAATCCAGAAAGCGGGAAGTAGTGCAAGCACGGCAAATAGCCATGTATTTAGCCAAAAACTATACAGACTTCTCTACTGCAAAAATCGGTGCGTTAATTGGGCATAAAGACCATGCCACCGTATTGCATGCATGCAAAACCATCAAGGAGCTGAAAGAGGTAGACAAATCATTCCGCGCGGAAATCGACGAGATTCAGTCTGCGCTGAAAAAGCAAAACTAAAAGAAAATACAATTTACCTGACAGAATAAAAGAGCAGGGCACTAAAAGCCCTGCTCTTTCATTACCTTCCAAAGATTCTCCGACATTGCCTCATTGTGTTTCTTTGTATAACGCACATCTGTAAAGACCTGGGCCAGCGTTTCCTTGTTGTTCTCCAAGACAAACTGCTTGTTTTCGGAAAGCGACTCCTTATAGGCATACAACCGGTCAATATCCTGAGAGGTATAATCGTGATAAAACTCCTCGTGCACAATAGCCTCCAGAGGCAAACGATCCACCTGTTCCGGCTGTTCGGCAGGCCATCCTACTGTGACTGTCGTGACGGGAAACACCAATTCCGGCAATTCCAATGCTTCGACAATCATCTGAGGGTTGTAAGTGGTAGTTCCCAGATAACAGATGCCCAGTCCCTTCTTCTCGGCAGCCACACAAAAAGTCTGTGCCACCAGCAAAGTATCGATAGCCCCCGTCACAAACCACTCAAAGTTGTTATATCCCGGCTCAGCCTTACGCAGCTTACACCACTTGCTGAAACGGCGCAAATCTATGCAGAAAGTAAGCAATACCGGTGCCGTCCGAACCATCGGCTGATTGAAATGTGCAGGCGCCAGTTTGGCTTTACGCTCTGCATCACGCGTCACAATCACGCTATAAACCTGCATGTTTCCGACCGTAGAAGCCCGGAAAGAGGTTTCAAGCAAATCATTTAACAAATCGACAGAAATATCTTTCTGCTGATATTTTCGGATTGTTCTCCTTTGTTTCAAGCTTTCCATACTTTCTTTTTTTGCAAAGATAATGTAATCCATGAACAATCCACTCAAGAGTTCACACTTTTTTTATTGTCATATATCCTGAAGAAAAGCCATCTTTTCAACAAGAAATGAACAATTATCATCTTTATGGCAGACAAAATTAATCTCATGTTTGCCAAAACCGACAACCTTTCAGATTAATAAGCTGTTAATAAATTCCATTTTGGAAAACTTATCTATCCATTCAAAAAAAACAAAAATCTATAAACCAACACATTAACACCTGTTCACAGAAAGCCGTTCATCGGTTAATAAAAACATTCATTTTAATTTTGCCAAGTTGAAAAACATTCATAGCTTTGCACTCACATTTGTTAACAAAAAGTACAACTTCTACAACTTTACTTTTTTGTTACTAATCCTAAGAGATACAACATTGTGGAAAAGAAAAATTATTCTTATGACGAAGCCTACGGAGAATCTTTAAAATACTTCCAAGGCGACGAATTGGCTGCCAGAGTTTGGGTAAACAAATATGCGGTCAAAGATTCTTTCGGAAATATTTACGAAAAGTCTCCGGAAGACATGCATTGGCGAATAGCCAATGAGGTAGCCCGCATTGAAGCCAAGTACCCCAATCCATTAAGTTCAGAGGAACTTTTCGGCTTGCTCGACCACTTCAAGTACATTGTTCCGCAAGGAAGCCCTATGACCGGAATCGGGAACAACTATCAGGTAGCCTCTCTGTCCAACTGCTTTGTCATCGGCGTGGACGGCGAAGCTGATTCTTATGGCGGCATCTTCAAGATAGACGAAGAACAAGTACAGCTGATGAAACGCCGTGGCGGTGTGGGACACGACTTATCCCATATCCGTCCGAAAGGTTCACCGGTAAAGAATTCGGCACTCACCTCTACCGGCTTGGTTCCCTTCATGGAACGCTATTCAAACTCTACACGCGAAGTAGCTCAGGATGGACGCCGCGGCGCACTGATGCTTAGCGTATCTATCCAACACCCCGACTCGGAAGCCTTCATCGATGCCAAAATGACCGAGGGCAAGGTGACCGGAGCCAACGTTTCCGTGAAACTGACCGACGATTTCATGCAGGCCGCCATCGAGGGCAAACCATATACACAGCAATATCCGATTGACGCCACAGAGCCGGTATTCCAAAAAGAGATTGACGCATCCGCATTATGGAAAAAGATTGTGCACAATGCGTGGAAATCGGCAGAACCCGGTGTGTTGTTCTGGGATACCATATTAAAGGAATCCGTGCCCGACTGCTATGCAGATTTGGGATACCGTACCGTATCCACCAATCCATGCGGCGAAATCCCACTGTGCCCGTACGACTCCTGCCGTCTGCTCGCCATCAACCTTTACTCATACGTGGTTAATCCGTTCAAGCCGGACGCCTACTTTGACTTTGAGCTATTCAAGAAGCATGTAACTTTGGCACAACGCATCATGGACGACATCATCGACCTTGAGCTGGAAAAGATAGAGCGTATCATGAGCAAGATAGATGCCGACCCTGAAAGCGAAGACGTGAAGCACACAGAACGCGTTTTGTGGCAGAAGATTTACAAGAAAAGCGCCCAAGGCCGCCGTACCGGTGTAGGTATCACAGCAGAAGGCGACATGCTTGCCGCTCTGGGACTGCGTTATGGTACTGAAGAGGCAACCGAGTTCTCGGAGAAAGTACACAAGACGGTGGCACTCAACGCCTATCGCTCGTCCATAGAAATGGCCAAAGAACGCGGTGCATTCGAGGTATACGATACAGAACGCGAAAAGAACAACCCGTTCATCAACCGCCTGCGCGAAGCCGATCCGGAAATGTACGAGGAGATGAAGAAGTACGGACGCCGCAACATTGCTTGTCTGACCATCGCCCCGACCGGCACCACCAGCCTGATGACTCAAACCACCTCCGGTATAGAACCCGTATTCCTGCCCGTGTACAAGCGCCGCCGCAAAGTGAATCCCAACGATACGAACGTTCATGTGGACTTCATCGACGAAACCGGAGATGCCTTTGAAGAATATATCGTGTTCCACCCCAAGTTCGTGACTTGGATGGAAGCACAAGGGTACAATCCCGCCAAACGCTACACGCAAGCAGAAGTGGATGCCATGGTAGAGAAATCACCCTATTATAAAGCAACCTCCAACGACGTGGACTGGCTGATGAAAGTCAAGATGCAGGGACGTATCCAGAAATGGGTAGACCACTCCATCAGCGTAACCATCAACCTGCCGAACGACGTGGACGAAAACCTCGTGAACCGCTTGTATGTAGAAGCATGGAAATCAGGATGCAAGGGCTGCACTGTCTACCGTGACGGGTCACGTTCTGGTGTGCTCATCTCTACCAAGAGCAACAAAAAGTCCGAGTTTCCTCCGTGCAAACCGCCTACAATCGTTGAAACACGACCCAAAATATTGGATGCAGATGTTGTCCGCTTCCAGAACAACAAGGAGAAATGGGTGGCATTCGTCGGCTTGCTGGACAATCATCCCTACGAGATATTTACCGGTGTGCTGGACGATGATGAAGGCATCATCCTGCCGAAGAATGTGGTGTCAGGCCACATCATCAAGAATGTGGATGAGCACGGAAACAAGCGTTACGACTTCCAGTTCGAGAACAAGCGCGGATACAAAGTCACCATCGAGGGTCTGTCCGAGAAGTTCAACAAGGAGTATTGGAACTATGCCAAACTGATTTCCGGTGTATTGCGCTATCGCATGCCTATCGAGCAAGTCATCAAGCTGGTAGGTTCACTGCAACTGGACCGCGAAAACATCAACACCTGGAAGAACGGTGTGGAACGTGCCCTGAAGAAATACGTTCAGGACGGTACGGAAGCCAAAGGCAAGAAATGCCCGAACTGCGGCAACGAGACACTAGTCTACCAGGAAGGTTGCCTCATCTGCACAACGTGCGGAACTTCCCGTTGCGGATAGCCCCACGGCAAGCACAAACGTTTGCATAGTAATTTAAATGAGTTAGATAACGGTAGCTGCATGATTGTGAAGAATAATTTCTATACTTGCATAATCATTGCAGCTATTGCTATTTCTAAATCTAATATAATATGACACTATTATTCAATATCGAGTATCGCACCAGCTGGGGTGAAGAGGTCAGAGTCTTGGGTTCCATCCCGGAACTTGGCAACAACCGACCCGATAAAGCCACCCCCTTGCATACCGTAGACGGCATCCACTGGACTGCAGAAGTGGATATTCAGATTCCCGGCAATGAAATCGTCGAGTACAGTTACCACATCTATCGAGACGGGAAAACCATACGGACGGAATGGAACAGCCTGCCGCGCATCCTGCATGTGGCAGACAATCCGAAGAAAGCCTACCGCATAGAAGATTGCTGGAAGAATCTGCCCGAACAGCAGTATTTTTATACATCCGCCTTCACTGAATCACTGCTGGCGCATCGCGAACGCGATACCGCCCCTAAAAGCTACAAGAAGGGCTTGCTGATAAAGGCGTATGCCCCCTGCATAGACGAAGACCATTGTCTGGCACTTTGCGGAAACCAGAAAGCACTGGGCAACTGGAACCCGGACAAAGCCGCCCTCATGAGCGACGCCGACTTCCCCGAATGGCAAGCGGAAGTGGATGCCGGCAAAATCAGCTTCCCACTGGAATACAAGTTCGTACTTTACAATAAAAAAGAACACCGCGCCGTGGCTTGGGAAAACAACCCCAACCGCTACATGGCCGACCCGCAGATAGCCGCCAACGAAACGCTGGCCATCGGCGACCGTCATGTATATTTCGACCTTCCTGCATGGAAAGGTGCCGGAGTAGCCGTTCCCGTATTCTCCCTGCGCTCCGAGAAAAGTTTCGGTGTAGGCGATTTCGGCGACCTGAAGCGCATGATTGACTGGGCAGTTGCCACCAATCAGAAGGCGGTGCAGATTCTGCCCATCAACGACACTACCATGACGCATACCTGGACAGACTCCTACCCTTACAGCAGCATCTCCATCTATGCCTTCCACCCCATGTACACCGACCTGAAGCAGTTGGGCAGCCTGAAGGACAAGAAGGCGATGGCCGAATTCGACAAACGCCGGAAAGAGCTGAACGCACTGCCTGTCGTAGACTACGAGGCTGTGAACAAGGCAAAGTGGGAATATTTCCACCTCATCTTCAGGCAAGAAGGGGAAAAAGTACTGGCATCGGATGCTTTCCGCAACTTCTACGAAGCCAACAAAGAATGGCTGCAGCCGTATGCCGTCTTCAGCTACCTGCGTGACGCCTACAAGACCCCGAATTTCCGCGAGTGGCCCAAGTATGCCACCTACGATGCCAAAGAGATAGAGACATTGTGCCGGCCGGACTCCGCCGACTATCCGCACATAGCCATCTATTATTACATCCAGTTCAACCTGCACCTGCAACTGCTTGCCGCCACCGAGCATGCGCGCGCCAACGGCGTAGTGCTGAAAGGCGACATTCCCATCGGCATCAGCCGCAACAGTGTGGAAGCCTGGAAGGAACCCCACTACTTCAACCTGAACGGCCAGGCCGGCGCACCACCCGACGACTTCTCCGTGAACGGGCAGAACTGGGGCCTTCCCACCTACAACTGGGATGTCATGGAGAAAGACGGCTATGCCTGGTGGATGAAGCGTTTCCGCAAAATGTCGGAATACTTCGATGCCTACCGCATAGACCACATCCTCGGCTTCTTCCGCATCTGGGAGATACCGATGCACGCCGTACACGGCCTGTTGGGACAATTCGTCCCCGCCCTGCCCATGACGCGCGAGGAGATAGAGAGCTACGGGCTGGCATTCCGCGAAGACTTCTTCCTGAAGCCCTATATCCATGAGTACTTCCTCGGACAAATCTTCGGCCCGCATACAGACCATGTGAAGCAGACCTTCATAGAGCCGACAGACACGTGGGAGGTTTACCGCATGCGTCCCGAGTTCGACACCCAGCGCAAGGTGGAAGCCTACTTTGCCGGAAAGACGGACGATGACAGCATCTGGATTCGCGACGGGCTTTACGCCCTTATCAGCGATGTGCTGTTCGTGCCCGACCGCAACAATCCGCACGAATACCATCCGCGCATCGGCGTGCAGCACGACTACATCTACCGCGCACTGAACGACTGGGAGAAGGCCGCCTTCAACCGGCTGTATGACCAGTACTACTATCATCGCCACAACGACTTTTGGGGCCGGCAAGCCATGAAGAAACTGCCGCAACTCACGCAGTCCACGCGCATGCTGGTATGCGGTGAAGACTTGGGCATGATTCCCGACTGCGTGGCATGGGTGATGAACGACCTGCGTATCCTTTCTCTGGAGATACAACGCATGCCGAAAGACCCGCAACAAGAATTCGGACACCCCGACTGGTACCCCTACCGTTCAGTCTGCACCATCTCCACGCACGACATGTCTACCCTGCGCGGCTGGTGGGAAGAGGACTTCCAGCAGACACAACGTTACTACAACACCATGCTTGGGCACTATGGCACCGCACCGGCAACGGCCACGCCGGAACTCTGCGAAGAAGTGGTTCGCAACCACCTCTGCAGCAACTCCATCCTCTGCATCCTCTCCCTGCAAGACTGGATGTCCATGGACGGCAAATGGCGTAACCCGAACGTGCAGGAAGAACGCATCAACATTCCTGCCAACCCGCGGCACTACTGGCGCTGGCGCATGCACCTGACACTGGAACAACTGATGAAGGCGGAAAGCCTGAACGAGAAAATCAGAAGCATGATAGAAAGTACCGGAAGATAACAAAGATTTGAGTAACTCAAAACATGAAGAAGCGGCGGAAAGCATAATAACTTTCCGCCGCTTCTTCATGTTCCATTATATGCTCCAAGAAACAATTCCTCCGCATTTTTGTGTCCTGCAGAATACAATTCACACAAAAAGCCACAACAATCGGATTCTGATTTGCCCGTCCCACAAAATATCAGTAAGTTTGCAGCAAACAATCTACAAGCAATGACCAGTTATATTTTTCTCGACAACCTCCGCTTCTTTGCCCATCATGGTGTGGCCCGGCAAGAGACTTTGGTGGGCAACGAGTTTACCGTCAGCCTGCGCCTGCAAGTCGACATCCGGCGTGCGGCAGAGACGGACGACGTAGCCGACACCGTGAGCTATGCAGATGTGCACGAGGCCGTGAAAGCAGAAATGGACATTCCTTCCCAACTGTTGGAACATGTATGCGGGCGAATCACGAACCGACTGTTCCGCGACTTCCCGCAGATAGAGGAAATAACCCTCAAGCTGGCAAAGCGCAATCCGCCGATGGGCGCGGACATAGAGACGGCAGGAGTGGAAATATGCCAACGCCGCGGAGAATGACACTTTGCAGAACCGTTTCATTCATTATTGATACACAGAGACTTCCCACTGCAAAGACACTGCATCCTTTTTGCAGTGGCGCTGCAAACGGTTTGCAGTGACGCTGCACATATATTTGCAGCAGTACTGCAACTGCTTTGCAGTGACGCTGCAACAGCTTTGCAGTGGCGCTGCAAAAGGCTTGCAGTGACTTTGCAGCAAGCGTGCAGCAACTTTCCGCCCATGAGTTACGGCCATTGACACAAATATTCCGTACCTTTGCCCCCCACTCTCAACAAGAAGTCAATGAGAAACGCTATACAACGCCTGGCATTGTTCCCCCTCGTCGCCCTGTTCCTGCTATCGGCTGCTTGCCACCGGACAGACGGACGGGCAGAAGCTTTATTGAGCAACGCCGACTCATTGCTGACAGCAAATCCCGACAGCGCCCTGCGGCTGCTGGAGGCACTGCCTGCAACCATCGAACTTACACGTCGGGAGTCTGCCCGATACGCCCTGCTGCTGGCACAAGCCACAGACAAATGCGAAAAGCCACTGCTGCCCTGCGACTCGTTGCTGGATGTGGCACTGGATTATTATGACGATGACGAACGCGAACGGGCGGTGGCACTACTCTATAAAGGAAGGCTGGAAGTGGAAATGGAACAAAGCGAACGGGCCATCGGATTCTTGCTGGAAGGACTGGAAATCATTGAAAAGTTTCCGGAAGATGTAGAGACAAAAAGGCATCTGCTCAGCTCATTGGGGAACGAATATTATGATGCACAGCTGTATGAGAAAGCAAAAAAGGCATATAATGAATTGTACGAGTACTGCTTCACGGATAAGGATAAGGCAATAGCATTGAGCGGACTCGGTTCCTACTATTCTATAATTGAAAAAGAAGACTCTGCGCTTTTTTATAGAAAAAAGGCTTTAGATTATGCCCAAATATCAGGTGATTCCACCATCATCGAAATGTATGCAAGCAGTCTGAGTAGAGAATACTGTTGGAAAGAAAAATATGACACGGCGCTGTACTATGCTAAAATATCCCTGCAATGGCTTCCTAAAAATGCAAAAAGATATATACACTATAGCAATATAGGAAACATTTTCTATTATAAAGACAACTTGGATTCTGCTGTATATTATATGAACAAGAGTCTGGAGGATAGCATATATTTTAAATCAAAACAAAAAGCAAGCATTCTATTTGATTTAGCTAATATAAAAGAAGAGCAAAAAGACTATCAAGCAACAGTCGAACTACTGTATCAATTCATAGAGATTGCAGACTCCACTTACTTCAGTGAACAATCCACCAAAATACAACAACTAATTCATCAATACGACATCAAGCGAAAGGTTGACCAAGAACAAAGGAGAAGCAAGTATCTGTTGAAAAACGTAATCGGAATCTTCCTTATTCTCTGCCTTGTCCTTATTGTGTTTTTCCAATATCGCATCAATAAACGAGACAGGCAACGAGCCATCAACGAACAAAAATTAGCGCAAGCCCAAGAGAAATACAACAACCTGAGGTATTCCATCAACGAAAGCCAGCGCATCATCACTCTGCTGCGGAAAGAACAATCCGACTTTTCGCAAGAAGCAGAAAAGTACAGACAAGAAATAACCGAACGGGAAACCGCCATCGAAAGACTGAAAACAGAAAAGGAAGGCCTGCGCACTTGGCTGTTCAAGCAAAGCAGCATCTATCAAAAAGTAGAAAAGCTCTCCAAACAAAAAGTAACCAATAAAAAAGAACTAACCGTGCTGACAAACCACGAACAGAAAGTTCTCAAAGAAGTTGTCATGGAACTCTATGCCGACTATATATCTGATACAAAAAACCAATATCCTCTACTGACAGACGAAGACTTGCTCTGTCTCTGTTTAGAGAAAGTCGGCTTCTCCAATCAAACCATCGCCCTTTGCTTCGGCAATACCGACGCACATGTAGTAGCCCAAAGAAAATACCGCATGAAAGAGCGCATGAAAGAAAGCAAATAATCCAATTGTGACTCATCAAAACCGTATCACACTATAAATCTGCATATTGCATTTTTATAGTGTGATTCTTTTTATGCCTCCATTCCATCATTATCCTCTAACTTTGCCGCTGTTAAACCAATAAAAATTAAAAGGAATGAAAGCAAAGTTATTAATGATACTTTTAGCAGCACTATTCATTTTACCAGTGAGTGAAGCTGCAATAACAAAAAATAGAAAAATACCCCGATATAAGGAATCAGCATGTGGAGAACGTATAACGACCCGTACTCCCATAGACTATACTAATGAAGCAAGTGGAAAAAACATTCATGGCAAGCAAAAAACGACATACAGTGTAACTCTAAAACAGAATACAATGTTGAATATTCACATTGGATTCCAAAAGAAACTGTGGTATGGCTGGAGGAGAGATAATCATAGAGATGCCTATTACTACTTTGATGCATCTCCATTTCAGTATAATTATTGGCTGAAACCAAATGCAAAAGATGCTCCTCTACTTCAACAGGACATCACGTGTCCAGATATCTATTTCTTTGAAAATGAAGGCACAATAGATTATGAAAGTGGATATATTGTAGGTGGCAGCAAAGTGCTGACTGGAAAATTATATGTATGGACAGACTATACTGTAGAAACAAGCACAAAGCGCTACAAGCAAGTCGTAAAAAAATACAAAATGTTCCCAAATGAAGAAATGCCTATATGTGATAAGAACAAAGCCTACACTTTAGATTTCACATTGAATTATTTATGGTAAAAGACACTCCAAAAGAAGAAAGAAAAAAAAGAATAAAACAAAAACAAAGTTATTTATGAAAAAGAAGTATCTCATTATTACAGTTTTGTTCACCTGCTTCTGCCTGCTTCCAGCCTCTGCCCAACAAGTAAAATTCGGCATTGAAGCCGGCGGAAACTGGTCGCACTACAAAAACGATAAATCGAAAGCCGAACAAGTGGGAAGTATGGGAGGCGGTTTCCAATTGGGCGGAACCGTGGACTACAAGTTCAAACACCACTGGATGCTGATGTCTGGACTCACCTGGATGCAGACCCGAAGCAGCATGGAGCTGTTCAATGCCAGCGTACCTTTCTTCCCTGATACGGAAATAAAGATGAACCACTTGAACATCCCTATAAAAATAGGCTACAACATTCGTATCAGCAAAAGCCTCAGCCTGATACCCTACGTGGGCATCTATGGTTCCATCAACTTCAATGCAGGTAAGTGTGACGTAAAGAACCCTTATTATATGGGAGAAACCAATCATTGGAAACCTATGGACGGGTATTCATACATCGTGCCGACAGAAGCAGACATTCCGTATGAATATGAAGCTACCATAGACGCTTTCCGCCGTTGGAATTATGGCGCGGTGGGAGGCATGAAAGCAGTGATAGCAGGCAGATACACCGTTTCACTCCAATACTACGAATCCATAAAGAAAGTACAGAAACAGTGTAACCTACGCAACTACGGCTATCAGCTTAACGTAGGCTATCAATTCTGACACAAAAACTAAAGTCTATAAGAAAGTTGCACATACCCGACACAAGGGATGTGCAACTTTTATAATCGGTTTAAATTTATCAGCTTCAGCATCATTCACCTTATCTGTTTTTCGTCCAAACATCTTTCACCAGAAAGCACTGTCAATCAGCCACTTCTTTGTAAAGGTGAAGGATATGAAGCACGATGAATGCCTATTTCTTCCGTTTCCGCTTCTTTGCCGATTCCACCGCTTCGGCCACCACCGGCTTATCCGCAAACCGCTTGGTATAGTTGCTATAATCGGGAACGGTACGTTCATAAGTCGGGTCGACAAACAACGGGCTGGAAATGATATGGTCTGCCGTACTGCGGTTGCAGCAGAACACGATGTTCTCCACACCGGCAAGGCGGGTCAGCGCCTTCACATCCGTATCGTGCGGCTGAAGGGTCATCGGGTCGGTGAAGAAGAAAAGATAGTCAATCTCTCCGTCCACAATGCGCGAACCCATCTGCTGGTCGCCACCCAAAGGACCGGATTTAAGGATAGTGAAATCCCATTCCACATCAGGATGTTTCTCCCGGAGCGCTGCGAGAATAAGGGTACCCGTCGTACCCGTACAATAGAATTTATGCCCCATCAGCAATTCCGAGTTCCACAGTACCCACTCGATGAGGTCTTTCTTCATGGCGTCGTGTGCCACTAATCCAATCTTTCTAACTAATTTTTCCATAAGCCAAAACCTTTAATTATTTAAGTTTCGCATGTCTTCGGCATACTTTCAGTGAACAAGTTGACAAGGCTACAAGGAGGGATAAACAGTCATCTTGCTTTTTAAAGTGATTACAAGGAAAAGCCTTGTAGCCTTATTTACTTGTTCACTGAAAGCTAGTTCTTGAACTTGCGAAACTTGATTAATAAACAATTAGAAACGGCAACAGTTTTTATAATTGCGAAAAGAATTTCTTTCCATGTAGATAAAACTGCGCCAAGATACTGCTTTTTGTCCGTTCCGGTATGGCGGCAAACGTAGTTTTTTCCAGATTCTCTTTGCGGGACGCTGTAAATGAGGCGCGGAGAGAACTGTAGGCACGGCGAGCACGAAGCACAGCCAAAGCATTGGGAAACTGGCCTTTCAGCATGAAACTGAGAGCTGCCGCATAGTCGAGTACCGCACGCACACGCATCACGGGAACCAAGTCCTCCTGCGGCAGATTCTTATAAAGCATTACAAGGTTATTACGAAAATTGAGGAAAGTCTTGCGCGGATTCTCCTTCTTCAAAGTGGCCCCTCCCACATGAAACACCACGCTCTGCGGTACGCATGCCAACTGCCTGCCGCGGGCACGAAACCGCCAACATAAATCTATCTCCTCCATGTGGGCAAAAAAACGTCCGTCCAGTCCACCCGCTTCCCGGTAATCTGCCAGACGGATGAACAGAGCCGCCCCCGTAGCCCAGAAAATGGGTATCACCGTGTCGTATTGTCCCTTGTCCTCTTCTACCACGCCCATGATGCGGCCACGACAGAAGGGATAGCCATAGCGGTCGATGAAACCTCCCGCAGCTCCGGCATACTCAAACTGCCCCTTGTTACGCCAACTGCGTATCTTCGGCTGGCAGGCGGCCGTCTCCGGATGAGCATCCATATACCCTGCCAATGGGACAAGCCAGTGTTCGGTAACCTCCACATCGGAGTTGAGCAGCACTACATACTCTGCCTCCACCTGCTTCAATGCCAGGTTGTATCCGTCGGCAAAACCGTGGTTCTCTTCCAGCAGAATCAAGCGCACAGAAGGAAACTCGCGACGGAGCATTGCCACGGAAGCATCCGTGGAACCATTGTCCGCCACATACACCACAGCATCGTCCGCCTCCGAAAATCGGACTACAGAGGGAAGAAAAGAGCGGAGCATGTCGCATCCGTTCCAGTTCAGTATGACAACAGCAATCTTATCCATGTTGCACAGATTCTTTTCGTTTATTTTTCCAGCGTTTATGAGACCAGAACCAATAAGCCGGTTCGCGCCGGATGGTCTGCTCCAGACGACGGGCGAAGCACTCGGTTATCTCGCCATCCGCCGTCTGCTTGGGAGTTTCGGTAACCAGGTCGAAGAGCACTTTGCAATATCCCCTGGATGTCCGTTCCAATTCACAATAAAAGACGGGGAAGTCCATCAGCTTGGCAATGCGCTCGGCACCATCCATGAATACGGTGTCCTGATTCAAGAACGTAGTCCAGTAATGAGCCTCGTTGCGGCTGGGCGACTGGTCCGTAATCAGGCCGATGGCTATCCGCCTGCCTTCACGGCGAAGCTTTATCACTTCGCGTGCCGTGGAATGTTTCGCCACATTGTATCCTCCAAACCGGGCGCGGATATGCTTAAACATCTCGTCCAGATACTTATTGCTTAGCGGTTTGTACACCTGCACTGGGATATCGCCCGGGTGCATGATGGCTCCCATGCCTATAATCCACTCAAAATTGGCATAATGGGGAATCAACAGTACAATGCCTCCATGCTTCTCTATCATGGCAAGGTATTCTTCCTTATTATCATACTTCATCCGGCGGCAGAGCTCCTCGAAAGACATGCGCAGCATCTTCACCTCTTCCAGCATATAGTCGCAGATATAATGGTAGAACTTGCGCTCTATCTCCATCAACTCGGTTTCCGACTTCTCCGGAAAGGAATTGCGAAGGTTGCGGCGAACGACTTGCTTCCGATAATGCACGACGTGGCGCATCAGGAAGTACAGCCCGTCGGACAACGCATAAAGCGCCCGGAAAGGCAGAAGTGCCACAAGCCACATGCCCGCATAAGTCAGCCAATAGACAATTTTTGATTTCACTTCGTCAGTTAGTTATAAGTTATAAGTTGCAAAGGAGGCATTCCTCATTCTATTGTTCCCAAGAGTGCAGTGCCGCCGGCATTGAAATCGCCCAAGCGCACAGACACGAGCCGGTTATCCAATGCGGCATCATGGGGGACTTCCACACGGATATAATTGGGAGTGAAGCCGTGCATCGGCAGTCCGGGTTTGGGACGTTCCAGCAACACCGGCATCGTCTGCCCGATATGACGCGCATAGAAAGCACGGGTCTTTTCGTCCGAAAGCTCCAGCAATTGCTGGCTCCTGCGGTGCTTTTCTTCGGGTGCCACCACGTGGTCTATCTTCAAGGCCTGCGTGCCGGGACGCTCCGAATAGCTGAAGACATGAAGCTGCGTCACGTCCAGGCTCTTGATAAACTCATAAGCCTGCCCGAAATACTCCTCCGTCTCTCCACGGGTACCCACAATAACGTCCACCCCTATAAAGGAGTCGGGCATCACTTCCTTTATCTTCTTTATCTTCGAGGCAAACAAGGCGGTATCGTAACGGCGTCGCATCAGCTTCAGCACCTCGTCACTGCCCGACTGCAACGGTATATGGAAATGAGGCATGAAACGCCGGGAACGGGACACGTATTCTATGATTTCATCCGTCAGCAAATTCGGCTCGATAGAGGATATGCGGTAACGCTCAATGCCTTCCACATCGTCCAACGCTTTCACCAGGTCGAAGAAAGTCTCACCGGTAGATTTGCCGAAGTCTCCTATATTGACACCGGTCAATACTATTTCCTTTCCACCTTCGGCAGCTGCCCGGCTGGCCTGCTCCACCATAGAAGCAATGCTGCCGTTACGGCTACGTCCGCGGGCAAAGGGAATGGTGCAATAGGAACAATAATAATCGCAACCGTCCTGCACTTTCAGGAAGAAACGGGTACGGTCGCCACGCGAACAAGACGGGGCAAACGAACGTATATCCTTCAAAGCAGAAGTATAGGCCTCGCCGGTCTCGTGCTTCTGCAGATTACCCAAGTACTGGAGCAGGTCTTTCTTCTGCTCAGCTCCCAGCACCACGTCCACACCTTCTATCTTTGCCACCGTGTCCGGTTTCAACTGGGCATAGCAACCGGTCACCACGACAAATGCGCCCGGATGTTGCTTCACCAGCTTGTGGATGACCTGGCGGCACTTCTTGTCCGCCACTTCTGTCACCGAGCAGGTATTCACTACGCAAATATCCGCTTTCTCACCCTTGCGCGCCGTACGCACACCCGCTTCCCGCAAAATTCTACCGATAGTAGAGGTCTCCGAGAAGTTCAGTTTGCACCCCAACGTATAGTAAACCGCCGTCTTATCTTGAAATATATTGGTATCTATCATGAGCTTATAAACACATTTATGCTGCAAAGATATACATTATTAATCTATTTTCCCTACTTTTGCACACTCAACTAAAATTTGTGCAATGATACAAGAGAACTTTATCAAACTATACGAGCATAGTTTCCGCGAAAATTGGGAACTCCCCTGCTATACCAACTATGGAGAAAACGAGAGTTATACTTATGGCGAAGTGGCACAAGAAATTGCGAAACTGCACCTTCTCTTCAAACACTGCCAACTGCGCCGCGGTGACAAGATATCTATCATCGGCAAGAACAATGCACGCTGGTGTATCGCCTACATGGCTACCATTACATACGGCGGTATCGTAGTCCCCATCCTGCAAGATTTCAACCCCAATGACGTACATCATATTGTAAACCACTCCGAATCAACGTTCCTCTTTACCAGCGACACCATTTGGGAACATCTGGAAGAAGAACGCCTCACCGGCCTGCGTGGCGTATTCTCATTAAACGACTTCCGCTGTCTGTATCAGCGGGACGGAGAAACCATCCAGCGTTTCCTCAAGCATGTGGACGACGAAATGAAAGTAACCTACCCAAACGGTTTTCGTAAGGAAGACATCGCTTATGCAGACCTTTCCAACGACAAGGTCATGCTGTTGAATTATACCTCGGGTACTACCGGATTCAGCAAGGGAGTGATGCTGACGGGAAACAATCTGGCCGGCAACGTCACCTTTGGTATACGTACCGAGTTACTGAAAAAAGGGGATAAAGTGCTCTCTTTCCTGCCTCTGGCACATGCTTACGGCTGCGCTTTCGACTTCCTTACTGCTACTGCCGTCGGCACACACGTCACATTATTAGGAAAAGTGCCTTCCCCAAAAATCCTGATGAAAGCTTTTGAGGAAGTAAAACCCAACCTGATTATCACTGTACCCCTTGTCATTGAAAAGATATACAAGAACGTAATACAGCCCATCATCAACAAAAAGGCCATGAAATGGGCACTCAACATTCCCTTGCTCGACGGACAGATATACGGGCAAATCCGCAAGAAACTAATTGATGCACTGGGCGGACGTTTCAAGGAAGTTATCATAGGAGGTGCGGCCATGAATCCGGAAGTGGAAGAGTTTTTCCACCGCATCAAGTTCCCCTTCACCATTGGCTATGGCATGACCGAATGTGCTCCCCTCATCAGCTATGCTCCCTGGAATGAATTCGTCCCGACTTCTTCCGGACGGGTACTCGACATCATGGAAGCCCGTATCTACAAAGAAAACCCGGACGACAAACTCGGCGAAATACAAGTACGCGGCGAGAACGTAATGACCGGTTACTATAAGAACCCCGAAGCCACCAAAGAAGTCTTCACCGAAGACGGATGGCTTCGCACCGGCGACCTGGGCACTCTGGACGCAAACAACAATCTTTATATCCGCGGACGCAGCAAGACCATGATTCTCAGTTCCAGCGGGCAGAATATCTTTCCCGAAGAAATAGAAGCACGGCTCAACAACATGCCTTTCGTCCTGGAAAGTCTTGTTATCGAACGGAATAAAAGACTGGTAGCACTGGTCTATGCCGACTATGAAGCCTTGGATTCCTTAGGGTTGAACCAACCGGACAACCTCAAAACTATTATGGACGAGAATCTCAAAAATCTGAATAATAGCGTGGCAGCCTATGAAAAAGTAAGCCAAATCCAACTTTATCCGACAGAATTTGAGAAAACGCCTAAAAGAAGTATCAAGAGATATTTATACAACAGCATTGCCGAAGATTAATATGTTGTAAAACATGTAGATAGGGATGAAAACAGCCGAACCTCCAAAAAAAATATAAAAAAAGTTGGGGTTTCGAGAACAACATATCCAAAAAGTACATACCTTTGCAGCGTTTTAATAAAGCAACTGATTGTATTACGTTTTAAAAGTAAAGAAAATGAAAAAATTAGTTTTGATGGCTGCAGCTATCGTAGCAGTATCTTTCGCATCTTGTGGTAACAAAGCAGCTAATGCTGAACAAGCAACTGCAGATTCTATCCGTATCGCTGACTCAATCGCAGCTGTAGAAGCAGCAGCAGCTGAAGCAGCAGCAGCCGCAGCAGCAGCTGACACTGCAGCAGTAGATAGCGCAGCTGTTGTAGCTGAATAATATCAGTTACAACACTCGAGAGAATTGAAAGTCTGACGTGCATAAAAGCACACCAGACTTTTTTTATGCCCTATACCCTCCTCGATTAACCGCATTGAGAATTATTCATTTCCGACCACAATTTCCCCATACAACCTATTTATCTAGCAGATTGATAAAACAGTATCTGCCATTGGCAAATTCTACAAATAGCAGCCAATTCAAACGAATAAAAATAAAAAGCCCGATTCCTGTAAGGAACCGGGCTTTCCATTAATTATAGCATACTTATTTATTCTTCTGCAACCACTTCAAAAGGAACTTCTACAGAAACTTCCTTGTGCAACTTAACGATAGCCTTGTAATTGCCAACTTCTTTCACAGCATCCTTCACAACGATAATCTTACGATCGATGCTGTGACCCAATTTAGCCAACTCTTCAGCAATCTGGATGTTACCAACAGAACCGAAGATAGTACCAGTAGAGCTAACCTTAGTAGCAATCTTCAATGATACGCCTTCCAACTTAGCAGCCAGTTCTTCAGCATCCTTTTTGATTTTTTCCAGCTTGTGAGCACGTTGTTTCAACTCTTCAGCCAACATTTTCTTTGCAGACGGAGAAGCAATGACAGCTTTACCAGTCGGAATGAGGTAGTTACGACCGTAACCAGACTTTACTGTTACGATGTCGTTCTTATAACCCAAGTTTACAATGTCTTCTTTCAATATAATTTCCATACTTTCCTCCTCCTATTATTTCATCATGTCAGTTACATAGGGCAGCAACGCCAAATGACGCGCTCTCTTCACAGCTTGAGCTACACGACGTTGGAACTTCAAAGAAGTACCGGTAATACGACGCGGAAGAATCTTTCCTTGCTCATTCAAGAATTTCTTCAAGAATTCAGGATCTTTGTAGTCAATGTACTTAATACCGCTCTTCTTAAAACGGCAGTATTTTTTCTTCTTAACGTCTACTGAGGGTGGAGTTAAATATCTGATTTCTGATTGAACTTGTTGTGCCATGATTAATCCTCCTTTTTAGTTGATTTAACACTTCTTCTCTTCGCAGCATATTCAGCAGCGTACTTATCTTGTTTGAAAGTCAAGAAACGGATAACGCGCTCGTCACGACGGAAGTTTATTTCCAATTTTTCAATAACAGTAGGTTCTGCATTGAACTCAATCAGCTGATAGAAACCGGTTGACTTCTTCTGGATAGGATATGCCAGCTTCTTCAGTCCCCAGTTTTCTTCATTTACAATCTCAGCACCTTCAGCAGTAAGGATGCCTTTGAATTTTTCTACCGCTTCCTTCATCTGAACATCAGACAAAACGGGAGTCAAAATGAAAACGGTTTCGTATTGATTCATACTCGTTTAATTAAATAAATAAATTATTCGTTTTAAAAATGCGGTGCAAAGGTAGACATTTTATTTTGAACTACAAACATTTAATGTTTTTTTGTGTAGGGATATAGGAATTGTCTTTAGCTTGCCTTATCTTTGCAAAGTTGTTTAAACAATAATTTCATGATAGAGCAATTCAACTTTGATATCCGCCTTATCTTTGCCATACTGAACGGCAAGGTGTCGGCTGCCATTAATCGCAAACTGTCCCGCAACTTCCGTCAAAACGGTCTTGAGATTACTCCGGAACAGTGGACTGTCCTCATTTTCTTATGGGAAAAGGACGGGGTGACGCAACAAGAGTTGTGTAATGCAACTTTCAAAGACAAACCCAGCATGACGCGCCTCATCGACAACATGGAGCGACAACATCTTGTTGTACGCATATCGGATAAAAAAGACCGCCGCACCAATCTGATACACCTGACCAAAGATGGCAAAGAACTGGAAGAACGTGCGCGCGTCATTGCCAACCAAACCCTCAAAGAAGCCTTGAAAGGCATCACCATCGAAGAGCTCAGTGTGAGCCAGGAGGTACTGAGGAAGATTTTTTTCAATACCAAGGATTAAATTAAGAAATAAGGGTTAGGGATTAAGGGAAGGGAAAATAGGACTTGAATGCTTCATTTTTTATTCCTCATTCTTCATTCTTTATTAAAATATGGATTTTTTGCAAAAATAATTTCGCTTGTTAAAGAATTATGCTTTTCTTTGTGACAAGAATACGAAAGAATATAATAATCTAATTAAAATACACACACATGAAAGGCTTATTAAAAAATCTGGGATTGATATTAGTCGTAATAGGAGCTGTAATCTTGGTTGCATGTTCTTTTACCGGAAATGTTAACAACAACACCATCTTAGGCAGTTCTGCCGTTTTGGTTGTAGTGGGATTGATTTCCTACATTGTCATCAACAAAAGAATAGCCGACTGATATCAAAAGGAAAAAAATAAAGAAGGCGGTTAGCATATAATGCAGACCGCCTTTTTTATTGTCTCTCTCCTCCTAGAGAAGCAGAGTCTCGTCAAGACTCAGCTTCCGGAGTAATCAGTTTATATCCCTTTCCGTGAATATTGATGATTTCAATCGAATCATCCTCTTTCAGGTGCTTACGCAACTTCGTAATATATACATCCATACTGCGTGCATTGAAATAGTTATCGTCAATCCAGATAGTCTTCAACGCAAAGTCACGCTGTAAGATTTCGTTGGCATGCGCACAAAGCAAACCCAGTAGTTCGGATTCTTTGGTGGTCAGTTTGGTCTGCTTCTCGGCGGTCGCCAGAATCTGTTTCTGCGTGTCGAATGTAAACTTACCAATTTTATAGATATTGCTTTCCTTGTTCTTCTTTCCGCGAACGCGTCTCAAGATAGCTTCAATTCTGAAAGTCAGCTCTTCCATACTGAAAGGCTTTGTAATGTAGTCATCGGCACCAATCTTGAAGCCTTCCAGAATATCCTCCTTCAACGTCTTTGCCGTCAAGAAGATAATGGGGATTTCAGCGTTGGCCGCACGCACTTCCTGTGCCAGTGTGAATCCGTCTTTTTTCGGCATCATCACATCAAACACACACAAGTCATATTTATTCTTCAGGAAAGCCTTGTAGCCTGCTTCTCCATCGGGATATAACTCGGCAGCATAGCCTTTTGCCTGTAAATATTCTCTTAAAAGCATGCCAAGATTTTCATCATCTTCGCACAATAAAATACGCAGTTTCTCGTCCATATCAATCAATTTTTAATAAAGGTAATGCAATAATAAATTTAGTTCCTACGTTCAGTTCACTTTCCGCCCGGATGATTCCCTTATGATCCATAATAATTTTCTTCACATAAGCCAATCCTAAGCCGAAGCCCTTCACATCGTGCAGATTACCTGTATGCACACGATAGAACTTCTCAAATATCTTTTTCAAATTCTCCTTCTTGATACCGATACCGTTATCCTGAATCGAAATCATCAGTTTGCCCGACTCATTCCAAGTCTTTACCGTCAATTGCAAATCCGTATCCGGGCGTTTATACTTCACTGCATTATCCATGAGGTTGAAAATCACATTGGTGATATGCATCTCATCGGCAAAGATTACGGGATTCGTAGCTTTAAGCTCCGACTCAATCTTTCCATTATAACGCTCCACTTTCAGCGTAAAGGTATTGATGACACCTGTTATCAATTCGTTTGCATCCAGTTCTTTCATCTTCAAAGTGGCCTTCTGCCGATCGAACATTGACATCTGAAGCACTTTCTCAACCTGAAATCTCAAACGCTTCGTTTCATCGTTGATGACACCCGATATATGCTGGAACATAGTCGGAGATTTACCCACAGCCGGGTCTTTCAACATCTGCGCTGCCAGAGAAATAGTCGATATCGGCGTCTTGAACTCGTGCGTCATATTGTTGATGAAATCATTCTTCATCTCCGTCAGCTTCTTCTGGCGGAACACGATGTAAATCGTAAAGATGAACGTCACCAACAGTACAAAAGTAAATATCATCGACGGTATCATAAACCTGACCGAATCGAAGATATAATCCTTCTTTCCGGGAAAGTGTATCTTGACGATACTCATACGGGCAGGCGGATCATTCAAAAACAATGGCTGCGAATAAGAGCTTTCACTCCCAACATCGCTATAATCCGAACAACGGTATACTTCTCTGCCCTCCCGGTCTATCACCTTGAAGTGATAATCCATATCACCAAGACCATTCTCTATCAAACCTGCTTTAAGATACTGGTCCAAACTTTTGAAATTAACACGTTCCTCAATCGGCTTGTCGCTGGCATTGTATACCATCTGCAACACTACCTCGTCCACCAACGCACGCTGATAAAGATAGCGGTTTTTAAGCATCTCTATCTGCGAGCGTGAAGTCTGAGGAATGGTTCTTGCCCCATGCTTGCGTGAAATCATCGCTCTTGGCAATGCAGAAGGCTCGTTGCTGAAAGTCTTCAATTCCACCGAAGAACGGACACTGCCGTCCGGAGCCGTCATCACAAACCGCTGGGTCCGCATCACCCCGCTACTGCCTTGCGACTGTTCCCACGCCTTCTTTTCCGCTTCGGTAATATCCTCATTCAGCCAACGCACAACCTCTGCAGACTCTGCCTGTTTCGAAGCAGCCATCAACGCGCGCTTCACCGATTCTTCAAATTGTCCGTTACGCATCTTTACCATTTCCTCAATATAGCCTATCTGCAGATACAGCAAACTGAGAAAGGAAAGCCCCATAACGATACCTAATATCCATATAGTTGACTTTTTCATAGTCACAAAATTAACACTCCCTAATTAACATTCCTAACCAATTAACCTGATTTAACCGGATGTTCTCGTAAATTAACCGAAGACCATTTTTTAGGTGGTATTATGAACATTATAACAAAAACACAACTCTTTGGTTTGCAAATTTAATAAAAAATTAATCATTCAATTCACAATTCCACATGTTCTTAATCTACATTAATGAAAAAAGCCGTCATTACTTGCCATGAAGTAATAACGGCTTTAACAAATGTTATATTAGCAGCCGGTAGTTACAACAACAAAACTACCAACCACCAAGAATCATTCTTCAGCTTGCTTGGCCTCAAATTCCTTGATCAGCTTATCTTGTACATCACTCGGAACGAGTTCATAGCTGGCAAACTTCATGATGAACGAAGCACGTCCGCCAGTCAGCGAACTAAGTGCCGTAGAGTAAGATGACATTTCCTTCAAAGGCACCTTGGCGCTCAGTTTCTCGTAACCTGCCTCACTGCTCATACCCATAATCATGGCACGGCGTCCCTGTAAGTCACCCATCACGTCACCCATCTTGTCCGACGGAACGAATACCTCCACGTCATAAATGGGTTCCAGAATCTTCGGACCTGCATTCTTGAATGCTTCGCTAAACGCATTTCGTCCTGCCAGCATGAAAGAAATTTCATTGGAATCCACCGGGTGCATCTTTCCATCGTATACGATGACGCGTACATCGCGGGCATACGAACCTGTCAACGGTCCCTGCTCCATACGCGACATGATACCTTTCAGGATAGCCGGCATGAAGCGTGCATCAATGGAGCCCCCCACGATACTATTGACAAACACCAGCTTGCCACCCCATTCCAATGACACTTCTTCGGTACCCTTGACATTCATCTTGAACTCCTGCCCATTAAACTTATAGGTTTCGGGCATCGGCATGCCTTCATAGTAAGGCTCAACAATCAGATGAACTTCACCGAACTGGCCTGCACCGCCCGACTGTTTTTTATGGCGATAATCCGCACGCGCAGCTTTCGTAATCGTTTCACGATATGGTATTCTCGGTTCTTCAAACTTGACTTGCAGCTTCTCGTTGTTTTCCAGACGCCACTTCAAGGTACGCAAGTGGAATTCACCCTGTCCATGTACAATAGTCTGACGCAGTTCCTTAGACTGGTCTATCACCCATGTCGGGTCTTCCTCGCGCATACGGTTCAAAGCAACCATCATCTTTTCCGTATCCGACTCGTTCAACGGTTTGATGGCACGTGAATATTTTGAGTTCGGGTATTTAATGAAGTTGAAACGGCTTTCAGAACCCTTTCCATTCAAAGTATTACCGGTATGCACGTCCTTCAGCTTCACCGTACAGCCGATGTCACCGGCTACCATTTCCTCTACCTTGATGCGGTTTGCACCGGCACAAGCATAAATTTGGGCGATACGCTCCTTGGAACCACGGTCTGCATTGGTAAAGTCATCACCTTCGTGCACCTTGCCACTCATCACCTTGAAGTACTGAACATCACCGATATGCGGTTCAACGGCAGTCTTGAAGAAATACAGGGAAGTCGGTCCGTTGGAATCCGGTTGCACCACTTCACCGCGTGTATTATGCACCGGCGGCATTTCGTCCACAAACGGTACCACATTACCCAAGAATTCCATCAGACGGCGTACGCCCATATCCTTGCCGGCGCAGACACAGAATACCGGGAACATACCGCGTGAAGCCAATCCCTTGCGGATACCTTCGCGCATTTCATCTTCGGTCAAAGAATCCTGCTCAAAGAATTTCTCCATAAGGCCTTCGTCATGTTCGGCAGCAGCCTCCACCAATGCCTTGTGCAGTTCTGTCGCCTTCTCCATTTCTTCGGCAGGAATATCTTCGATAGTGGGAGCACCGCCATCGGGTCCCCACGAATATTTTTTCATCAAAAGTACATCAATCAACGAATTGAAACTCGGTCCGGTAGCCAAAGGATATTGCACCGGCACAACCTTCGGGCCGTATATGGATTGCAACTGCTCAAGCACCATGTCATAATCGCACTTCTCATTATCGAGCTGGTTTACCAGGAAGATGACCGGTTTACCCAGTTTCTCTGTGTAACGGAAATGGTTCTGCGTACCTACCTCGGGACCGTATTGCCCGTTCAGCAGCAGAATGGCAGTATCAGTAACGTTGAGTGCCGTCATGGCAGCTCCTACAAAGTCATCACTACCCGGACAGTCGATGATATTCAGTTTCTTGCCGTTCCACTCCACATGGAAAACGGTGGAAAACACAGAATAGCCGTATTCCTGTTCCACCGGGAAGTAATCGCTGACTGTATTCTTGGCAGTAATTCTGCCGCGACGTTTTATAATACCACTCTCAAAGAGCAGCGCTTCCGTGAGAGTGGTTTTACCCGAGCCGTCATTGCCAAGGAGGGCAATGTTCTTAATTTCATTCGTCTGATATACTTTCATGATATATTAAGATTTTAAGTGAATAACCTGACATACGATGATGCCGTTAACTTTTGTGAGGCGCAAATTAGGCATTAATTAAAAGAAAAACAACAGAGGGAAGCATGTTATAAAACACAATACCCCCTACCTATAACTTAAGAAACAAATACAAACTCAATAAAAAAGACAGAAAAACATCACAAAAAGGAGAGATTAGAACTATAATCTCTCCTTTTTGACATATTTACCTACCTTCCATTTCTCAACTTTCGCATATCTTTGCCGCAAACATAAAAATGATTTATTAATTATCTAATACCAAATTCTTAAATGAAAAAGAAAATTATTTGGAGTTTTGCATTATTGGTCTGCCTTTGCTGCCTGCCATCTGCAAAAACAAAAGCACAAACGAAAAGTGCCGCAATCATACCCGGGGATATCTGGAAGGACACGGACGGCAATCCCATCAACGCTCATGGCGGCGGCCTTCTTTATCATGAAGGAACCTACTATTGGTACGGTGAATACAAAAAAGGGGAAACTATCCTGCCCGAATGGGCCACATGGGAATGCTACCGCACCGACGTAACCGGTGTAAGCTGCTACTCTTCAAAAGACCTGCTGAACTGGAAGTTCGAAGGTATCGTACTACCTGCAGTGAAAGACGACGAGAAACACGACCTACACCCCAGTAAGGTGCTGGAACGTCCTAAAGTGATTTACAACGAAAAGACAAAGAAATTCGTCATGTGGGCACATGTGGAAAGTGCCGACTACAGTAAGGCGTGTGCCGGCGTAGCGGTCAGCGATTCTCCTACCGGAACATTCACCTATGTAGGTAGTTTCCGTCCCAACGGTGCGATGAGCCGCGACCAGACAGTGTTTGTTGATGATAACGGCAAGGCATATCAGTTCTACTCTTCGGAAAACAACGCCACTTTATATATAAGCGAGCTGACGGACGACTACCTGAAGCCCAGCGGCCGCTATACACGCAACTTCGTAAAGCAAAGCCGCGAAGCACCCGCTGTATTCAAATACAACGGCAAGTACTATATGCTCTCTTCCGATTGCACCGGCTGGGACCCTAATGTGGCCGAATTGGCAGTGGCAGACTCCATCATGGGGCAATGGACTACCATCGGCAATCCGTGTACCGGTCTTGATGCAGACAAGACCTTCTACGCGCAAAGCACCTACGTACAGCAAGTCTATGGAAAAGGAAACGCCTACATCGCCATGTTCGACCGTTGGAAGAAGAAAGATCTTGAGGATTCACGCTACGTATGGCTCCCGCTTGAGTTCAGCAAAGACGGAACAATCACGATACCCTGGCGCGACAGTTGGAACCCGCATACCCAATGGAAAGGACAAGGTGACTTCTCAGCCGGAAAGGGTACTTTCCTGCTGAACGGCAAACCGTTTGTCATCAAAGCCGCAGAACTGCACTATCCACGTATCCCCAAAGCCTATTGGGAGCAACGCATCAAGCTATGCAAGGCACTGGGCATGAACACTATCTGCCTTTATGTTTTCTGGAACTCCCACGAGTCTCAGCCGGGAGTGTTCGACTTCAGCGGACAAAATGACCTGGCAGAGTTCTGCCGCCTATGCCAGCAGAATAACATGTATGTCATCCTGCGTCCGGGACCGTACGTCTGCGCTGAATGGGAAATGGGAGGACTGCCCTGGTGGTTGCTCAAGAAGAAGGACATACGCCTGCGCGAATCTGACCCCTACTTCATGGAACGTGTAGATATCTTTGAAAAAGCCGTTGCCGGGCAGGTAGCCGGTATGACCATACAGAACGGAGGTCCCATCATCATGGTACAAGTAGAAAACGAATACGGCTCCTATGGGGAAGACAAAGGTTACGTATCGCAAATCCGCGACATTGTACGCGCCAATTACCCCGGCGTAGCACTGTTCCAATGCGACTGGGCGTCCAACTTCACCAAGAACGGACTCCACGACCTAGCATGGACCATGAACTTCGGTACGGGAGCCAACATTGACCAACAGTTTGCACCGCTGAAGAAGCTCCGTCCCGACAGCCCGCTGATGTGCTCCGAGTTCTGGAGCGGCTGGTTCGACAAGTGGGGAGCCAACCACGAAACCCGTCCGGCTGCCGACATGATTGCCGGTATTGACGAAATGTTATCCAAAGGCATCTCCTTCAGCCTCTACATGACCCACGGAGGAACCAACTGGGGACACTGGGCAGGAGCAAACTCGCCGGGATTCGCCCCCGACGTTACCTCTTATGACTACGATGCCCCTATCAGTGAATCTGGACAGACCACTCCCAAATACTGGGAATTACGGAAAACATTATCCAAATACATGGATGGTGAGAAGCAGACTAAAGTTCCAGCTTTAATCAAGCCCATACGCATTCCGACTTTCCAATTTACTGAAATGGCTCCTTTGTTCGACAACCTTCCTGCTGCCAAGAAAGACCGCAACATCCGCACCATGGAGGAATATGACCAGGGATTCGGAAGCATCCTCTACCGTACCACATTGCCCGAAATGAAAATCCCGTCCTTGCTTACCGTAAACGATGTGCACGACTACGCCCAAGTTTTCCTGGACGGCAAATACATCGGCAAACTGGACCGACGCAACGGTGAAAAGCAACTGGAATTCCCCGCCTGCCCCAAAGGTGCACGCCTCGACATTCTGGTAGAAGCCATGGGCCGCATCAACTTTGGACGTGCCATCAAGGACTTCAAGGGTATCACCCAAAGCGTAGAACTTACCGTAAATATCGACGGCCGTCCTTTTACCTGTAACCTGAAAGATTGGGAAGTCTATAATCTCGAAGATACATACGATTTTTATAAGAACATGAAGTTCCAGCCCATTGGCTCACTGAAAGATGAATCAGGACAACGCATTCCGGGTTGCTACCGTGCCACCTTCAAGGTGAACAAGCCCAGCGACACATTCCTTAACTTCGAGACTTGGGGCAAAGGATTTGTCTATGTCAACGGACACGCCATGGGACGCATTTGGGAAATCGGCCCACAACAGACCCTCTACATCCCGGGATGCTGGTTGAAGCAAGGCGAGAATGAAGTGATTGTCTTCGACATCATCGGTCCCAAAGAAGCCAAGTCCGAAGGTCTGAGCGAACCATTGCTAGACCAATTACTTGTCACCAAATCGCTGACACACCGAAATGAGGGCGAAAACCTTGACTTGTCCGGTGAGCAGCCCGTTCTCTCCGGCAGCTTCAATCCCGGCAACGGCTGGCAGGAACGCAAATTTGCCCAGCCCGTCACCGGACGCTATATCTGCCTGGAAGCCTTGAACTCACAAGACGGAAAAGACTTGGCTTGTATCGCCGAAATGTATCTGCTGGATGAGAATGGAGAACGTTTGTCACGAGAGCCCTGGATTGTCAACTATGCCGACAGCGAAGACGTATCCCACGTCAACTGTTCTGCTGACAAGCTCTTCGACCTCCAGGAATCAACCTACTGGAGCACAACAAAAGGTACTCCATACTCACATGCAGTTGTGATTGATTTGGGCAGCACCCGTACACTGACCGGCATACAGTATCTTCCCAGAATGGAGAGCGAAGTACCGGGTGGAATCAAAGACTTCAAAGTCTACGTAAAGACACAAAGCTTCAAATATTGATTTCGATTATATTATAAAGCAGAACTCCTGCCATGAATCATATCTTGTAAAAAAGTAAGATGAGGTATCTCATATTCATCACATCTTCCCGGAATCCGGAAATATCCCGGGAAGATGTGAATATAGCGTCCCGAATGAGCAAATGAATGTATTCGAAAGGATATTGCAGAGACATGAAGTGCCGTCCCGCAAGTCACGGTTCGGCACACTATATCATGTGATGGAGTACGAGAATCAGCCCTGTTGATAATAAGTAAGTATCAGTTCATGCACAATCTTGAAGATTATATGCACACCGTCCCAACATGGGCAATCTTTTACTCAAAAACATTCTTTTCCACTTCTACTCCATCTTGCAGAAAGACCACTTCATATCCGGACTTTTCATCAAAAGAAGCTGATGCAGGCTTTAACGACAAATTTACGGTTTCATAAGGCTGTAATGCACCTGCTTGCACTCGCCCTAAACAGTTTCTGCCAGATCTCACCTCAACTTCAACAGCCTTAGACGCTGACAAACCAAAATTCTGTACCTCCAGTCGTAACTCTCCTTTTCCTTTGTCGTACACAGGACGCCGGGCAGAAAGTAAAGCTAGTTGGTAGTCTACATAAGGCAGACGTGCATAACCATAAAGCATATTACCTGCCTTATCTTTACCTATCATCTTCGGAGCAAACTCTTCAGCGGTAATTCCGCTTCCTTTGCCGGAGAAAACAACAATCAAATCTTTGCCTGAGACACATGTCTTCAAAGGTTTGCAGCCTCGCCCGAAGTTCACCTCCTTATAAGAGCCAAAACGCAGCGACTGTACATCCACTTCGGTTTGAGGATTAAATCCCTCTTCCGCAGCAATTCTCACTTTTATGGTACGCGTAGAGGAAGTCACCTCTTTCTCATTCAAGACAGAAAGTAACATACCTTTGTTCAGCGGAATACAGATATTCTTGGAACTGTGCCTATCACCGGGCAAATCTTCCCATTTTATTGTATCTATAACAGCAAAGTTCATCTGAGTCGCCCGTCCGTGTTCATCTTGGAAAACTTTAGGACGTTCGTACTTAAACCAAGATTCCACCTCACCGTCTTTGTGAAAAGAAATACCCGGCACATAAGCCTCGCCCGGTTCAATAATCCAATGAACCCCGTCTTTTGAACGCTGATAGAAAGCTATTCGTCCCAACCAATCGTTCACTATCAAATGATACTGAAGGTCATCCCGCCATACCACCGGGTCTTCAAACCGACCTTCCACAGGAGGATAAACCCTTTTATCCGTCAACTGGTAATAAGTAGAAAGACCATCTTTACTAATCCAAACGCCTCCTCCACGACACACCGCCAAGTAGGAACCATCCTGCCTGTGGGCAAAGGTAAGGTTTGAAAGCCCTTCTATAATCTTGCGGTCACGCGCATCAAAATCAAACTGTCCGTATGTCCAAACAGAACTGTCTTCTTTATCAGCTATATAGTAGCCGTCTATCACATAAACCACTACACGTCCGTCTTCCAGCCGGAAGGCTTCGGGATTGTGTCCCTTGCCCACCGAATTGCGTATTTTAAAGGGACCGGTAGAATTATCACTCACAGCATGATAAACCGTCGAGCTGGGCCAGAACATGTGTCCTCTGGGAGATTCCTCCGGCCAGCCGCATACATACAGATGATATTTGCCATCGGCACTCTGCAAGATATTCCCTCCCCAAAAGGATGTTCCGGGAAGTTCAATTCCATTATCCACGTAGCGGTTCAGCACACTGTCTGCTCCCCAGATGCCCTGAGCTGAAACACCTTCAGGCATAGGTTGAAACCGGTCCATAAAACGTCCGCCCTTTACCAATTGCTTCCATTCGGCAGGACGTTCACGTTCCGTTATCTGCGCACAAAGCGATACGGACAAAAGGCTTGCCCCAATCAATGTCAATAGTTTCTTCATTTTACACATTTATTTGAAGTTCAACAATTTAAATACAGATACAATAATTTATCATTTTCTATAACTCAAACAATATCCGAAATACCTTTCCCGGATTTGCCGCCAACTCCCTCATGACATCCAACACCTTTTCAGGCTCTACAAATCTGCCGGCAACTCATTCCGTGAGCCACGAGTATCCTGTTCTTTCTGTACAAATAGCTTTGTTTGAAACGTAACCTCACTCTTAACATATCCTATGCAGACCATACGTCCCGCAAATCCGACTTCATCCGCTGCCATCACATATGTTACAGAACTGCCTACAGCCTCAATCACAACATCAGCACCCGATTCCCGGATGAATTCCAACATCTGCTGATAATTGCTCCGGCAGGAATAATTTTGTTCCAAAGTGCGAACAGGCAAGCCATCCACCATCGTATCTTGCCGCAACAACAAATAGGCATGCGCATCTATGATTGTATAATCCATAGCCAGCCCTTTCTTATGAATTTGCCCAGCTCACACGTCGCTGGTCACCAACAATATCCTGCACCTCGTGTACCAACTGCCAATCAATCGGTTCCTCAATAAAAGCAACATTGCTTTTTACATTCTGAGGATTTGCCGTACTGAATAATGTAGTAGCTATACGCGGATTGCTCACGGAGAACTGCATAGCCAGTTTTTCTATCGGATAATTCTTCGCCCTGCAATGCAGCATCGCCTTGCGGCATGCTTCTACCAGCAGAGCCGGAGCAGGATGCCATGCCGGAACACCCCGTTCGGTCAGCAAACCCATAGAAAGCGGAGAGGCATTGATACCCCCTATCCCTTTGGACTCGAAATAATCAAGGAAATCCACCAACTTATCGTCGCATAAGCAGTAATGGCAGAAGTTCAGAACAGACTCCACCGTCCCCTCCGGTGTATGATCTATTACCCATTTCAGATTTTCCAGTTGCAGGTCTGTGATTCCGACATGACCCACCACTCCTTTCTCACGCAGTTCCACCAAGGCAGGCAGGGTTTCACTGACCACCTGATTTAAATCGGCAAATTCAATGTCATGTACATTGATTAAATCAATGAAATCAATATGCAATCTTTCCATACTTTCATAGACACTTTCTACAACACGTTTGGCAGAATAGTCCCACGTATTCATCCCATCCTTTCCATAACGTCCCACCTTGGTGGAAAGATAATAGCTGTTACGGAGAATATCCTTCAAAGCCTTTTCCAAAATGATTTCAGCTTTGTAATGACCATAATAAGGAGAGACATCTATAAAATTCATCCCTGACTCAATAGCAATAAACACCGACTCAATACCTTCTTTTTCTTTAATATCATGAAAAACCCCTCCCAAAGAAGAAGCTCCGAAACTGAGTGACGACACTTTCATTCCGGTTTTTCCAATTTCATGGTATTGCATATTTCTAAAATTTAAGTTGTTTTTCCGTATACCGCAAAAGTAAGACGAAAACAACCTTGCCGGAAGACATAATAATCAAAAAAAACACGCAACGGTTTACGTAAAAAAAACGGCAGTGCGTTCTGTCGTTAAAAGGAAATATAGTTTCTTTGCAAGTGAATCATAGAAACGCCTGACTGACCATGATAAAACCAAAGCCTATCTCACTGAAGGATATTGCCGAAGCACTGGGAGTATCCGTACCTACTGTATCCAGAGCCTTAAAAAACAGTCCTGAAATCAGCCTTGAGCTTTGCGCAAAAGCCCAAAAACTAGCAAAAGAAATGAACTATCGTCCCAACCCGTTCGCACTAAGCTTGCGGAAAAACGCACCACGCACTATCGGCGTGATAGTACCAGACATCGTAACCCATTTCTTCGCCTCCATTCTGAACGGCATAGAGAACACAGCCATTGCAAACGGATACTTCATCATCATCACAACCTCGCATGAGTCATACGAATATGAGAAAAGGAACATCCAGAACCTAGTAAACATGCGGGTGGAAGGAATCATTGCCTGCCTATCCCAGGAGACAACAGACTATTCCCATTTTTCTGCCTTGAAAGACATCAACATGCCACTCATACTGTTCGACCGTGTCTGCCTCACGGAACAATTTTCTTCAGTAGTGGCAGATGGAGCCTACTCCGCACTCATGGCCACCCAACATTTGCAGGACAATGGCAGCAGACGGGTGGCATTCATAGGAGGAGCCAACCATCTGGATATTGTAAAAAAAAGAAAGCATGGTTATCTGGAGACATTACGCAACAACCGCATTCCCATTGAAAAGGAACTTGTCGTATGCAGAAAAATAGATTTTGAAGAAGGAAAAATTGCCACGGAAACACTGCTTTCACTCCCCAATCCTCCCGATGCGATTTTGGCCATGAACGACACACTGGCTTTTGCAGCCATGGAAGTCATCAAGAGCCACGGGCTGCGTATTCCGGAAGACATCGCCATTATAGGATATACGGACGAACAACATGCCAACTATGTAGAACCGAAACTGTCTGCCATATCCCATCAAACATACAAAATGGGGGAAAGCGCCTGCCTACTTCTGATAGAACAGATAAAGGGCGAAAAGACAGTCAAGCAAGTGATTCTACCTACACACCTGCAGATAAGAGAAAGCAGTATTAAAACAACTTGTTCTTCTAAATGACTTTCTCTTTAAGCATTGCCCAATAACTCTTCGACAATCCTTTATGAAGTAAAAGAACAATTCCGCATCCTTACGTAATGGTTTACGTGAAAAAACAAATCAGCCATACATATATTTAGTAGAAAAGGCATTTTCTTTGTAGGTAACAATAAAAGAGATGTCATGATAAATTTTGAAAAAATCCTATTACTGTTGTGCATTTTCCTTTTCGGATACGCTGATGTACAAGGGAAAGCAACCGGATATACAGGCGGAAGCGCCTCCATCACTTATAAACCCAAGTTTTCCACTGCCGTTTTTTTTGAGTTGCCGAATTCCGGACGTGAGGTCTTCTCCATGAATCCTGCCTGGCGTTTCTATAAAGGAGACGTTGCAGAGGCTGAAACAGCGGACTTTGACGACAGCAGCTGGACAGTAGTTTCTTTGCCCAACGGCATTGAATATCTGCCCACGGAAGCCAGCGGCTGCGTTAATTATCAGGGAGAGGTATGGTATCGCAAGCATTTTACTCCGGCTGACACTTTAAAAGGGAAAAAGCTTTTCCTTCATTTTGAAGCTATTATGGGGAAAAGCAGGATATTTGTCAACGGGCAATTGATGACCGAACATTTCGGGGGATATTTGCCGATAGTGATTGACATGACTGAAGTCTTGAAATGGGGAGAAGATAATGTGATAGCCGTATGGGCAGATAACAGTAACAATCCGGCCTATCCTCTGGGAAAAGCGCAGGAAATGCTTGACTTTACTTATTTCGGGGCATCTATCGTGATTGCTGGCTGATAGCGCATAACCCAGTCTTCATTACCGACCCGAGCTTTGAGGATGAAATAGCCGGTGGAGGATTGTGCGTGGCTTATGATAAAGTATCGGAGGCTTCGGCCGAAGTATTGCTGAAAGCACAAGTACGGAATGATGGCCGTAAAGACTTTACGGGTATGGTGGAGTATGAACTGTTACGGCCGGACGGCAGGCAAGCAGTTTCGATGACGAATAAGATACAAGTACATGCAGGTAAGGCTGTTGTTTCGCATAATAAGATGTTTGTAGAAAATCCGTTGTTGTGGAGCCCGGAAAATCCGGTTTTATATAATCTGAACGTACGTATCAGTGACTGTGAAGGGAATGTAGTGGACGGATATTGCCGTCGTATCGGTATTCGTAGTGTGGAGTTTAAGGGCAAGGAAGTTTTTTGGTTGAATGGCAAGCCTTATGAAAGCCCGCTGATAGGTGCCAACCGCCATCAGGATTTTGCAGTGGTAGGTAATGCAGTTCCCAACAGTATCCATTGGCGTGATGCCAAGAAACTGCGTGATGCCGGAATGAAAGTAATTCGTAATGCTCATTGTCCTCAAGACCCGGCTTTCATGGATGCGTGCGACGAACTTGGCTTGTTTGTCATAGTCAATACTCCGGGCTGGCAGTTCTAGAATGATGCTCCCGAATTTGCACAACATGTATATCGTGACATTCGCAATTTGGTGCGTCGTGACCGTAATCATGCTTGTGTATGGTTATGGGAACCAGTCCTCAATGAGACTTGGTATCCGGAGGAGTTTGCCAAAAAGACCAGGGATATTGTAGCCCAAGAATACCCTTATCCGTATTGTTATTCCGGTTGCGACCGTGAAGCACGCGGGCATGAACATTTTCCGGTATTATTTACCCACCCGTACTTCGACGGCAAGATGTGGCATGTTGAAAAAGCAGATTCTACCATCACTTATTTTACCCGCGAATGGGGCGACAATGTGGATGACTGGGGTTCTCATAACTCCCCCAGTCGTGTAGCGCGTAACTGGGAGGAGCAACCTATGCTTGTACAGGCGCTGCATTATGCCAATCCCCATTATGTCTATACTTCTTACGACGCTCTGTGTCGTACTCCCCGTCAGCATATGGGAGGCTGCCTCTGGCATTCGTTCGACCATCAGCGTGGATATCATCCCAATCCGTTCTATGGTGGGCTGATGGACGTGTTCCGCCAACCTAAATATGCTTACTATATGTTCAAAGCACAACGCTCTCCAAAGAAGCAGGAACAGTTGTTCGAAACAGGGCCTATGGTATATATTGCTCATGAAATGACTCCATTTTCCGGTAAGGATGTAACTGTTTATTCTAACTGCGAGGAAGTGAGGCTTACTTTTCTGAGAAATGGAAAATCGTTTACTTATATCAAGCCTGCAACACCCCGAGGTATGCCTTCACCAATCATAACATTTCGTGATGTGTACGATTTTATGGAGGATAAGGCACTGGCCCGGGAACAGAAACAGTCCGAAGTTTGGTTGCAGGCCGAAGGATTGATTGATGGAAAGGTCGTTGCTACACATGAAAGGTTTCCGGCGCGACGTCCGGAAAAGTTGTTGCTATGGGTAGATGACGAGAATGTGGCTTTGAAGGCTGACGCTTCTGACTTTGTAACTATAGTAGCTGCCGTAGCTGATGGGAATGGGACGATTAAAAGGCTGAATAATTATTATGTGAAATTTCATGTAGAAGGCGAGGGACGTATTTTGGGAAATGCGGGTGTGCTGGCTAATCCGGCTCCGATAAAGTGGGGAACTGCACCGGCACTGATACAGTCGACATTGAAGCCGGGTAAAATAAAAGTGTCGGCAAGTGTCTTGTTTGAAGGTTCGCAAATGCCGGTCAGTGCCGTATTGGAGCTGGAGAGTGTGGCGGCAGAACATCCGTTAGTATATTCAGAAAAAGAAGCGGCACTCATTCCAGCCTCTTCCACCACCGGATTGGAAGAAGGAACTGCCAAATCGGATGCAGAGTTGAAACAAGAACAATTACTGAAGAAGTTGAATGCAAAAAGGCTGAAAGAGGTAGAAAAGCAGCAAGAGGACTTCGGGGAAAAGAAATAACTTTCTTCTTGTTTAGAATAAAAAGCAGGAGTCTACTCTACAATCATGAACAATGCGTCAAAAGCACATGAGTACTTTCACAATGTTATAATATTAGATGCGGATTACGCATATTATGCGGATTTTACGGTATTGAATCCGCATAATATGCGTAATCCGCGCCTAAAAACAAGCGTTAAGAAGGGGTGACACAACCACTCCAGATTATCCAAATAAAAATCCTGAATTCACCTCGGTTTCCAATTGTTTTTCCACTCTATGACAGGTATTCCCGCTTTGTCAAATTCAACAGGTAGCCAAATATAGCGGGAATACATCAAGCTATCCGGTTTCCACACATCCGCCATGAAAATGAATTTGTCTTCTGATACAGGAAACACAAAAGTGCCTTGTCCGCCAAATGTCTTTTCAGCTCCCGGCCCGATAAACGGATGCGGATGTTGCGTCCACGGTCCCCAGATGGAAGGAGCCGAAAACATACGAGCTTCATTAGGATCCCAACCGGTACAGCCGGATGTTATCATCCAATAGATATTGTCGTGTTTAAAAATAGCCGGTGCTTCATTGTGACCGCCCGGAAAGAGACGGATATATTTTCCTGTGTAGCCTTGATAATCATCCGTCAGCTCGGCAATCTGCAAAGTAAGATTCTCTTCGGACGAATAGATATGATAAGCCTTTCCATCATCATCCGCAAACAAGGTCATATCGCGGGACATTTGTCCGTCCTTCAAGTCACGATGTACAAAAAACCCTTTCTCGACTGCTTTTCTCCACTCCGGAGTCCACCATTCCTTATATTTATCCCAATCCCATTTCATATTTCTGTCCGACAGAGACATATTCATCGGAAATATTCCGGAATTAACACGCATGGAACGGACAAAGCGATAAGGCCCCGCAGGAGTATCGCTTACCGCCATACCAACACGGGCCGCTTCATACCCCCTACCCTTCAATTCAAGATGAAACCACAGAACAAATTTTCCGGTCTTCTTATTGTATATCACCTTAGGACGCTCCATAATACAACCTTTCCCTATCTCACTTTCCGCTTCGGGTGATACAGACAAGGCAACTCCCTCGTGCTTCCAGCTACATAAATCAGTGGATGAATAGCAATTCACCCCTACTTCGGTGATGAATCCTTTGGCCGGACGGTGCTCGCCAAACCAATAATATTTGCCACCGTAGGCCAATATCCCCCCACCGTGCGCATTGATATACTCGCCGTCAATGTCTTTCCAATTATTCTGAGCCTTGCCGACCGTTGCCAGCAAGACAAACAAACCCAATAAGATTAATACTCTTTTCATACTGATTCATATTATATAAATAGAGGACAGAACCGCTACTTATCCGTAGCAGATTCCATCCTCTTAAAAAGTCAAATACCTATTGAAAACGTTTTTCGCCTTATCTCTCTGCCGGCTGGTCTGCTGTAACAGGCCAGAACGGATTCTGGTAAATCACTGAAGTTGAGGGATCGCCCGGCGTAGAGGCAGTAAGTTGCAACTGCTTCACCATGATGGGTTGCAAGTAGTGAGCCATCTTCCAAGTACAGCCTTCATACCCCGGTTGAGCAGCATAGCGCTCGAACGGACGAAGGTATTCACTACGCTCCTTGGAGGAAACGTTCGAATTTTCAGAACCATCGCCAATCAAGGTTGACTTGCCGTCCTTTCCAATGTACCATTCCTCCATCGGCGTATTCCACAAGTGCATACCTTCGATATGGTATGGGTTCTCCATCAATTGGTCCATCGCACGCCAACGACGCAAGTCCATATAGCGGAGACCTTCGGCCATAAATTCGCAACGACGCTCGCGACGAATATTATAGAGGGTTTTGTCAACAAGCTTTCCGGCAGTATAAGCTCCCCAGTCGTTTTCTGCCTCCTTGCTCATATCTGTCAAGGCGATGGTCTTGTTGAAATCTTCGTCCACCCCTGCACGACGACGCAAAGCTTTCCAATAATTCTGTGCGGTAGCGTCCAAGTTTCCGTTCAACAGATAGCTCGCCTCCATATAGTTGAGTAAAGCCTCAGTAGCACGGAATACCACAGCTGCGGTATAACCACCACCATTGGCGTAATACTTACGATTGAACGAACCGCCTTTGCGAACCACATAACCGGTAACGTAACCACGTTCGCTATCACTGTTGGTAATGCCGGGATAAGGCTCTTCCATAAACACTTCCGTACCTTCGTTATTGTCAACCTCAAACAAGATGTTCTTCTGTCCGGGTTCTTTCAAAAATACACTGAGGCGGGAATCACGGTTCACACGGACATCACCTATCTCCTTGTCACCCATATAGTAGCCGTCTCCATCAGCATACGTTCCGTGCGTATAGACCGGTGTTCCATCCTGCATCAAGAAGTTCTGCACCAATCCACGAGTCAGGCCGATACGATAGTTACCACGGCAGGCAGCCGCATTGATGTTGTGTGTTTCAACGCCACGGGCATATTGACGCCACATCAGCACTTCGGGTACATTGCTCAAATCCTCCTGCGCATACATATCAAGTATGGGGTTGGCAGGGTCGGTGGCCGATTGCGGCACAAGACCAGTGTTTTTGGTAAGTTGGTTCACATACTTGTCACCCACTTCCTTGGCAGCTTCGGCAGCCTTCTTCAAGAAGAACTCTATTTCCTTTTCTATGCTTCCCTCGGGATAAGCATATCCGCTGTGCAAGGCAGTACCGGGCCATCCTTCACCACCGGGCACAAAAGCCGTACCTGCAAAGTTTTTCAGCCAAGATGCTTCAAACAGAGCCACACGACTCTTGATGAGCAGAGCCACATCACGGTTGATGCGGGTAGTCGCCTTATCCACGTCTTTCATAAATTCGGCAGCCCTTTCCAAATCTTCGATGATGAAGCGTGCCACTTCGTTTCGGGGCTGACGCTTGGAGGCTTCGACCAGTGATGCCGCCTCATCCACCAAAGGTTCGGTAATAATAGGAAAATCACCGAAGAGTTGCAACTTCTTGAAATATTCATAAGCACGGAGGAAATACATTTCACCGATATAGTGTTTCACATCCGCCAGTGTACCGCCAATGGTATTCTGCGATCCGTCCATAGCCGTTCCGAACTTAGGCATCACCTGACTCAAAAAGAAGTTGGTACGATAGATGCGCTCAAACTTCCAATTGTTATCCTCCGTATGAGGCACTCTCCATTGGTCGGTGGTAAAACGGTCGTGTATGTAGTCGTCCGTCTGATTGTCCGTATCGTTGTCTGCGCCATAGATACCGTAGTCCCACTGACCGTAAGAGGGCAGGATATTGGGATATTCGTCATTCAAGTTGGCTTCTAGTTGAGCCGCCGATGTATAGTAAGTCTCAGGTGAAAGTTTTGACATAGGTTCGCGGTTCAGGAAATCCTCGCATGAGGTAGTTCCTCCAAGCAGTGCCATTGCCAAAGCGACTTGTGCAATATGCTGAATATATTTATGTCTCATAATTATGTCTATTATATATAAAAGGTTCTATTGTTGCAAAATATCATCTCGAATAATCTCCGTCAGAGAGTTACGCTCAGACCTACGGAAACGGTGCGCGACAAAGGATATACGTTACCGCCACGTCCACCGCTGATGGTTTCGGGATCGAAAAGCTTAATCAGGCTGGTACCGGTCCAGAGGTTCTCGCCCGACACATACACACGCAGGTTCTGGAAACCGGCCTTGTTTATGATGCTACGCGGCAATGTGTAGCCCACTTGCAGGTTCTTCAAGCGAATGTACGAGGCATCTTGCAAGTAACGGCTCTGCGTTTCGTGGTTCTGTTTGCTGTCAAAACGGGGACGAGGATAGTAAGCGTTGATGTTGGCAGGAATCTCGTGACCTTCCAGACCTACAGGTTCTTCACGGAAATAGTCTTGATGTTCCTTGAAGCCCATAGACCACCATTCGCTATCTGTAGTACCCCAGAAGATGTCGGAGTTCTGGAAGTAGTCGCGCTTCATCACTCCCTGGAAGAGGGCGCGAATATCGAAACCTTTGTAAGCGGCATTCAAGTCGATACCGAACAAGAAACGAGGAGTATCATTGCCTATGACAGTCAAGTCGCCATGATCATCAAGTGTCTGTGCGCCGCGAGTAATACCGGGCTTTCCATCCAAGTCGGCATACATAATGTCACCCGCACCCCATTTTTTAGAACCAATCTGGTCCTGTCCGCCTACCTGTGCAATGTGGTTTTTCATCTCTTCTTCTGTCTTGGCAATGCCTACCGTCTGGAAGCCCCAGATTTCGCCAAGTTCGCGTCCGGCAATAAAGTTGCCATTACCGATGGCGTTGGTGGGGTTACCCGGATAACTTTCTACATACGTGCGGGCATCGGAAAGGTTGAACTTGACCCCATAATCCAAGCCAAAGTTCGTCTGGTCGCGCCAACCCAACGTAAGTTCCCAACCCACCGTCTTCAAGTCACAGTTGTTAGTCTTTGGAGTAGCGATACCCAATGTAGCCGGAAGCTCCGGTGCCGGACCTACCATATTGTCGGTAAAACGGGTATATACATCGAAAGTACCGGTAAGTCGGTTATTCAAAAATCCGAAGTCGATACCCACATTCCAAGTGCGTACAGTTTCCCAAGAGAGTGCCGTACTAATCAACTCGCCCACATAAGCTGCATTGGGGCGTACACCGTTCTGCAACCATTTGCCACCGGCCATATTCAGTGTCATCAAACGATAAGTGGGATACCAGTCATTGGTGTTCATATTGCCCAGCTGACCATAGCTGGCACGAAGTTTCAACTGGTTGCATACATCTGCGAAATCTTCCCAGAAAGACTCTTGCGCAATGTTCCATCCCAAAGAGAAGGAGGGAGAAAACTGCCAGCGGTTTCCTTCGCGGAAACGTGAAGAACCGTCGTAGCGGAAGTTGGCTTCGGCCATATAGCGGCCTTGATAGTCGTAGTTCAAGCGACCGAAGAAACCGGCTGTAGCCCATTCGTTGCGGTAGCCTCCCAATTCATTGGCTTTTTCTTTTCCTCCACCGTCCAAACCGGAGATAAGGTCGAGTTCAGGCAAGTCTTCGGATTGCAAACCATATCCCTTGGCACTAAAGAAACGTTGGCGCATCTCTTCACTTTGGAAACCGACCATGACCTTGAAGTTGTGGTCATCATTCAGCGTAAGCGAATAATTTGAATAGATGTTCCAGTTGGCATAGTTCTCTTTCTTATAATCCTGATAGAGGCTGCTGGTGCCTTTTGTATCAATGATATTGCCGTTCACATCGTGATTGTAAACCGGAAGAGATATTTCGCGAGTGTCGCTATCAAGTGTACTATAGTTGAACTCCACGTGAGTCACCCAGTTCTTGATGGGCTCAAATATCAAAGCTGCCTGATGGTACAAACGGTCGCTTTGCCAATTACGGTCACCTCCCAAAGCCAACTGTCCGGGAATACCGCCACCATTGTTATCGAAGTAATAGCCGTTTTCATCATATACACTGAGGTTGGGCCATGTTTGGCGACCTATGTTCTCATACAAGCCCCCGTCACCATTACTACCTGCGCTGAAAGCCGTCGGGCGAAGCATATCCTGACGGACAAAGCGCATACTGTAATTGAACTTCATCCAGGCGGTAAGTTCGGCGTTCACTTTGGCTGTGGCATTGAAACGCTTCATATTGTCAGTACCGTGACGGAGCAAACCACCCTGGTCCAAATAACCCAATGACGCATAGTAACTTATTTTTTCGCTACCGCCGCTGATGCTTACATTATGTTCCTGCGAGAACACATTGTCTCGATAAATCTCAGAGAACCAGTCCGTATTGGCACAACTGGTGAGGTACGGGTCGCCTTCGGGCTTACCCCAAACCTTACCATCGGTTACGATACCACCCCTGTTTGTCTTGCCGGCAGCTTGCCAGTCAATCATCTTTTGCATCACATCCGGTGTAAAAATAGCTTGTGTATCAGCATTGCGAGCTGCCTCGTTGAAGAAGTTGGCAAACGTATAAGAGTCCATTTGTTCGGGCATATTGATAGGACTTCCCCAACGGAAACTGTTGTTGTAGTTTACGGTAGCCTTGCCGCTCTTGCCTTTTTTGGTGGTAATCAAAATGACACCGAAAGGCGCACGGCTACCATAGATAGAAGAAGCTGCGGCATCTTTCAATACGGAAACGCTCTCGATGTCCTGCGGATTCACCAAGTTCAAGTCGCCTTCCATACCGTCAATCAATACAAGCGGACTGCCACTTGATCCCTTACCGATGGTACCGTTACCACGGATGTTGATAGAAGCCGTCTTATCCAAAGCACCACTTGAGGAACTGATTTGCAAACCCGGCACCAAACCTTGCAAAGCTTGCGTGGCATTGGTCACCGGACGGGATTCAAGGTCTTTGGCAGTAGCCAACCCTACCGAACCGGTCAAGTTCACCTTCTTCTGCGTACCAAAACCTACTACCACCACTTCGTCCAGCACCTCGGTGTCTTCTTTCAAAGTAATGGCCATCGAAGTTTTCCCGGCCACAGGAATTTCCTGAGTGGCATAACCGATAAAACTGATAACCAAAGTGGCATCCGAAGGAACATTCAGAGAAAAGTTACCGTCTATATCGGTAATAGTACCATTGGCAGTATTACCTTTCTCTACTACACTGGCACCGATGACCGGTCCCAGTACATCGTTAACCACACCTTTTACATGAACTGTTGAACTTTGGGCGTTCACGAACTGAACATTCAACAGGAGAATCATACAAACTGCCAAAGCGATAAACGCCTTCAGTCCGAGTTCTTCAAAGAATCTCTGTCTTTTCATTGTATAAACTTTAAGATTAAACATTAAATTATTTGGCATTATCACACTATATCATGCTGTGAAAACCGCGGCAAATATAAAAGTCTGTCCACCAACAGCACTCCAATCATAATTCTGTTTGGTCGAATTATAGTCTACAGAGCTATTTGAAACATAATTCTACCCTGAAAAACAGCACAACATATGCCTCGGGCACTAAACAGTACGGGGATGTTCCAAATAACGGAATCCGACGGACAACAAGCGCGTTGACAATTCTCATTCAGTAAAACGTTCCAGATATTCGGTAGGCAACATGCCGAATTCTTTCTTAAAGCAGGAACTGAAATATTTAGGATCATTGAAGCCCACTGCATATGCCAAGTCGGAGATACGAACGACTCTGCCCTTCTCTTCCATAATGCGACAAGCAGCCTTCAAGCGGATATTGTTGATGAAAGCGGAAGTATTAAGCCCGGTAAGCGATTTAAGCTTCCTATATAAAGTAGACTTGCTGGTACCCATTTCATCCACAAACTGAAGCTGGCCAAAATCGCAATCTTCCAGATGGCGGTTTACGCAATCAATGGCGCGCTGCATGAACTCCTCGTCCAGACTGGTATAGTTAAGGTCTTTTACCTCAAACGCCAACTGATTCTTGAAATCATGCGCCGCACGCTCCTTCGATTTCAGCAGATTACGGATGCGTGCATGCAGCACGGTCAGATTGAAAGGCTTGCTGATGAAGGCATCAGCCCCCACCTCGTAGGCTTCGGCGCGGTCTTCTTCCTTGTTTTTGGCCGTGAGCAACAGCACCGGTATGTGGCTGATTTCAAGTTTGTTCTTTACATACTTGCAAAGCTCTATGCCGTCCATCACAGGCATCATGACATCGGTCACAATCAAATCTACCTCTTCATTGTCGGCTATGGTAACGGCTTCCCGCCCATTTTCAGCAGTAATCACGTTGTAGTCGCGGCGAAGCAGGCGCACCATGAGCCGGAGCAACTCTTCATTATCCTCCACCACCAGAAGAGTGTGCTGCTTGGATTTTCCCGAAGCAGCGTCGGCATCTGCCTCCGCAGTAGCACCTTCCTCGTAGGTAATCATCTTTTGTACGGGAAGTACCGCCTCTTCGTCTATCTGTTCTTCTTTGAAATAGGAGCGGTCTATGGGCAACGTCACAATAAATTCGGAACCTCTGTTTTCTTCACTCTCCACACAGATGGTTCCACCGTGCAAATCGACCAAATCTTTTGTCAAAGAGAGACCGATTCCCGTCCCGATGGTGTTATGTTTGCGGTAATCCCCTTCATAGAATCGTCTGAACAAAGTTTTCTGTTTTTCCTTAGAAATACCGCATCCATCGTCTTTCACCCGCAACCGGACGAAGTCCTTGTCATCGGCATACGACAAGGTCACTTGTATATAGCCCCCTTCTTTATTGTACTTCGAGGCGTTGGAGAGCAGGTTGTACAGAATTTTGTCGAGCTTGTCCGTATCAAAGTAACCGGATATGGATTCCGGGTCGCAAAGCAGGGAGAAGTGTATCTTGCGCTTCTTGATAAGCGGTTTGAAGGATTCTGTCTCGTTCTTCACAAAAGCCGCCACATCGCCAGGCGATACACGCAGTTTCAAATTTCCAGTTTCGGCTTTGCGAAATTCCAGTATCTGCTGCAGCAAGCGAATCAACCGACGGATGTTGTTCGTCATCACCGTATAAAGTTCCTCTTGTCCCGGAACCTGCATTTTCAGCTCATCTACCGTGGCCGAAATGATGGTAAGCGGAGTGAGCAATTCGTGGGTGATATTGGTAAAGAACTGAAGTTTGGCATGATTCAGTTCATCGGATTTCGACTTTTCGAGCTGGCGCAACTGCAATTCGTTGCGCAGCATCATGCGGTTGTGGGCTGCCTGATAGATGAAGTAGGCAGTCACGCTTGCCAACAGCACGTAAATGACATAAGCCCACCACGTAGCCCAGAATGGCGGCAGCACCTCCACGCTCAGTTCCCGAATCTCGCCACTCCATACCCCGTTTTCACTGGTGGCTTTCAGGCGGAACCGGTAAGTGCCGCTTTTCAGATTATTATAATAGGCAAAGCGGCGACTCGCATCCACGTATTGCCAGTCATCGTCAAATCCTACAAGCTGATAGGCATATCGGTTCAGATTCGGGTTCTTATAGGTGAGCGAAGCAAACTCGATACTGAAATTATTGTATTCGTATGGCAATCTTATCTTCTCTGCAAACACGGGCAACGCAGAAGAAATGCACTTCCTTACATCAGGCTCCAAGGCAGCAAGCGAACGGTTGAATATTTTTATATCTGTAATAAGGTAGTGCACTCCTTCACCCGAATTTTTCAAGTTGGCGGGGGAAAAGCTGTTGCAGCCCTTATTCGTACCGAAAAACAATTCACCGTCTCGACGGCAAGCAGAGTGCGGCAGAAAGAAGTTGTCCAGCAATCCATCTGCCGTAGTATAAACACGCACTGCATACAAATCCTCATCAGCGGGAACATATAATTGCACCAATCCGGTGTTTGTCCCCATCCACAAATTGCCTTGTCCGTCCTCCTCGATAGAGGCAATCAGGTCGCCGGATATATTGTACCGGCGGTTCTTTTCGGCAAACAGCTTTTGTTTACGGTCATACAGATACAAGCCTCCTCCCTCGGATCCTGCCCACAGCCGTCCACTCTTGTCTACGTGCAGGCACAACACCGAGTTGACGGCCAAGCGTTTATTGTCGAAACTATAGTTGCTGAACTTCAGCGTTTCGGGTTGCTCCACATTGCCGGTAATGTGAATGATGCCACAGTTGGCAGTAGCTATCCAGATGCTGCCATCCGTATCTTCCACAATGTCCTTTATATGATACCAACCGACCGAACCGCCATTTTCAAAAGGCATTACTCCAAACTTATAATATCCGCCATCTGCAAGGCTCACGCCCATACCTCCACGGCATCCCACCCAGCAGTTCTTGCGGCTGTCTTCGTACAAAGCCGATACACAGAAAGAGAACAGGTATTCGGCATTGTCCTCGGTCAGTACTTTCACTTTTTCTCCTTTCTTATAGATAAGAAGTCCTCCATCATACGTGCCGAACCAAAGTTCTCCATTCGCACGCTGGATGACGGTGTTGACAGTAGGCACACTCTCCACTTCGGAGAATTCCGGAATACGGGTATAGAAGGTCAGTTTACCGGTTTCATAATCCTTGCGGGCCAGCCCATAGCTTCCCGTACCCAGCCACAGGTTCTTCTCCGCATCGGCAAAAACGGCACGGACTGCTGCCGTAGGAACACCCTCTCTAACCAAATCCAACAGATGGCTGTCAAACGGAGGAGTTTTCGTATCTACCATCAATATTCCCCCTCCGATGGATCCTAACCAGATATTATTGGAACGGTCGCGCAGCAATGAGTTTATTTCGTCGCAAGGCAGATGAAAGGATGAATTTCCGGGCTTATAATTAATGAAGCGCCCCGGCTTACTCCGTTCCATAATACTAAGACCGGAACGGGTGCCAATCCACAACGTACGGGTATGCACATCTTCCACGATGTCATACACGATATTGTCCGAAAGGCTTGTCTCATCTCCTGCCTTATAGCTATATTTCGTATAGGCAAGCTTTCTGAAGTCTTTGGGATTATTCAGCCGAAAGAGGCCGCAGTCCCATCCGCCTACCCAAATATCCTTCTTTGAATCTTGGTAAATAACATGAGCGGAGTTTCGTTCATTCAGCGCAGGATAAGCATAAAACCGGTTCTCCTCCGTGGAATAGCGAAAAAGCCCGTTCGACCAGGTTCCAATCCACAAGTCACCGTCCACATCCTCCATCAATGACTTGACGGACATTCTTTTGAGCACCCCACCCGTCAGTCGTTCATCATACAATATCAAGGAATCTTTATCCGAATCATAAAGGCACAATCCGCTATCCGTGCCCACCCACACTTCATTCTGTTTCGTAACCAGCAAGCAAGACACCAAGTTATTGGGAATGGAGGAGGCGACATATTGGCGTATCTCTCCCGTCTTCTTGTTGAGCTTGTTCAGTCCCTCCGGCGTTCCGGCCCACAAATTGCCGTCGTAATCATCGGCAAGACAATAAATATTATTATTGGTCAACAGTCCGGGTGCATACAGATTCGACTTATAGACAGTGACCTGGTAGCCGTCGTATTTGCAAAGCCCGTAACGGGTAGCCAGCCAGATAAATCCTTCCCTATCCTGATATATCTTCTGGACTTCATCGGTGGGCAGTCCATCGAGTGTGGTCACTTGCTTGAACTTCAAGTCCAAGATTGCTTCCATGCCGGCAGCCGGCAATGCGCAAGGAAGCAACGCAAAGATAACAAGCAACAGATTTTTATTACGAAGCAAGAAAGATTTATATTGTTTTTTCATAATTATAAGATTTGTCTTTGTTGCAAAAATAGTCAGATTCTTTTAAAGCCACTGCCATGCAAAGGAAGAAATATAGTTCATTCTACTCCGCAAATAGTTCTGCACGCTATTCCAACGTCCGGAATTATTCAAATTCCACCCTTTTGCATCCAAATTCCCTTGGGAAACCGGCAGAAGTTTTTAACTTTGTCAAGAAACCAAACATCACAAGAAAATGCCCCCCGAAGAGATTTTCTCAAGAAGAGTCTGGCAGGGACCTTGCTTTTAGGAACAGCCGCCTTGCCACAACCCCTAGCCGCCATTGCCTCGGAAACGACAGCTGCCAAAGCCAAGCGTCCCCAAAGCAGACGAGTTGTCCTGATAAGCCCGGACGGGCGAAGCTCCGGACTGCCTGTCCAAATAAAACTTATAACTTGTTTATTCGCAATGAAAGCAATATCTTAGCACCTCATTACAAAAATAACGCTTATGCAAGACATAATAAACGGACGCTGCGGCTGGTGCGGAACCGACGAGCTGTATGTGAAATACCACGATGAAGAGTGGGGGAAACCGGTGACAGACGACAAGACGTTATTCGAATTTCTTGTACTGGAAAGTGCCCAGGCGGGACTGAGCTGGATAACCATCCTCAAAAAGCGGGAAGGCTACCGCAAAGCCTTTTGCAATTTCGATGCCGGGCAAGTGGCACAAATGACCGATGAAGACGTGGAACGACTGATGCAGTCTGACGGCATCGTGAGAAACCGCCTGAAAATCAAGTCGACCATTACCAATGCCCGGTTGTTTCTTGCCATACAGAAGGAATTCGGCAGCTTTTATAACTACACGTTATCCTTCTTTCCCGGCCGAAACCCCATTATCAACCATTTTCAGTCGTTGAGTGAGATTCCGGCATCGTCTCCCGAGTCCGACGCCATGAGCAAAGACATGAAAAAACGGGGATTCAAGTTCTTCGGCTCTACCATCTGCTATGCCCATCTACAAGCCTCGGGGTTTATTAACGACCATCTGACAGATTGCATTTGCCGGAAAAAATAAGCCGTATCCATGATATAAACAAAGAAACAGACAGAAACAAGCAAAGCTTCAATGCAAAGCGGTCGCCTTTCCGATGGGGAGGGCGACCGCTTCCGTATTATACAGTCTGTTTCTCAGTCTGCAATTTTATTCCATTCCGATGCTGTGGCATACGGGAGAAAGGATGAATGTAAACTCATAATCAGCGTATGGCACCAGGTATTCCGGACGTGCAATACGCCCCCAGCTGTCCTCACAACCCAGACCGGCTTGTATCTTGTCGATACAGAGATTAGTCAAATCAGCCTCTTCCACCTCTTGCGAGTGTCCCTGCCGCTTGTCCAAACCCTCGTCCAAAGACTCGATGGTATAGTGCAAGGCAGATGCGGAGAAGGGAGCGGCTGCCACAATCTTGATACCATTGCCGGACCGATCCAGCATCTTCCACCAGCGGATATCAGTCTTTGTTCCGTTTTCCTGCGGACGAATATAAGGATAGAACTGCTCTGCCACGCTCTGGCGATAGATGCCTAAATCAGCGCAGTGGTTACGGTCGCTATAGTTCTCAACCGGGCCGCGTCCGTAGTATTCGACTGTTTCGAAACTGCGGGGCATGGGCATCTGCAAACCGAAACGGAACATGTTCGATACTTTGGCGTTCTTATCAGCTGTCAGCTTCTGGGTAACCTTGATGGCACCGGCGTTGTTGATGACATAAGTCAGATTCAGTTTGGCTGAAACGCCCGGCATGTCATAAGCCGATTCTACGATGACCTGATTGTTATCCGTACGCTGTTTGAAAGAGGTCAGCTTGATTTCCGGATTCTTCCAAGCGATATACTTGCGTTGCAAGCCCGCACCGAAATCATTGTCGGTCGGGGCACGCCAGAAGTTGGGTGTCAGGGCCTCACCGTCCTTAATCATATCCTGTCCGTTCACTTCGTACTTGGTCAGATAACCGTTGTGCTTGTTGAATTCTACACGGAAAGCATCACCGGAGACGATGAGGTAGTTCCAATCGTTATCCTGCACCTGGGGAGCCGGCACTTCGATATTGCTCTGTTCGCAGTTCTTCAGTTCCATGGAAGGAGCCTTGTAAGGATTCAAAACAAGCTGGTCTTTTGCCACTACATGTCCGGCGGACAGCAGTCCTTCGCGGTTCTTCAGCTTATAAGAAACGTTCAGCAACCATTCGGTGCATTGGCAGGTCTTGCCCAAGTCCAGCTTAATCTTAGCAGTCTGTTGAGGAGCCACATTCAGATTATCTACACGGCCGGTACGTATCACCTTACCGCCTTTCAGTACCTCCCACTCCATGTAATAGGCGGAAAGGTCGCGGAAGAAGTATTCATTGAACACATTGATTTCACCGTTCTTCAAGTCGGCCGGAGTAGTCCAGATGTCCTGATAGATACGCCCTACTTCATACATGTGAGGATTGGGAACACGGTCAGGGCTAATCAAACCATTATCACAGAAGTTACCGTCGCTGGCATCAAAACGGTTAAAGTCACCACCATAGGCATAAATCATCTTGCCGTTCTTTCCTGTCCAACGTACAGACTGATCGACAAAATCCCAGATGAAGCCACCTTGGTATTTGGGATACTTGCGAACCAAATCCCAATATTCTTTAAAACCTCCTTCCGAGTTTCCCATGGCATGAGCATATTCACACTGAATCAAGGGTTTTGTCATGGAATCATCCTCACAGTATTTCTTACATCTGTCATAGCCATAATACATCGGGCAATAGATATCTGTCTTACCTGTTTTACCGGCTTGCTCATATTGTACGGCACGGCTCGGGTCTTCTGCCTTTATCCAATCGTAGGCAGCCTCGAAGTTAGGACCATAGCCGGCTTCGTTGCCAAGCGACCAGAAGATGATGCTGGGATGATTGAAACCGCGCTGCACATTGCGCTGGTTGCGTTCCATATGTGCTTTCTTATAGTCCGTACGCTTGGCAAGTGTCTTCTCGCCGTAGCCCATTCCGTGAGACTCGACATTCGCTTCTGCCACTACGTAGATACCGTACTGGTCGCAAAGGTCATACCAAAGATTGTCGTCGGGATAATGGCAGGTGCGCACGGCGTTCAAGTTGAATTGCTTCATCACCTGAATGTCCTGCAACATGCGTTCGCGGGAGATGACGTAACCACCGTCGGGGTCCAGTTCATGACGGTCGGCACCCTTGAAGAGAACGGGCTGGCCGTTGACAAGAATCTGGCTTCCTTTCAGTTCTATCTTGCGGAAGCCTACCTTTACAGGAATCACTTCGCTGCTACCTTGCAGGGTGCTACGCAACGTATATAAATAAGGTGTCTCAGCCGTCCACTTATGCGGGTTCTCCACATTCAGCGTTGCAATGCCGCTGCCTTTGGCTGTAGCTGTAGCCACCTGCTTACCGGCAGCATCCAGCAGTTCGAGGCTGACGTTGCCGCCGCCCTTCACATCGAGCTGCACTTTCAGGGAGCCGTTGCGGTAGTCGGCATCCAAATCGGGAGTGACACGGATGTCCTGAATGCGCTTCTTGTCGCGGGCATAGAGATAGCAATCACGACCTACACCGCTGTAGCGGAAGAAGTCCTGGTCTTCGAGGTAGGTACCGTCGCACCAGCGGAATACCTGAAAAGCTATCAGATTCTTCTGTCCGGGCTTCAGGTAAGGAGTCAAGTCGAATTCGGCTTCGAGCTTGCTGTCTTCACTATAACCCACATATCGTCCGTTCACCCACAGATACATATTGGAGGTGACAGAGCCGAAATGGGCGATGATGTCCTTGTTCTTCCAGTCGGCGGGCACGGTAATCTCGCGACGGTAAGAACCTACATGATTGTTCTCGACGGGCACCTGCGGCGGGTTATTCTGGAACTGATTGCGCCAGGCGTAGCCGACATTCACATAGATAGGGTCGCCGAAACCGTTCAGTTCCCACACACCGGGGACGGGGATGTCGTTCCAGCCTTTGTCATTATAACCCACACGCCAGAAGCCGGTAGGGCGGGCATCCGCATCCTTCACCCAGAAAAACTTCCAGGTACCGTTCAGCGTCATGAAACGGGACGATTGTTCTTTCACCCCCCGGGTGGCAGCATCGGCCGACTCGTAGGCGAAGTAATTGGTGTGCATGGGGGCACGGTTCACAGCATTGACCTCGGGGTCGAGCCATTCTTTGAAAGACTGTGCGCTGGCAGACAAGGCCAAGGCTGCAAACAGTCCTGTAATGAGATGTTTCTTCATGATGGTTAGTTTTAAAATAGTAATAACAGCATAGGGAATGTTCCGAATGCTGCTACAAAGATAAGACGAATCGGGCTACTTCAAGAAGAGAATCGGCCCAAAAAGGATGAATATTTGCTCACGGAAGCAATTTTCCACGACTCACGCCTCTGAAAGGGGAGGGAAAACGGACTGTATACTATCTTCCCCCCACCTTTCGAAAGAGGTGTCAATGCAGACGATAGACGCTGAATGAACGGGGCTGCAACTCCAGGTCGAGAGAATGCTCGCCGACCTGCACGGGGCGGATACGGGGAACGAGGGCTTCTTGTTCCAAAGTATTCACCGTACGCCAGTCGCAGTTCTGCAGATAAGTGCACGAACCGCCAATGAGCCGCCGCTTCTTCAATCCGTCGAAGTCGACCTGTACTTTTGCCTGCCGGCTGCCCGCATTGACCAGTTTCAGGATAATTTCTCCCGTAGAAGCGTCCAGCACCGCCGAAGCATAAAGGCTGTCCTGACCCGTCACGGGTTTTCCGTCCATCTGCAGGCTCAGCACATCTGTTCCGGCATTCATGCCGTACATCTGCTGCACGTAATAGTTGGGTGTCCGCATCATGCGGAGATTGTCAAACCAAATCAAATCGGGATTCCATTGCCAGGCATCCACATGGGCAAAGAGCGGAGCGTAGGTGGCAAGGCGCACCACATCGGCATTGCGTTCCAGTCCCGTCATGAAAGCAGCTTCGGACAGCGCTGCCAGAAAGTTATTCGCCTTCCCGGTGGAGTGGTCGTGCGACGCATATTCACCGGCAAAAACTTTCGGTCCCTTACGGTCGTAACTGTCATAGCGGGCGGCATTGGCAAAGAACCAGTCGGGAGCCATATAATAATGCTCGTCCACCAGGTCTACTCCGATACGTTTCATTTCGGGCCAGAGATAATCGAACTTGTCACCATCGGCACTCGGGCCGGAAGAACCTACAATCTGAATATCGGGATGTTTTGCGCGGATGGCTTTGGTGAACACTTCCAGACGTTCGGTATATACCTTGTCCCACTGTTCATTGCCAATGCCAATCATTTTCATGCCGAACGGTTCAGGGTGTCCCATATCGGCACGGACCTTTCCCCACTTGGAGGTCACAGGACCGTTGGCAAACTCGATGAGGTCAAGGGCATCCTGCACGTAGGGGTCGAGCTCGTCGAGAGGCACTACCTCGTTACTCTCGTACTGGCAGGACAGTCCGCAGCTCAGTACCGGCAGCGGTTCGGCTCCGAGGTCTTCACTCAGCAGGAAGTATTCGTAGTAGCCCAGACCCAGGCTCTGGAAATAGTCGGGAAAGGCCTTGTGCTTGAAGGTGTAGTTCCAACGGTTCTCGTTCAGCGGACGGTTCTCTACCGGGCCTACGGAATTCTTCCATTGATAGCGGGTGGCAAGGCTGTTACCCTCGATGATGCAGCCGCCGGGGAAGCGGAAGACGCCGGGATTGAGGTCGTAGAGCGCTTGGGCGAGGTCGGCACGCAGACCGTTCTCGCGCTTCTTCCAGGTGTTGACGGGAAAGAGCGAGATATGATCCATGTCCACCGTACCCTCCGACAACAATACCACACGCAGACGCGAATGGGCATCGGTAAAGGGCGATTGGAGGACAACCGTCTGTTTTTGCCAGCTGTTGCCGCTGATTTCGATTTCTTTTTTCAGAAGATTCTCGCCATTGGAGTTCACCAACTCGACGGACAACTTCATGGGACGGGCATCGGGAGTGCGGGTGTAGGCTGTGAAGCGGTATTCCTCGCCTTGCTTGAGACCGATGCCGCGAAAGCCTTCGTTGTCGAGTCCGGCACGCAGCAGACGGCCGTCGTTGACGATGCGCACGTAGTGGGGATTGCGGTCGAAGCAGGGCTCGGCGTCCTGCACCGTGACGTTGCCGAAAGGCATCCATCCGACAAAGGGTTGCGGGAACTCGAAGGAGCGGTTCTTCACCAGTTCGGCGTAGAGTCCGCCGTCGGCACCGAAGTTGATGTCTTCGAAGAAGATGCCGTACATTGTAGGCTGTATCTTAGCTGTCGGGCGAGATACATCTACGGTCATCACATGTTGTGCCTGCGCACCTATGGCGCAAGACAACAGAAAGGTTGTAATCAGTTGCTTCATATAAATGTCAAATATTATAGTAATATAGAAACAGTTTGCAAAAATAATAAAATCTTTAGATGCGGATACATCGGCCATGCCGGAATACATGTAACCGGTGCGTACGGCATGTCCTACTGCCTCTTCCTGTTCCAGCACGGGTTTGTGCGACTGCAAATAGCTGTCCTTGCATGCTGTAGTGCCGCGCACGTCGAGGAAGAACTTGGCCTGGTCGAGATATTTCTTATCTCCCGTCGCGGCATAAAGACGCACCAACGCTCCGGCCCCGACCCGTTGTGCGGATGTTTCGGGTTCATCGTGCGAGCCGTATAGAGGTATCCGTATCATTTACATTTAGTTCGACCGTCACAATCAGCCGTATTCTGAATGCCATTCAGTCGTATAGTGAATAGGGTTCAGTCGTATAGTGAATGCCATTCAGTATACGACTGAATTAGGCCAATTACATCTCCTCTGATAATCAGATATTTACAAAAGGAGCAATCCGTTATGATATATCTTTACAAAACAAGGGGTGCTCCATGCCTTCTTTATTTCACGATTACCGCCCCTCCCTGCGGCCGGACCGTGAGTTGCAGAGAGCCATCAGCCTTTATCTTGTGTAGCTTCAATTGAGGCTGCATCTTCCTGTCATCACTATACAGAGACACCTCTTGTCCTGCCAGCATAGGAAGGTCAAGCTCCAGTTTCAGAGGTTCCGCCGTTGCATTGACAGCGGTTATGTACCACGTGTTGCCATGACGACGGGCAAGAACAATATATCTCCTTGGATAGCCGTCAATGAAACGGGTCTCGTCCCAAGTAGTGGGCACTTGTTTCATAAAGTCGAGGCAGATTTGCGGAGCATCCGTCAGGTTATTGGGCGCCAAAGCAAAGTTCTGAATGGGATTTTGGAAAAGTACTGCCGTTGCCAACTGGAAGATGTCTGTAGTTCGACGAATAGTTCCGCCATCGTTAGCACGGTTCAGGCGCTTGTTCAGAAACACACCGCCAAACTCCATGCATCCCACAGCATTGCGGATGAAAGGATGCAGCGTGGCATTGAACGCCTCGTTATCACAGAAGTGCTGGTCGAAAACCAGATTCTCGGAAGCCAGCACCGCCTCGCTGCCTACGTAATTGGGATACATCCGTTCCCAGCCGCGGGGCAAGGTGCAGCCGTGGAAGATAACCATCAGACCGTGGTCGTCGGCATCGCTCAGAATCTCTTCGTACAGACGCAGGGTCTCCTGCTTGTCACCACCGAAAAAGTCTACCTTGATACCCTTCACGCCCCGGCTTTGCAACCAGCGCATCTCTTGCTTGCGGGCAATGGAGTTATCCATCCGGTTGACGGGACTCTGCTCTATATCGTTCCAGTAACCACTGGAGCTATACCACAAGAATACCTCCACACCCTTGCTGCGGGCATACTTGATAAACTGTTCCATGCGGTCGCGACCGATGTTGTTGTCCCACCAATTGTCAATCAATACATATTCGTATCCCATGGCGGCCGCCAAGTCAACATAGCGCACCTGGTCGTCGTAGTTGATGCTGCCGTCCTGCCAGAGAATCCAGCTCCAAGTGCCACGGCCCGGCTTGTAATCATGGGTGGTGGTATAGCGTCGTTCAGCTCGGCACCTGCCATGTAGCCGTTGCCCCAGTAAAGATAGGATTTGCCCGAAACAGGGTCTGTAAACACATCCACATCAATCTGTTGCCCGCCACCGACGGGTGAGGCAGTAACGACAGGGCGTCCCAAATCAATGAAAGGACCGGTAGGAGAATCACTCGTAGCCACTCCTATCTGCTTGCCGCCGCCATTCTTGGGGTTCCCACTGTAATAGAAGAAGTATTTATACTTACCGTCCACTTTTTTCTCCTCAATGCAAGGCGCCCAAGCATTGCCATCCGCCCAGGGTACTTGCTCCGACTTCAGGTCCAGCATGACACCTTCATCCTGCCAGGTCTTCAAATCCGTAGAGGAGAATACGGTGAAATACCAGCCTCCCCAACCCGGCTGTCCGTCCGTAGTAGAATAGATGTAATACTTTTGGGTCTGATGGGAATAAAGGATTTCCGGGTCGGCATGGAAACCCGGCAATACGGGATTGTTGGGCAATGCGCCCAGTTCTGCCGGCTTGCCCCATTCATCGGTAATGCGCAACAGCTCATGGCGGGTAATGGGGACAATAGTTCCATGACGGGGATGAAAGTTCATCTTCACCTCGCTGTCTATCACCTTAAAACTCTTCAAGTCAGTGGTTTCCGTAAACTGATAGCTTCCTTTCATATAGACGTCGTACATCAGGATATACTTATCCTGCCCTATCAGCTTGAAAGTACCCGCACCCTCTACGGCTTCCTTGGTCTGTTGCTTGTAATCGGGCTCTTCCGTCCATTCTCCGGAAGTCAGGGAACGGGTGGTGGCCACCTTTATACCATTTCCATGTCCTTCCGTCTTATAGAAAAGGTGGAAAACACCATCCTTATAGACAATGTCTCCATCGATGCACGATTTCCCATTCTCCGGCAGAAACAGTGGCTTGGGCTCTCCCTCCAAATCTGTAAACTCTGCATTGGCATAACCCAGAAGTCTTTCTTACCATTCACACTTTTGTGTTTTGGATAAACATATTTGCCGTCGCGATAGTATAGGCCTTCCTCCGCACCGTACATGATGCTGTTGGCATAAGCCCAGTATTCATGCAGTTTCTCCAGATATAACGGATTGCCAGTCAGGAAGAACACCTCCATGTTTCCCGTATGATAGGCGGCATTGTCCCAAAAAGAGCGCCCATGTTGCGGATGGGTCTCCTGCCAATAGTTGTTCACCCGATTGATAACCTCAATCACTTCTTCCGGTTTCGGCTGCTGAGCGGTGCATGAAGACAGTCCCCAGCAGAAGGCCGAACCCAATAAAAACAAGAATGTCGTTTTCATATACCAATACTGCTCTTTTATCTTATCACTTCCAATACATAGACCGGTTGCGGCGCAAACTTTACAACCAGCTCTCCGCCATCCACTACGATGCGCGGACGGGCCATCGGAATCATCTTCGCGCCTCCACCTTTCAGGGAAAACGGAGTGGTACGCTCGAGAAATGAATCAGTCTTACTCATAATAAGCATGGTCTTTGGGGAACTCTTCACCACCCCACGCCTTTTTTGAAGTCCATGCCTGCGGAGCATCTGTCCAGAACGGATGATTGGCGGGCAAGCCCAGAGGCAAGAATGCCAGAGAGGCCATATAGAGACTGCCGTTATTGGTATACCAGTCGGAGATATGAGGCTGGGAACCGTTGAATCCCAACGTCAGAAAACCTTTCCCGTTAAAGTTCCGGTTGTCACCGAACATACGGTTGATAACAGCCGTCATGGCAGCACGTACCTGTCCGTTCGACAATTCCTTGGGCAACCATCCACGCCATGCCAACAAAGCCAATGGTTGGAGGGTACCGGTGCGGTAGGTAATGGAACGCCCGAATACGGGGAAGGCTCCCTCGGGAGAGATGAAACGTTCCAGAATCATGCCGAAACGCTGCATGCGCTTCTGGGCACGCTGGAAGTTGCAATCCGGCGCATTCCATATATTATTCTTTCCACTGTTCGTAAAGACTTCCAGACACTCCACATACATGGGATGGAGTACGAAGCTGTTGTAATAGTCAAAGGCAAATCCCGGTCCGTCGCTATAAAAGCCGTCACCTACATACCACTCTTCCACCTTGCGCAGAGCAGAGACAATACGGTAAGCATCGCTCTTGGCGCCAGCCTTGCGCAGGAAGCACTCTACTGTAGACGAGAACAGCAGCCAGTTGGTATAAGGAGGGTCTACACGGCGCAACCGGGTGAATTCTTCAATATAACGCCGTTTAGTCAAACTATCCAGAGGCACCCACAAAGCATCGTATCCCCGCAGAAAGCTTTCAGCAACATAAGCGGCATCTACCAGCGGCTGCCCTTCTTTCCGCCAAAGCAGGTAATCCCGGCTTTCCGGATCTACTGCCTGAGCATAACTTTTCAATGCCCACTCGCGAAGCTGCTTGCGCTGCTTGCCTTCGGCAGTGTCATCATCCGGCAAAGAGAGCCAAGGCGCCACCCCTGCCATCAGACGGCCGAAACATTCCATATAGGTCACCCGTTTGTCGCGTCCATCCCAAGTGGGGCTAAGCTCCACCTGCATATTTTCCTGGAGCTTCCCCTCACTCATATTACTCAGCACCGGAGCGGCCATTCGATACAACACCCCGGCCCAAAGTTCGCGGTCTGTCACTTCCTTCTCTTTTTTCTTCTTGGCAGCCATTTCCTGAGCGGGCAGCAATAAAACTGCCATCAACAGCAGCCATAAGCAGTTACTTTTTCTCATGATATTATTTAAGTTTGTTTTTCAACATTGCAAAATCATCCCATTCCCGATTGCAAAATTACCCCATTCCCGGTAATTTCGGGGGCACTATTGTTTCAAAAAGGGGTAAATATCGGTCATTAGTACCCCAAAAAGCTCAGAAATCACAAGAAAAAGCCTAAGATTAAACCGTGCTACGACGGAAGTGAATAAAGTATTTGCCGCTATATTTGTTTCTTCATGAACTGCACCAGTACGAGGGCAATGCAATAAGCTATAATCTGTTCAAACCAAAAGTCAAGTCCTTCAAACATATTGCTCATTATTTTGATAGACACCTATTTCTTTTTCAGACAACAAAGAAAAGGAGTTTATTCGGAATAATGAATTTCCATACGACTCAAAAGATGTTCCATTTTTCCGGATTACAAACTGAGCCCAAAATATCCGCCAAGACTCTGATTATTCCTAATATTGCATTAAATGTCACGGAAATAAGAGTATTATTCTGGCCAAAAAGACTATTTTTGCAACAAATATCCACAAGCATACCATGGCAGGCATCTATATTCATATACCTTTTTGCAAGACACGCTGCATCTATTGCGATTTCTATTCCACCACCCGCAGCGAATTAAAGCAGCAGTACATCCGTGCCTTGTGCACTGAACTGAAAACCCGCAAGGGTTATCTGAAGGGAGAACCGATAGAGACCATCTACTTTGGCGGCGGCACTCCCTCTCAGCTCGCTCACGAAGATTTCGAGCAGATATTCCGGACTATCAAAGAGGTGTATGGAACAGAACATGCCGAAGAAATTACCCTCGAGGCCAATCCCGACGACCTGACGGAAGAATATGTGTCCATGCTTCGCGCCCTCCCCTTCAACCGCATAAGCATGGGGATACAGACATTCGACGACCCCACCCTGAAACTGCTGAACCGCCGGCACAATGCCGCGCAAGCCATCGCAGCCGTACACAGCCTCCGCCAGGCAGGTTTCCGGAACATCAGCGTCGACCTCATCTATGGACTACCGGATGAAACAGACCAACGGTGGGAACGCGACCTGCAACAAGCCGTCGGCCTTGATGTGGAGCATATCTCCGCCTATCACTTGACTTACGAAAAAGGTACCCGCATCTACGAGATGCTACAAAGCCACCGTATCAACGAAGTGGACGAAGAGAGCAGCGTGCGCTTCTTCTCGGCGCTCATGGACACCCTAGGAGCCGCGGGGTATGAGCATTACGAAATATCCAACTTCTGCAAGCCCGGCATGTACTCACGCCACAACACTGCTTACTGGAAAGGCATTCCGTATTTGGGCTGCGGCCCTTCAGCCCACTCCTTCAATGCGGAGACAAGGGAATGGAACACAGCTTCTCTGGAAGGATACATAAAGTCCATTGAAGAGGGACAGCGTTCCTCCGAAACAGAAATTCTGGATAAAGTGACCCGTTACAATGAATACATCATGACTTCCCTGCGTACCATGTGGGGAATCTCCCTGACATATACGGAAGAAGCCTTCGGCACAGAATTGTGCCAATATTGCATGAAGATGGCAGCCCCCTACCTTCAAAACCACAAACTGAAGATGCAGACAGACCGCCTGTGCCTGACCCGGGAAGGTATCTTTGTTTCGGACGGCATAATAAGCGACCTGATGTTCATTGAATAACAACAAAACCGGAAGACTGCATGACCGAACAAGAAGTCAGACGCTACTTGCGCCAAATGAAGGAGGAAGACTCGGAACGTGCTTTTCACAGTTTCTATAATCTGTGCTACGACCGTTTATTCCGTATTGCCTGCTATTTCGTGAAGCACGAAGAGTGGGCGCAAGAAATCGTGCTCGACGTCTTCATGAAGCTTTGGAAACAACGCACCCGGCTGCCGGAAGTAAACAACATAGAGGATTACTGCTTTATCCTCACCAAAAACGCCTCCCTCAACTACCTGGAGAAAGAGAACCGGCACCCTGCACTCTCGTCCGAACAGCTTCCCGAACTTTCCGGCCAAGCCGATTCCCCCGAAGACACTCTTATCAGCGAAGAACTGTTTGCCCGATATGTCAAGGCGCTCGACCGCCTGCCGGAGCGTTACCGTGAAGTATTCATCCGCCTGCGCGAAGAGAAACAAAGCTATGCACAAGTGGCGGAGGAACTGAACATCAGCACAAAGACAGTAGACGCGCAACTGCAAAAAGCACTCACAAGACTCAAGGAAGCATTGCTGACGGAGTGAACTCTGCTTCATCTTCCTTGCAAGAAGCCGCGTATGCATGTATGAGATGTACATCTCGAGCCGCATGAGATATACATCTCGCACAACATGAGATGCACATCTCGAGCACACCTTCCCTATTGATTGAAACAGAGAAACAAGGAAGTCATACGTAGGCAGGACGGACTTTCACGGACAAAGAGCTTCAGATTAACATTATTTCAGGATATAGGCATAGGGAATTCCTGAAAAGGAGCTGTCTTTACATGCAGAAAAGGAGTCATAGGCTCTTAATAAATTGCCAAAAATGAAAGTGAATAACGAGAATTTCGACAAGGTACTGAACAAACTGGTTGCTTCTACCCGTTCCCCACGAGGACGCTTTACGGCAGAGAACAGCTGGAAACTACTGGAAACCCGTTTGCTGAAGCGCCGCAGCATGAAGCGGTTCTGGATGCGTACAGCCAGTGCCGCAGCCGTAGTCCTGCTCTGTGTAACGAGCTGGGCAGCCTATCAGTTCTTATACGTAGCACCGCAACGGGAACTCATTCCCACAGAAGCCATACATACTACCGAGGAAACCCAAGTAATCCATAGCGTACTGACATTCGACCAGCAACCCTTGCAGGAAATCGTCCGTCAACTTTCCGAAACGTTCCGTACCGATATACGTATTGATGGAGACAGTCTGAAGAATTATCACATGACAGCTACCTTCCGCGAAGGGGAGAGTCTTACAGAAATCCTAGACCTACTGAAGGACGCCGGCAACTTTACCTATAAAAAAGAAAACAACACCATTATCCTTACTACTAAACTTAACTGACAATGACTAGCTCTACTATCTGTTCGTACCACCACATCAGAACCGTACTTCTGATGTGTGTGGTTCTTTTAAGCGCCTCACTCCATGCACAGGCACAAAACAAGGAAACACGTATAAACCTGAATATCCGTAACGCAACTTTAGAGAGTTTCGTGAAGCAACTGGAAAATGCAACCGGATTCTCCTTCATCTATGGGGAAGAAGTAAAGCTCACGCACCGCATCACACTGGAGATGAAACAAAAGAACATCAGTGAGATATTGCAACGTGCCTTTGAAAACGAACCCATCACGTTCGAAATATCCGGAAAGCACATTCTACTCCATAAGCGGCCCGTGCCGCAGAAACCCGTTAGCCGTAAGTTCACCATCAGCGGATACGTGACCGACGGAGCGTCTTCCGAGACGCTGATTGGTGCCAATATCCTTGAGAGTCGTCGTTCCACTGGTACTGCCACCAATCCTTTCGGCTTCTATTCCCTCACCCTGCCGGAAGGGGAAACGGAACTGGTTTTCTCCTACCTGGGCTACGAAAGCCGGCATAGCCGATTCGAACTGACGAAAGACACCTTACTCAACGTCAGGCTGGACAGCAATAACCAGCTGGCAGAGGTCGTGGTGCTCTCGGACAAGCGGGAGGCCGGCATAGAAAGCACAGCCATGGGAGCGTATGAGATACCGATGACACAAATCAGGCATACCCCGTCCATATTGGGAGAAGCCGACCTGCTGAAGACCATTCAGCTGATGCCGGGTGTGCAAGCCGGTATGGAAGGTTTTGCAGGCATGTATGTGCGAGGGGGAGGTCCCGACCAGAACCTGGTTATGCTGGACGGGATTCCAGTTTACAACGCAGACCACCTGCTGGGAATATTCTCCATCTTTACGCCCGAAGCGGTAAAGAACACCACACTCTTCAAAAGTTCTTTTCCTGCCCGCTACGGCGGACGTCTTTCGTCTATAGTGGATGTACGGACCAACGACGGAGACATGCATAAATACCACGGCGCATTCAGCATAGGCCTGCTGACGGACAAACTGCATATCGAAGGCCCTATCTGGAAAGAACGGACCTCCTTCAGTTTCAGTGCACGAGCCATCCCCACCCTATTCTTCAAAAATCTCATTGTAGACAAAGACGACACCTATTCCGACAAATACAACTACTATTTTTACGACGTCAATGCAAAGGTCAACCATAAGTTCAGCGACCGTAGCCGCATCTTCCTCAGTTTCTACAAGGGGAAGGACCACTATCATTATGACAGTTACTACCACGGTGACAATTACAACAACAGCATCAAGAATTATTCCAAAGACAACAGCCGTCTGAATTGGGGAAACACCATCGCCTACGGTCGCTGGAACTATGTATTCAACAGCAAGCTGTTTTGCAACACCACCATCTCATACAACAAATATGAGATGGGGCTGGACGAAAACATGGAAGATGCCTATACTGTCGCCAATAAAATACAGGACAGATACCATTACTCCTCCAAGTTCAACTCCGGTATCCGTGACTGGAGCGCTCGTATGGACTTTGACTACACCCCCATGCCGCAGCACCACATCAAGTTCGGTGCAGAGTACATCCACCATACGTTCCGTCCGGGAATAGCTACCTCGAAAATACAAGATATAGATAATGGCGCCCTTCAGGAAGATACGGTTTACAATACCAGCAACAGCCATGCCATGCGCGGACAAGAAATCTCCCTTTATGCCGAAGACAATTTCAATGTAAACGCCAAGCTCAGTCTGAATGCAGGTGTACGCACATCGCTGTTCCACACACAAGGGAAAAGCTACCATTCGCTGCAGCCCCGCCTTTCCGCCCGCTATGACCTCGGACAAGGATATTCTGCCAAAGCATCCTATACGTGCATGGCACAGTATGTGCATCTGCTGTCCTCTACTCCGCTGTCCATGCCTACCGACCTCTGGGTACCCATTACCAAAGATATCAGTCCGATGTATGCCAACCAGTACTCCATAGGAGGCTACTATTCCGGACTGCCGGGTTGGGAGTTCTCCGTCGAGGGATATTATAAACAGATGAAACACATACTTGAATATCAGGACGGTGTATCCTTCTTCGGCACCTCTACCAACTGGGAAGAAAAGGTAGAAATGGGCGAAGGCCGTTCCTTCGGTCTGGAACTGATGGCACAGAAAACATTGGGCAAGACCACCGGCTGGCTGGCATATACCCTATCCAAAACCGATCACCGCTTTAAGAACGGTACCATCAACCAAGGCCGATGGTTCCCCTACAAATATGACCGCCGCCACAGCATCAGCCTCAACTTCAGCCATAAGTTCAGTGACCGCATTGATGCAGGAGCTTCCTGGATATTCAATACCGGTGGATGTATCACTATCCCCGAGAGGGCTACTATTATCGTCAGCCCCGATGGAGTTATCGAAGAGACCGGCTACATCTCCGGACGCAACAACTATCGCCTGCCCGCCAGCCATCGTTTGAACCTAGGTGTCAACTTCAACAAGAAAACCAAACATGGCATACGTACCTGGAATATCAGTATCTACAATGCATACAATGCCATGAACCCGAACATCGTTTACAGCAAATACAAAAATAATGGATACAACGTATACTACAATGATTTCTACGAAAGTATTTATCATGGAAATACCGGGCAGAAGAAAGCTCAAACTGTCATCAAGAAAATAACAATACTGCCTTGTATTCCTTCTGTTACCTATACTTATAGATTTTAAAAACAAATCCGGCATATGAAAACAAAAATGAAATTACACCTATTATATATAGTAGCTATTGTCTTGTTGGCATCATGTGAAAATGAAATTCCTTACAATCCAGACAACCAACAACCGCTACTCATCATGAATGCCCAACTGGATGCAGGAAAAGACGTTAATGAAGTCTATCTCCATTTAGGCGAGGGCTATAGTATTGAACATTTGAACGAAGCAACTCTTTCCCTCTACATCAATGGCAAAATAGCAGAAACTCCGAAAGCGGTTTCCCCGGAAGAAATGTATGGGCATCTGGAAGGAGAACTTGATAAGGACATTTATGAATCATTACTGAAAAGTATACGTTTCAAGAAATATCGTCTGACCAGCACACTGCATCCCGGCGACAACATACGTCTGGAAGCCACTGCCGAAAACGGGAAATACCATGCCAGTGCCGAGGTCACCATGCCACAACCGATAGAGAGCCTGCACGTGGACACTTGCCTGGCCTACCTGCGCGAGTACAGCGGACAAACTCTTTACCGCCAATACAAAATTACGTTGCAAGACCGCCCCAACGAGAAGAACTACTACCGGCTGGACATTTGGAATGACCGTAGTTACTATTGCAAATGGAAAGAATACCTGAAAGATGAAAACGGCAGCCTCATCAAAGTGGAAGACGAGGACGGCTCTTGGTATTGGGCCTCCATACCCAGAGACACTACCATCCTCGCTCCCCGGCAGAACGAAATCATTAACCGGGAAGATGTTATACTGACTGACGGCCACCCCGGCAACTATGATGATGAAGAAAATGAATTGTTTCCCACCATCAATAACAAATACAATATATTCAATGATAACACTTTCCGTAACTCTTATGCCACATTGAAAGTATACACCCCTCTCTATCACGATTATTATCCTATAGAGGGACACTACTACGACCATATATCCCGCAAACAAACCATCACCGTGCGACTGCTTAGCATCACTGAAGCCGAATACCGCTATCTGAAAGCCTTAAACTGCCTGGATGATGAGGATTACGACAATATTTTAATGGAACCTGTCAGTCTGCCTTGCAACGTCATAGGCGGATTAGGTTTTGTGGGTGTCTGCTCTGAAAGCAGAGTAGTCATAGATTTGCCCGAAACTGTTTGCCACTAACATTTTGACTAACGAAAATCCTTTTACCCATTACAATAAACAAAAATTCAGTTATTACGCATTACATTCGTATTACAAAAAGCATCCAAACAAAGCATTTTCACACTATAAAATTGATTTAAGTCAAGAAATGAAGATATAAACTACACTTTTTCCCTTATTCATTTTTGTGTTATAAAACATACGCCTACATTTGCATAGGTAAAAAGAAAAACCTAAGCGCTTAGAGAGTTTTCAATAGGTATTAGATTAAGATTAGTTTTTAGGAATAACAATTAAAAAGTAGGTATTATGAAACGTTTAGGATTAACATTAGTGGCATCAGTCTGCCTGACTGCTACAACATTTGCAGCAGGAAACCAACCTACAACTGCAAAATGGGAAGGTAACATCAACATAACAAAGTTGAGCAAGTATTTGAATCTGGATTCCAACCAGCATGAAGAAGTGGCAAACATCTGCGAATATTTTACAGAACAGATGGAACACGCTACAAATTCCAAGAAGAATCAAGAGAAGCTACTCCGTAATGCAGTTTATGGTAATCTGAAGTTGATGAAAAAGACTTTGAATGAGAAGCAATATGCTGATTATGCCAGAGTATTAAACGTCACGCTGCTGAACAAAGGTATCGAAGTGAAATAAGCTTCGCTTCTGATAAATACGGAAACAGTATTTATTGATAAATAAAAAGGCATTGGACTTTAGAGGTTCAATGCCTTTTCTTTTGGTCAACGCTGCCAAAACCGGCAGCGCCAACTCCCTAACCAGATAATTCTTATCTCTTCAGTCCTACAAGCAGAATCTGTCTTGCAGTTCTTTCTTATACTTTCTGGAAACCAGCAGTTCCGTCACTTTGTCGAACGGTGGATAAAGCATACATTTGCTATCCTTTATAATTATCAGATAATCAATATTGATAATATACGATTGATGTATCTGCACGAAACTGGACGAATATTGAGTAATCTGCTCGGCAGTCATCCCGCGACGCAATACCAGCGGCGGCTCGTTGCTCAGTATCACTTCCCACTGTTTACGCTCGGAGCAATAGCGAAAAAAACCGATTTCGACCGGACGCAACGCACGCATATCATTGGTTGGCGTAAATACGATAAATGTCTGTCCGGTATGTAGCGGCACCCCAATGGGATATGGCATTCTCTGTCCTGCTTCTGCCTGCTCTACAAAACGTATAAGGATATCCCGCAATTCCCGCTCTTCAAAAGGTTTCAGCAGATAATCGAACGCAGCCTCTCGAACAGCCTGAATCATATACTTATCATAAGCTGTATAGAAAACAATCCGCATATTCCATGAAACACTGCCACGTATTTCCTGCAGCAGTTTCATTCCAGTCACATCCGGCAGTTCCACATCCAAGAACAATAAATCCGGTTGTACCTTGGCAATGAGCTTTTTCCCCTGTTTGCCATTACGGGCGGTTCCTTTCAAAGAGAAACGTACATCCTTTCTCAATTCAAAACTCAGATTCTCAAGAGCCGCCTCATCGTCATCAACTATCACAACCTTATATTTATTCATGTTCTTTTTATGTTTTTCCTCTGGCGAATATAAACATAATCCTGCTCCCATACAAAGTAACAGAAAGCCATTTACGAACTATTTGTCTGAGAACATGACTATCCGTGCAAAAAACAAGATTAAACGGTTCTTTTAAATTCTATAATCATAGTTGTCAGGCAACCAGAAAGCCACCTCACATCCCATCTCACCACTCTGCAAAGAGACATTATACACTGAAACATCAATGGCTTCTTTGTTCTTATTGTTGAGAATCTGAATAGTCTGCATAATTACTTTCATTCCCGTGCCCGTACCCCGATACCGGCTGTCCGGACGATAACCGCCACCATTATCCGTTATCTTTATGCAAACACCGTTTCCTTGCCGACAAACCGCAACCCAAAGATTGCGTTCTCCTTCCTTCTCGCGCAGCGCATGCTTCACTGCATTTTCAACCGGAATTTGAATCATCATAGACAGAATCCTTATTTGTTCCGGATACACATCTTTTTCTATCTTCAGTTCTGAATGGAAATACGGACCTAAGGAACAACGCTCCAGGTCAATATATGTCTTCACAAAATCCACTTCCTCTGCCAAAGTTACGCACAGTTGTTCTGCCAATTCCAGATTCCGACGCATCAATTTTACCAAAGACGAAAGCCCCTGTCTTTCTTCCACACTTCGTCCTGTCATCTCCCGGTTCAAAACATTGAAGATGAAATGAGGGGACAAACGGTTACGAATATTCTCCAGACGAAGTGTAGAGACTGTGCGATGATTCCGTGCAAGCAACAAAGCACGTTTCTTTTTACTGTACAGATAAAGAAAAAAAGCTGTCAATATAGCTATAACGGCTATGGCAAATACAGCAACTTGTGTCCACCTTAGCACCAACATTTCGTTCTTCTGCTCCTGAAGCAAAACCCGATGTGCCATCAAGGTAGAATCTTGCTGATAACGCAAAGTCAGGTCTGCCGTATGCATCCGGACACGCTCGTTTCTGATAGAATCATCAAGTTGATTATTTCTTCGCAAATAGTAGTAAGCACTCTTATAATTGCCGGTTTCCTCGTAAAACTGCTGAAGGTATTTATTACGAATATGCACCATGTCAGGATCAATGCCCACAGGAACCATGCTCCGGGACAACAAACGACGCGCCTCTTGAAAGTCTTCTTGCATCAACGCCAGTTTTATACGTTGTGTATCAATATAATATAGCGCAGCCTTCACATCCATTTTTTCAAAAAAAGGTTGACATTCATTTATATATTTAACAGCAGAATCAGCTTCATGCAACTGAAGATAACAGTCGCCCAAATTCATCAGCCCCAAATTGAGCTCAAAGTTCATGTCAGAATATCCTTCGACCAGACCGACAACTTTCCGGAAATATTCTATCGCTGTCCGGTAATCTTCCCTATAATAGTAAGAAGTCCCTCTATTATTCAAATAAATATACTTCTCGTAAGGCAACATACTGTCATAGCTTTCTCCCGCAAGATTATAATAGTAATCACACAGGTCAAAATCACGCATGGTGACGTATACTTGCGCCAGACCATAATAAATGGGAGGCTTCTTGGAAGAAGACAAATGTAAAGAGTCGCACATCAACAAGGCCTTCCTATACCAGGCTGCCCCTACATTCAACTTCCCCAAACGGTTACTCGCATCGGCAAGATTCATCAAGATATCCGGTATTACTTCAACTTTAGTTCCCTTCATCCGCCGCTCATAAGACCTCCGGAAACAAAATTCGGCAGAATCCATCTTTCCCATACGTGCAAAGACATTTCCTTTCATATTGAAACATTCGGATTCCAAATCTGCCATCCCGGGAACCTCTTCCTGCCCTTCAATAAAACTGCTTAGCCGCCGAATCATCATCTGCGCCGAGTCAAGCTGTGTAGTGACCAGATAGGTCTTCATTACCATTGCCAGATAATTGTACTTGGCCAGACTGTCCTTTGCCTGTTCCATCCTTCGCAAGGCCTCTGTTCTAATCTTTCGAGGCACAATAGCCAAAGAATCTCCATTTATACGAGAAAATCTCTCAAAGGCTTTCATTTCAGTACATATCGTCTCTATATCCTCAGGCACACAAGCCCCTAAGACCATAAACCCTATCACCAAGCAAATGTAAAACCGGATTTGCCTATTCAACCCCTTTCTCATGTTTCTCGTAATTAGATTATCTGTTCAATACTGCTGCAAACTTAAAATATTTTTGCGAAATACAGCCAAGCATAAGGCGTATTTATCAACCACAAAAGAGCATACGTTACCGCTTTATTAAAACAAAACAAAAAAAATCACATTATAGTACAATATTTAGCTACATAAGCCACTAAAACAAGATTTTAGTACATTTCAAGCTTTTTCTCATTTTCTTATTCATATATTTTATTAATCACTTTTTGGGGTAAAGAATTGCGAATATACTCAATCAAAGAAAGGCTGTTTCCAAAAGAAAACAGTTCTTTTACATAATTTACAAGTTCTATGTTAGACAGTAGACAAATCATAGCAGATAGATATGAGCTACTCAAACAACTGGGAAGAGGAGGATTTTCTGAAGAGCGCAAGTACGCTGCATGCCGTATAGAAGAAGACTACAGAGATTTTCTAAAAGAAATGATGCAGTCCAATCTTTCCACTCAAGAAATACACATAAGGAAAAATACAAGAGTCAATGTCAGACTATAAATAATGAATAGGGCATTCCAATGTTTGAACTGCCCTATTCACTATTCAAATACTTGATTTTATTTAACCGTCACCATCGTCGCCCCGAATCCGTACTCCTGGAACGAAGCATCCTGATGGCGGCAGTCAGGATATTTACGTTTCAGCTCGTCCAGCAAGGCTTTACGCAGCACTCCATCTCCCTTGCCGTGAATAAAGACGATGCGTTGTTCGCGCTTTTTCTTGTACTGCTCCATCACTTCACGAAACTTATCCAGCTGGTAATTCAATATTTCGCTGTTGCTCATGCCGCAGGTGTCATCCAGCAACTCGCCGATATGCAGGTCAATCTCGACAATCCCATTCTTGCCACCACGCTTGACGACCGTCTGCGGTCTGGACGGAGTATCTGCCGCTTTCTTCTGTATCAAAGCCTCCTTCAGCTCCTCTGCCGAAACATACACCTGCTTGGCAGGCTGGTCATTCCGGACAATATCATACATCAATGCCGGAGTTTCAAAGAAATCCGTCTGCTGGAATGTATGCAGTTTATAGAACTTTACCATATCTATGCGGACTTCCACACTGACAGCCGGTTTCATTGTGAACGCACGGTTATCTTTGAATGCCACCAGCTGTACCATCACACGTTCACGGTCGTTCAACTCGGACTTTTCGAACTCCTCCAGCAGAAGTTTCGTATTCGGCTCTATCAAACCATGCGAACGGGCTGTCCAGGACTTTCCTTCAGCGCTCAAATAGGTGTAATACATATAATAATTACTGTCGTTCACCAAATATGCCTCGAAAGGTGTAGTGCTGACAGCCTTGATATCCTCCGGAACAAATGCCAGAAAAACATTCAGGATATCCCCGCCTTTCATCTCGGGCTGACGATAAACGGATATTTGCGGTTTCTCCAAACGGACCGATTGAGGCTCTGAAACCTGAGAATCCATAGCAGACGCCCTTGCCGTAGCGGCGGCCGTACGCAATTGCTGCTCTTCTTCCCGCTTCTTCCTAGCTGCCGGAGTGGGGATATTATAATCATCGGTCTCTATCACCACACATTCGTTTATGGGCATCGGTATGTCAAAACCGTCGGCATCTTCCACCAACACGATGTTTTTCCCTTGGAATCCTGTCACAACACCGCCCCCAACTTCGCTGAGAAAACGTACTTTATCTCCTATCTTCATAATAACTTATCTTTTAGTTTGTCTTTTCCTGTTTTTTTGCCATCATGGTGGCAAAGTTGTGCCAATGGGATGGCAAAGTCGTGCCACCACGATGGCAAAGTCGTGCCATCCCGTTGGCAAAACCACGAACATAAAGGTCCATCCCCATTTCTTCCTGCAAAGTTAGGAATTATTTCCCTTATTCTTCAAATCTTCCTAAATATCCGTACCTTTGCAGCCGATAAAGAGAAAGCCATCATGAAAGAAAATCCCAAACATATCAGAATCAGTGAGTTCAACTACCCGTTGCCGGACGAACGCATAGCTAAGTTTCCGTTGCCCGTACGCGACCAGTCCAAATTGCTATTGTACCGCCACGGAGAAGTTTCGGAAGACAGATTCACTTCACTTCCGGAACATCTGCCATCGGGAAGCCTGATGATATTCAACAATACCAAAGTCATCCAAGCACGTTTGCATTTCCGGAAAGAAACGGGGGCACTGATTGAAGTATTCTGCCTGGAACCCATACAGCCGAACGACTATGTCCTGAACTTCCAGCAAACCGAACATGTTGCCTGGCTCTGCATGGTCGGCAACCTGAAAAAGTGGAAGGAAGGCACGCTGAAACGTGAAATGACCGTGAAAGGCAAACCACTCACCCTGACCGCCGAACGGGGTGAATGTCACGGAACCAGCCATTGGGTAAACTTCCGCTGGAACAATCCGGAAGTGACTTTTGCCGACATTCTCGAAGTCTTCGGTGAATTGCCCATCCCTCCCTACTTGAACCGGGAGACCCAAGAAAGTGACAAGGAGACTTACCAGACTGTATACTCCAAAATCAAAGGTTCGGTGGCTGCTCCTACAGCAGGACTGCATTTCACCCCACGCGTATTGGACGCATTGCGCAATAAAGGAGTGGAACTGGAAGAATTGACACTCCATGTGGGAGCAGGCACCTTCAAACCGGTGAAAAGCGAAGAAATAGAAGGGCACGAAATGCATACGGAATACATCTCCGTCTCGCGCAACACATTGGAAAAACTCATAGCGCACGACGGCAAGGCAGTGGCTGTAGGGACAACTTCAGTGCGCACATTGGAAAGTCTTTATCACATTGGAGTCATTTTACTGAATAATCCCGAAGCCACAGAGGAAGACTTGCACGTCCGCCAATGGCAACCTTATGAAATGTCTGGCGAGACTGCCGCCACCTCTGCAGTGGAAAGCCTGCAAGCCATTGTCGCCTATCTGGACAGACATAGCATGGAGACTCTGCATACCAGTACTCAAATCATCATCGCTCCGGGATATGAATACAAAATCGTGAAGGCTATGGTAACTAATTTCCACCAACCGCAAAGCACCTTGCTGCTGCTCGTATCAGCTTTCGTACACGGTGACTGGCAAAAGATTTATAATTATGCACTGGCAAATGATTTCCGTTTCCTGAGCTATGGAGATTCATCTTTATTAATACCTTGAGCACAATGAACTACGATAACAACCAAGAAATGTTCCCCCTTGTCGACGAACAAGGCAACATCATAGGCGCTGCCACCCGTGGCGAATGCCATAACGGCAGCAAACTGCTGCATCCGGTAATCCATCTTCATGTATTCAATTCCAAAGGTGAGCTGTATCTGCAGAAACGTCCCGAATGGAAAGACATACAACCGGGAAAGTGGGATACCTCAGTAGGCGGACACGTCGATTTAGGTGAAAATGTAGAGATGGCGCTGAAACGCGAAGTACGCGAAGAGCTCGGCATTACCGACTTTGTTCCCGAAACCATCATACGTTACGTCTTCGAATCTGCCCGCGAAAAGGAACTGGTCTTCGTGTACAAAACGGTCTACGACGGTGAAATACAGCCCAGCAACGAACTGGACGGAGGACGTTTCTGGGGCATTGATGAAATAAAAGAAAGCATAGGAAAGGAAGTCTTTACTCCAAACTTTGAAGAAGAGATAGAGAAAGTTATCGAATTGTAGCAGCAATAAATACTCCTTCAAAAAAAAGTCCCACTCTCCAAAAGAAAAGTGGGACATATAGCAGCATTACAATCAGCCTTATTTTGCCAGTTCTTCAATCACCTTCATAATCTGCTGGCCGATTTCCTCGGCAGCTTCCGGTGTGGCTGCTTCACTATAGACACGGATAATCGGTTCCGTATTACTCTTGCGCAGATGAACCCATTTGTCGGGGAAGTCAATCTTCACACCGTCTATATCATTGATTTCTTCATTCTTATACAGCTCCTTCACCTTAGCAAGAATAGCATCTACATCTGTTTCAGGAGTCAAGTCTACACGATTCTTTGCCATGAAGTATGCAGGATAGGATGCACGGAGTTCACTCACCTTCTTACCTTCGTGTGCCAGATGGCTCAAGAACAAGGCAATACCTACCAAGGCATCACGCCCATAGTGGCTGGCCGGATAGATTACCCCACCGTTTCCTTCACCACCGATAACGGCACCTACCTCCTTCATCTTGGTAGTCACATTCACTTCACCTACGGCGGAAGCGTAATATTCCTGTCCATACTTGCGGGTTACATCGCGCAAGGCACGGGTCGAGCTCAAATTGGATACTGTATTGCCCGGAGTATGTTTCAATACGTAGTCGGCAACCGTAACCAGCGTATATTCTTCACCGTACATCTTGCCGTCTTCGCAAATCATTGCCAGGCGGTCTACGTCAGGGTCTACAACAAATGCAACGTCTGCCTTCCCCCCTTTCATCAGGTTCATAATGTCACCCAAGTTCTTTTCCAAAGGCTCGGGATTATGCTGGAAGTTACCGGTCGGTTCGCAATAGAGCTTCTCTACGTGCTGAACGCCAAGTTGTTCAAGTAGTTGCGGCAAAATAATACCACCTACAGAGTTTACACAATCAATGGCTACACGGAAGTTTGCCTTTCGGATAGCTTCCACATCTACGAGGTCAAGTGCCAATACGCTGTCGATGTGTTTCTGGTTGTAGCTTAAATCCTGACGGTACGAGCCAAGCTGGTCCACTTCGGCATAGTCGAATTCTTCGGCGGCGGCAATGCGGAGTACTTCCTGGCCTTCGGCAGCGTTCAGAAATTCGCCCTTTTCATTCAGCAGTTTCAACGCATTCCACTGCTTGGGATTGTGTGAGGCAGTCAGGATAATACCTCCACTGGCACCTTCCATGGTTACAGCCAGCTCAGTAGTCGGAGTAGAAGCCAAGTCAATGTCCACTACATCCCAGCCCATACCCATCAAGGTACCGACTACTACGTTCTTGACCATCTCACCGGAGATGCGGGCATCACGCCCTACTACAATTTTGTTACTTTTTACAGTACATGTCTTACGAATCAGGGTAGCATAAGCTGAAGTGAACTTCACAATGTCGAGCGGATTCAATCCCTCGCCGGCACCACCGCCAATTGTTCCGCGGATTCCGGAAATAGATTTGATTAGAGTCATAGGTTAATGATTTTAAATTTATAGGTTAGTTCCAAATTTGGAATTTATGAATATCATAGTAACAAGGATAAACCCTCTCCATAGCTTGTTGTTGCCCCATTTTAGAAGGAACGATTAATTTCACATGCGCCCTATCACGAACGTACTTCAAAGCCACCAGCCAGCCAGCAGGCACAGACGTACCATAGGCAAGACGCATAGAACCCTTTATGAAAATTCCGGCAATAGATGACGAGGTAACTGTATATTTGAATTCATCCAAATAATCCGGTATCGGTATATCCAGATTAGACATTAAATATCCAGACTGCAAATTCAGCTCTTCATAACGCACCAAAACCAAATCATTCGGTTTTATTGTATCCGCAGGATTCGTCGAACCTTTATCCACAATCTGCATATACACTCCGCTTGCCAGCTGCACATACTCATTCCTGCTTACATCCGTGGTCGAATCTTGCGCATAGAACTCACTTTGAGAAATAACGACAATGCTACTGTCTTTGATAAATGCTTTGATGGCATCTTTTTCTTCCTCAAGCATTTCGGCATAGGTTTTAGAATTATCGCATGCCTGGAAGGCTAAACAAACTGCAAGTAAGGCAAAAAAGAATAAAGTAAGTTTCTTCATTTCTGTTATTTAGTAATTTCGTACAAAATAGAATGCGGCAAAGATAACAATTCTTTTTTATCCGATGGCATTTTTTATGAATTCTTCTTATTGTTTAAAACCGTCCTACAAGCTGTCCTGCAAGATACGACTTGGCTCCGGATTCTATCTTCACTATTTCCGGAGTACGGATACCCGGTTTCAGTTCTCCATTTATATTGAAAAACACGTTACCATTTCCCACTAATGCGGCACCGGCACGGGCCGTCTGCGAAGAGCACACAACTTCTTTCCAGCAATCTTCTACCGTATTGTATATTAATATTTTGTCATTAAAACGATAAAATTCGGGCAACATAGTCATATAGGCTTTTGCCACAGATTTCAAGCTATCCACTGCCCGATTGTCCCCCTCGGCCAACGCCCGCTTCATCTTTTCTTCCCGTTTCAGGGCAGCTAGAAAAATATCTTTATTGACTCCGCCGGTACAGAGCACCAGACTGTCTCCACAGGCTATGCCGACACCACCGCCCAACGAAATTTCCACGGAATCTTTCCCCATAGGAACAGCCACCTGAGTCCATGTTCGTTCCCACGGATGATAAGAATAACCATCTAACGAAAGAGAGGCCGGATGTCCTTCGCCCGCACCGGCAAATCCACCCCATAAATACAAGCGATAATCCTTTCCCTTACGTTGCGCCACACACACCGACTGGGTACGGGGAGCACCTGGGAAGTCGGGCAACCGCGTCCATTCCGCATCCGGGTTGTCCAAATCCAAACAATACAATGCATTGGAAGGTGCTCCATTGACATTTCCTCCTACAATAAAAAGATAATGTTCCAATACTGCCCCTCCCATATTGTCTATCGTACAAGGCAAGGAAGGCAAGGTATCGACCATAGCCGTTGTAGCGTCCTTATCCAAGGAAATGCGAAACACGGAAGACAACGCACCGTTCTGATTCGTTCCACCCGCACAAATCACTCCCTGAGGGGTAGAGACAGACACACCATATGCAGCCTCCACCGGTAATTCTCCTACCTTTTTCCAAACAAGCAGCGAATCGGCCGACCCATCTGCCACATAAATTCCTTGATAGAACCTTTTCTTTCCACCTGCCGAGGCCGGTATTTCCGGAAAATTACAACCTCCTGCCATCAGCAGCCAACCATTATAGGTACCAGCATAACAGGCTGAAACGCCTAATTCAATCCCCATCTCCCCTGCAGGAGCACCTTGCATCTGCCTAACTGTCCAAACAAGTTCCTCTTTTACTTCGGGGGCAATGCATCCTGCCAATACAAGGCATAATATCCAAAATTTCTTCATCAATTTCTTTTTTTTACAAATAATAAAAATCTTTCCACTCTGATTAGGAAACCGGAGCAGAAAGATTTTTCCAACAACAAGAATAGGCAGGTTTACTTAACCAGTTCCTTCAGCTTCACTGTCTGGAAGGTCATATGTGCCACACTACTCTCATATAAGATTCCTACGGTTTCCTTATCCACCATACTCAGACAAGAATACCCCCATCCATGACCTTCATCCAGCAACACCTGATGTTCGGGCAACCATGTCTGTCCGCCATCAAGACTCACCTTAATAGTAATGTTGTTACGATTCTGAGTCGAATTAGGATTCGAGAATATAAGAATATCTTTTTTCAAGACATTATCCTTGGCTTTCACACTAATCAAGCTGGCCATACACACAGGCTCCTTCAAGGCCGTACGAGATGATTCATGCTCTTTCCATGTTTCTCCCAAGTCAGTCGTCGTATATACGGCACGACTCCCCCCCCTATTGTCACGCATATTCAGCATCAATACACCCGGTTCTACTTCAGCCACCTGTGCTTCAGTGGTATTGGTACGTGCATGGTTATGTATTTTCCAAGTCTTTCCACCGTCTTTGCTATACATGATACCTGCATTGGGAATACGGTCTGCACCGATATACTGAATAGGAAATACCAATGTACCGTCGCTCATGGTAATGCCACGTCCCGGACCTTGCAGCAAGAAGTACCAAGATGCATCTTTAACTTGCTCTGTCACATTAATGGGTTCAGACCAAGTCTTTCCGTCATCCGTACTTTTACTCATTACTAACTGCGCCGTGTGGTTCATATCCATTCCCGGATGCGAACTCCACCATGCACGTTGATTGCCCATGCCATGTGTCCAGGCAGCCACAATCCATATCGTATTGGTCTTGGTGTCTACCAGAATAGAGGGGTCTCCAACACCATTCTGTGCAGCAGGCAGTCCTCCAGTTTCACCAAAAGCCAAAGGCAGACGCATCTTTTCCCAAGTCTTTCCACCATCCGTACTGCGGCTGAGTCCTATATCTACATGCTCCTGCAAATCGACGCTGCTGTTATAACGCACATCATAGACACCCAGCAAAGTACCTTTATTAGTTGTCACCAGCCCCGGAATGCGAAATGCCGCCGAGTTGTCATCTCCAGCATGGCGCACTCCTACTCCCATACGGTGCTCTATACCATCGGGAGAAACCATCTTGATAGGAACCTCTTTCCCGTCCAATGTAACAGAAGTCAGTTCGGCAGTCACTTTTGTATCCAACGGTGTACCAGGATTCATTTGCAAACTAACCCAGAAGAAATTCACGCCGGGGAAAAGTTTCTGACCGCTCTTCAACAACACTTCATTTTCCGGATTCTCCACTTGTGAATTCTTGATTGAATAAGAAGGATTGGCCGCCAATGTGCCTCCCGGTTTATGACTGGAGATATACTCTACAGGAGCAAAACGTTTCTTACCTCTGTCTTGCAACGCCTCCGTACCTCCATAATAAAGTTTCACTGCCTGAATATCCGAAAGCTTCACTTCCTTGCCGAAATTTAAAACCACATCGTCCAAAGTCTGATTTTCTCCGGCATTCAAGCGGATATAAAACAAAACATTATCTTGTCTTTCAATCAGAATCGGAATACGTGTTTCACGAACAAATATAGAATCGGTAGCATGAATCACCTGAGTGACAGCACCCCACAAAAAGAAAAGAAAAAACAAGTTCAATACTTTTTTCATGATATTAATAGTTTTAAATAATAAAATCCGTTGTCATAACTGCGGCAATGTGGCCGGAAACAAATCATTGTCGGTATGTTCACGCAAAACAATATTCACCATTTGTTGCAGAATCTCAGGATGCTGCGCTGCAACATCAGTGTCTTCATAAATATCCTCCGCCAGATTATACAAATATTTTTTCCCTTTTTTATTATCAGCTTCCAGTTACCCATACCAATACCAATCTGATTGGTTTCATGAAATTCCCGATGCAGAAATTCATGTTTTTGCTGACGGGCATCATCTCCCAACAAAGTGGACGCTAAAGATATGCCATCAAAGCAATCCCTTTTATCTTCTTATTCAAGTATTTTTTGGGAGACCTTCTCTCACCAATCAATTCACAGAAAGTAGGCATCACATCATAAAAAGCCAGCACTTACCGGACTACCGGCATAAGCTTGAGTAAAACTCATACCTTCTTGTGCCATTCGATTAAAATGGGGAGTCTGTATATATTTTGGCCATAACATCCTAAATCCCCATATCCCATGTCATCACACAAAATAAAAACAATATTAGGCTTCAACGATTTATCAGCCGAATATACCCTCAACATAGCGGAAAGGAAAATAGCACCTATCAGCAAAAAACCGGATTGTTTCATGATATGTTGATTCTATCAAAGGGTCTCTAATAACCAATCCATAATTTAAGAAAATCATTAAGATTCGCGCTTGCAAATATAAGCAATATTTAAATTTATAACAATGTATTAATAAAAATATTTATTTAAAATCCCCGTATTAGACAAACTGTGATATTTATCTAAATACGGGGATAATAATACAGATTACTTACTTTCCAGCTTCAATACCGCTTTTTTCAGTCCTTTGGCAGTGGCTTCAAGCAAGATACTTCCCGGTTTATCAGTACCAGCCACGATGGCAGTCATCATACCGTTGAATACTTTCATTTTCGGAGTCTGAAAACTTTCCAATGAAGCGGGATTTCCGTTGGCACCTGCACGATAAAAACCGGCTCCTTTTACATTGAAGCGAATCTCATTCTCAGCAAGAGGACAAAGATTACCATCTTTATCTACCACTTTTACGGTGACAAATGACAAATCCTCACCATCTGCACTGAGAACTGTACGATCTGCAACCAGTTCAATGTGGTGGGGAGCGCCGGCTGTGTGCATTTCTCTCTCAGCGACCGCTTTTCCATCTTTATCGTAGGCAACAACTTTTACACAGCCCGGTTCATATCTGGTATCCATCCACATCAGACGATAGCGCTGCTGCCGCTTGAAGTTGGCTGTGGAAGTAGAATCTTTACTGTTTTCCACCGTCACAGACAAATCCTTACTGCGCTTACCTTGGCTCTTGCCATTGATAAAGAGCTCTGCCGACGGATAGTTGGTATAGACAAACACCGGAGTCACCTCTCCTTCACGGCCTTCCCAATTCCAATGAGGAAGTATATGCAAGGTTTCCTCGTCGGGATTCCAATGGCTACGATAGAGGTAGAAACGGTCTTTGGGTAACCCGGCAAGGTCTATGATACCAAAAAGCGAGGAATGGCTGGGCCAGTCGGTATAGTAAGGAGTAGGCTCGCCTAGATAATCGAATCCAGTCCATACAAATTCTCCTATGCACCAGTTATTATCCTCATGCCAAATCCAATCATCTTCCGGTAAATTACTCCAACCGCAATGTTCAACATCGTAGGAAGAAGACTGGTGGTCGGAATATTTCTGCATGGAACGGCGTTCCACAGGAAACTTATACACTCCACGGGAACTAACCGTAGAAGCGGTTTCACTGCCCAAAACAATACATTGGGGAAGTTTTTTGTAATTCTCCAAATACTTATGCGGACGATAATTAAACCCGGCCACATCCATCGTTGCCGCCATATTATTGTTGACTACGGCATCCGGAGCATCCATACCTTGAGTGACAGGACGTGTGGGGTCTTCACGATGACAAATGTCCTGAAGTACACGCGAAAGTTTCGGACCACGGTTTCCGTTCCACTGGTCGGGAACCTCATTGCCGATACACCACATCATGACACTGGGATTATTGCGATAGTGGTGAACCAGATTTACCAAGTCCTTCTCCACCCATTCATCAAATATCTTATGATACCCGTTCTGCACTTTGGCACCTTTCCATTCATCGAAAGACTCTGCCATCACCATCATACCCATCTCGTCACAGGCACGAATCAATTCGGGGGCAGGCATGTTATGGGAAGTACGGATGGCGTTGCAACCCATATCCTTCAATATACGAATCTGACGACGAATACCCGCTTCGTTGGCTATTCCTCCCAGAGGTCCTAAGTCATGGTGGTTACATACCCCTTTGAATTTCGTCACCTTTCCGTTCAGGAAGAAGCCTTTATCAGGAATAAGTTCTATCGTACGGATACCAAAACGGGTCGCATACTCATCTTTCAGAACCTCACCCTCATAAATCTTGGTCTCAGCCGTGTAGAGTACAGGAGCGTCGGGCGACCATAAAGAAGGATTGTAGACCACAAAATTCTGGTTGAAGAAAGTACCATCCAGTTTATCACCCGGTCTGTCGTCCGAAGAGAGCATTTTGCCTTCCGCATTTTTAATTTGGGTTACAATGCGGTAATCAGACACATTTTTACCGACAGGCATCGTCAATTCTGTCTTCACATTGATTCTGGCAAATCCTTCTTCCACTACCGGAGTAGTAACTACAGTGCCCCATACCGGAATATGCGCCTCTTCATTGATGACAAGATGCACATTGCGGTACAATCCCGCTCCCGGATACCAACGGGAAGACTCCGGTTCGTTCTCCAAACGCACGGCAAGCGTGTTCACTTCATTCTCTTTCAAATAAGGTGTAACATCCATAAAGAAAGAATTATAACCGTAAGGCCAATATCCGGCCTTTTGTCCATTTACATAAACATGCGCATGACTCATGGCACCGTCAAACACCAGAGTCGCCTTTTTGCCTTTTGCAAAAGCAGGAGCCTCAAAATTCAAGCGATACCATCCCACCCCAACAAAAGGTAATCCTCCTGTACGTCCGGCATGTTCCATCGCTTCTTTCTGACCATCCTGGGCAATAGCTACATTTTGCTTGTCATTGTTGATGCTGAAAGGACCATAAATAGCCCAATCGTGCGGCACCGTCACAGACTGCCATTTGATATCATTGTAAGTGCGACTACTGAAATCCTTGCTGTCTTCACGAGTGAACTTCCATCCTTTCTTGAAAGTCTGCACAGTACGTACTTGTGCCTGAAGCAGCAGAGGAACAGCCAACATAAAAATAGCTGCAAGTTTAAAAATTCGGTTCATATCATTTTCATTTATTGTTTTCATTCATTTTATTGTTTTCGCTCATTTCAAACACCAACTCCCCAGCATGCACCAATTCATCGTGAGTGATACGGAAACCATTGTGTTTTACTCCATCCAACTTCACCTCCTTAATGTAATCCGAATTGGAAGACTTGCGAATCACCAGTTTGTCCTCCTTATAATAATGTGAATCCAAACGGAGAGTTACTTTATCGAAAGCCGGTGTCGTAAGGGTATAGTCCGGAGTACCGGGACAATCCGGATAGAAACCTATCATGCTAAAAATAGCCCATGCAGACATCGTACCTGTATCATCATTACCCGGGATACCATTTGGCTTATCCGTAAAATAGCGTGCCAACAATTCTTTTACTAGTTTTTGAGTACGCCATTCTTCTCCAGGGAAATAGCTGAAAAGATAAGGATAAGCAATGTCCGGTTCATTAGCAGGATCATACAGTCCTTCATCAAACACTTTCTGAAGTTTGTCCACGAAGTTTTTCCTGCCCCCCATCAGTTTGGCAAGCCCCAACACATCATGAGGCACATAAAATGTATAGTTCCAGGAATTTCCTTCGTGAAAACCCGGACTGGGTGCGAAATTTGCTCCTTCCATGGGATCGAAAGGCGAATAGAACTTTCCATCCGGCAGGATGGGACGAAGCGTACCGAACTCGCGACAATAATAATGCTTATAACCCATAGAGCGTTTGTAAAAAAGCTCCGCATCCTCCTTTTTACCTAATGCCTTTGCTAAACGAGAAAGAGCATAGTCTGCAATATAGTATTCCAACGCATGCGAAACCGAATTGTCATACTGCTCACGCAAAGGAACATAACCCAGTGAATAATAATCATCAGCATCCGGACGCATCAGATTCTCTTTACCGGGTAAAGTAGCCGACTTGTACATCGCTTCATATGCTGTCGCGACATCAAAATCGCGCAAGCCCTTCATCCAGGTATCCACAATTACAGGAATGGAAGGATCTCCTTCCATCGTAAGCGTTTCACGGCCATAAAGTTCCCATTTTGGCAACCAACCATGTTCACGATACATATCTATCATGGTACGTACCATATCAAGCTGACGATCGGGGAAGAGCAAAGTCATCAATTGATGAACGTTCCGATAAGTATCCCATAAAGAGAATACGGTATAGCGGTTTCCTCTCACCGTGCGGATTTCGTCACCTTCCATGACCGGATACTGCCCGTTGACGTCTTGCAAAGTATTCGGATGAATCAGAAAATGATACAACGCGGTATAGAACACACGACGTTGCTCCTCCGTTCCACCCTCTACCAGCACCCGGCTGAGGTCATCGTTCCAAGCTTGACGTGCGGCAGTGTGCAGTTCTTCGAAACTTTTTCCCGACTGTTCTGCCTCCAAGTTCTGCCGTGCATTGTCAATACTCACAAAAGAGACTCCCATACTTACTTCTACCTGTTCGTTACTCTCAGCGTCGAAAGTAAACCATACACCAATGTCATCCCCACTCATTTCTTTGGTATAATGCGGATAAAGTTTACGAGTCCCCGATGTGTTGTCCCATTGAGCCTCCACCCCCATCTTACGCATCTGCTTCCAATAGCCCTTCGTTTTTGGGGTTTTATTTATCTTCATTACGAAATAGACTGGAAACACCGCATTGGGATTATAACAAAAAGTCCCCAGTAACTTGCTTCCTTCAATTTCCGTATCACTCACAAAACGGACGGTAGCACCGCTTTCGTTGGTCAGTCCCTCACCCAAATTCAGCAAAACATTTCCTTGTCCAGCTGGGAAGGTAAAACGGGTACGGCCTGTACGGGAAGTAGCAGTAACCTCAGTCTTTATACCATATTTGGTCAAGTAGTTGGTATAGTAACCGGGAGTAGCCTGTTCGTCTCTATAAGAACTGCCATATTGCAGATAATCCACATTCAACTCACCCGCAGTAGGCATTAACAACAACGAACCCAATTCGGGGCATCCTACACCACTGAGGTTGACATGCGCATAACCGGTAAAATAGATGTTCTTATACTCATATGGGGTAGACCACCAACGACTGTCTTTATCAATGTTACCGTTCACGGCTCCCATCACATTGAAAGGAACTACCGACATCATTCCTTGCGGACACACTGCGCCCGGATTAGTAGTACCATAATTGGTAGTGCCCACAAAAGGATTCACATAATCCACCGGTTGTCTGACACCACCATCCACCACTATCTCGTCTGTAAATATCCACCCGCCAATCTTCTTGTCGGAACGTGCCTGATAGCGGATATAACGGGCGCGTGTCTCTCCTTTCCAGCCGTAATTTTTGAAACAAACGACCGAATCTTTAGACACAATGTTCTTCAGATGCGTCAGTTCCGTAAAATTCACGTTATCAAGCGAAACAGAAATAATAACCTCAGCAGGAAGGAAAATCTCCGGCCCTACCACCTGCATAAAATCTGCACAGACTGACCTGATTTCATCTTCTTCTTCCAAATCAATAGTCACGTCCAGCCGATTGTGCGAAATAAAACCCTGCCATGCACCATCTACGTTAGTCCATCCACCACGAATACCGTCAGTCAACGTTTTTTCTCCCTGCGCTTTATAATACTCACTATAAGGTGCATTATACTTCACCGGTTTGCCAAACGCCAGATGCCGAATCGGATGGAGAGATTCCGGACGGTTGCCAATCTCGTCTTTCAGTTGGAAAGGATGATAACCAGCAGCTTCCAATCGTTCTACCTCGCGCAAGGCACTACGATGAAAATCCGGATACGATTTACGTTCCGGCATACTCCAAGCAACTTCGGAAAGTGCCAGAATACGGGGATATATCATACTCTCATAATGTTCATCAGTAGGTATATACTCCGCCCACAAATTGGCCTGCACACCATATAGAAGTTTAACATCTTCCTGAGTAAACGAAGCGGGAACAGGATTATACGAATAGACCTTGGACAATGGCAGATAACCGCCTATTGCCTCCGGTTGCGAGTAAGGCGCGTCCTGATAACTGTCAAAATAGCAATATGCCCCCGGAGTCATCACGGCACGATGACCGGATTTTACGGCTTTTAGTCCTCCTTCTTCACCACGCCAAGACATCACGGTGGCATTGGGTGCCAAACCGCCTTCCATAATTTCATCCCACCCCAACAGTTTGCGGCCATGCTTGTTCAGAAATACCTCCATACGGTGAATGAGGTAACTTTGTAATTCATTCAGATTCTTTAATCCCTCATTCTTCATACGCTGTTGGCACTTAGGACAACTTTTCCAAGCCTGTTTGCCAGCTTCGTCACCGCCCACGTGGATATACTCGGAGGGGAAGAGTGCCATCACCTCTGTCAGCACATCTTGCAGAAAAGCAAATGTCTGTTCGTTGCCGACACAAAAATCCGCACTGGCATAAGGCTTTCCCTGACATGAAAGTTCGGGATAAGCCACCAAAGCTTCTTCCGAATGAGCCGGCATTTCAATTTCAGGTATAATGGTGATATGACGTTCTGCTGCATAACGCACCAGTTCACGAATATCCTCCTGGGTATAATAACCGCCATAAGCTTCAGGATCTGTTCCTTCGCAATATTTACGCCCATCGGGAGCATTCCACCACTTCTTCCAGATACTTTCAGGACGCCATGCGGCCAGTTCCGTAAGCCGGGGATATTTCTTGATTTCGATTCTCCACCCGGCGGCATCCGTCAGATGCAGATGCAAGCGATTGATTTTATAATATGCCAAAGCATCTATCTGCTTCATCAAGAACTCCTTGCTACGAAAATGCCGTGAGACATCAATCATCAAGCCACGATAGTCAAAACGGGGCGCATCTTCTATCCGGACGGCAGCCACTTGCCAAAGGTTCTCTCCGGCAGGTTCAGCCAACTGAAGCAAGGTCTGCAAGCCATAAAACAGTCCGGTATCCGTAGCTGAAGAGATAGTAATTCCCCCAATGTTCACATCCAGCACATACCCCTCTTCAGAAGAGACGCCTGACACCGGGCGTTTTTGGAGGAAAATCGTATTTCCTTCGGCGCGGTTCGCCACATATACTTTTCTGTTCAAAAAAGAAGGCTGGGAAGAGAGATAGGCTATCAGCCGTTCTCTCTCCTCTCCTTTCAGATTGGTATAAAATTTGGTGTCTTTGGTGATACAGAACATGCCGTTCTGTTGCTCCACTTGCCGCGGCACAGGAATGACTCTTTGCGCCGACAAACTTCCACAAAAAAGAAGAGCAGTCAACAGAAAGACACTAATTGTTGTTTTTGTAAAATACATATCAAACATGTTTAGCAAATTATACTATTCCGTCCCCCACTTTGTCGGTTGATTGGTCATCACCACTTGCAGGGTACCTCCCTCCATCAGTTGCTGATGGGTAAAATAAGGTTTCGACAACACCGTTCTGTTCAAAACGGCACTCTCAATATACTTGTTTTCCGCTGAGTTGTTTTGAACTACAATTTTAAACTCCTTACCCTGAGGCAAGCGGATTGTAATCGCATCAAACAAAGGACGACCGATGGAATATTCCGGATTACCAGGACAGAGTTGATAAAAACCCATGGCATTTAGCACATACCAAGCAGACATTTGTCCGCAATCTTCATTGCCGGAAAGTCCATTGGGATTGTTGAAATACTGGCTATGAAGCACACTATCCACCAAAGCTTGAGTTTTCCAAGGCTGCCCTACCTTATTATATAGATGCAGAATGTGATGGCTCGGCTCATTTCCATGAGCATACTGCCCTATCAATCCAGATATATCGGCAGAAGTCTGGTCACCTTCCAAAGTCGAGTCGGCAGTGAACAAGGAATCCAATTTGGCGATAAAGCCCTCACGCCCCCCCATTAGTTCTACCAGTCCTTCTACATCTTGCGGCACAAACCATGTCCATTGCCAAGCTGTACCTTCACAATAGTCATCTTCGCGGTGATTACTGGAACGGGGATTGAACGGAGTACGCCATTTTCCTTCCAGATCTTTTCCGCGCATAAAACGCACCCCCGAATCGAAATAATGACGATAGGAACGACCGAATTCGGCATAACGATGCTGTGTAGCCGTATCGCCCAAGGCCTCTGCCAACCGGCTGATGCACCAATCGTTGTACGCATATTCCAATCCTTTCGCCACCGATTCATTCTCTTTATCGCAAGGCACATACCCCAATGTATTCTTATAATATTTAGAAATAGGCATCAAAGCGGCATGTTTCAGGTAATCGGTGGTGGCGATGGGTGCCAGCGTATCATACTCGGCACTACGTAAACAAGCTTCCAAAGCCAACCGAGCATCAAATCCGCGGTCACCTTTCATATACGCATCTACAATAACCGGCACTGCATGGTAACCAATCATCGTACCAGTATAGTTACCAGCCAGTTCCCACATCGGCAAGATACCTCCATCCTGATACTGTTTCAACAAAGCATTGATGAAACGGACATTTTGCTCCGGCTCAATGATAGTGAGCAATGGATGCAGGGCACGGAATGTATCCCACAGGGAGAAAATGGTGTACATAGGCTTATCTGGCTCAGCAGTATGTATCTCACGATCCAAACCACGATACCGTCCGTCGATGTCGGTAAACAGACTTGGAGAAATACCTGTATGATAAAGTGCCGTATAGAACACGGTCTTCTGGTCAACATTCCCCCCCTCAATATCTATCTTACCCAAATACTCGTTCCAGTCACGACGGGCATCAGCCTTCACTCGCTCAAAGTCCCATCCCGGAATCTCTGCCAAGTTTTTCTTTGCTCCTTCCCCATCTACCGAAGAAAGTGCCACCTTCACCAGCACCTGTTCATCCTTGTCTGTGGCGAAATGGAGCAATGCCTTCTTCACCGGCAAAACACGCTTTCCGTCCGGCTGAAGAATAGAATCGGTCAGAATATCGCACGTGAAAGGCTTCGAGAATACCGCTTCAAAATAAACATCGTGTCTCCATGCCCAACTGTTGGTATTCTTATACCCCCGCAACGTAGAATCATTCACCAATTCCAGAGAGAGAGCACGGTTGTACTGCCCTTGCAGGGAATAATCCAGGTCTAGAATAAAACCCGCCTCACTGCTTTCAGGAAAAGTATAGCGATGCAATGCTACCCTCGAAGTGGAAGTCAGTTCCGCTTTCACCCCGTATGTCTCCAAGAACACTGAATAGTAACCGGGAGCAGCCACCTCACTTTGATGACAAAACCGGGAAGCATAAGGTAATGTTTGGGCAGGAGAACCGCCCGTTGCGGCAAAAGAAACATCTGAAGAGACCACCTCTTCAGAAAGGACAGTTTGCTGCTTGCCTACAGTGGGCATCAATAGAATCTCACCATAATCGCCACACCCTGTTCCACTGAGATGAAGATGTGAAAAGCCATTGATTACAGTATCCGTATCATAATAGCCCGAACAAGCATCCCAACCGTAAATACGGGTATCAGGTCCCGGTTGTATCATTCCATTGGGAACAACAGCACCGGGGAACGTGTGTCCATGTCCTCCGGTGCCAATAAACGGATTGACGTAATCCGCATAATCCTTCTGTACGGCATTTGCGCCACAACTTGTAAGGAGTGCCCCCAAAGCCACTCCCCACAAGTATTTATCCACTAATTTCATCTTTCTGTTATCATTATTTCTTTTACTCGATTACAATCTCGTCAACAAACAAGAAACCAAAATTACCCTTTCCACCATGCCAAGCAGGAATAGAGCGTTCTGAAAGTCCCAAAACGCGTACATAACGGGTTTTTACGGGCGCAAAAGTCTGTTTATGCTCATACAATCCGTTACGATCGGTCTCCTTCATCTCCGGATACTCTTCAGAAAAGACTTTCGTAAAATTCTCCCCATCATCGGATACTTCAATAGTAATGCCACGCACATCAAACACCCAATCCCCCTTCTCTACACAAGTAGAGAAAGCCACACTGGATATTTCAGTAGGCTGCTGCAAGTCGATAGTCACATCCATATCATTGCGGTAGAAAGCAATCCAACGACCGGTCTTATAGTTACCATTACCTTTCAATCCGTCAGTTAAAGTAGATACGCCTTTAAACTCGTATTGTTTGTTCACCGGCTGGTTAGCCACGATGGATTTGCAAGTAGATTTGCTGAAAACCACTTTCTCTGAAAAGATGCGACTATTGCCCGAAGGGCGTACAGCTACTGCCTGGAGTATACAGTTTTCTTTGATGGAAAGCACACTGTCGGCCACCGGAGAAGCGGAAGTGGGCTCCGTCCCGTCCAATGTATAATGAATGGGAGCATCATCAATCGTCTTCATACGTACCTCTACGACACCGGTCTCCGCATTAGCCTGGAAATCGGCAGTTACGTCGAACACATGTTTTGCATAGTTGTAACCCTCGGTCTGATACAGACTGATGAGTTGCGGCAAACGAGTCAGGAAGTTCTGGTAATCCTTCTTGTCAGCCTGGCTCCACTGTATTTCGCAGAGAGCTGCCCAGCGAGGCAATGCCATGTATTGCAACTGCGAGAATGTAGGAATGTATTCAGTCCAATGATTGGCTTGAACACCTACAATATATTTCTGTTCTTCCTGAGTGAGCGAACGGGGCATCGGCTCATAGCTGTAAACGCGTTCCAACGGCAGGTAACCACCAATGGCCATAGGCTCGTTCTCTGTATCCTTAGTCTGATAATAATCAAAGTAGAGATAAGTGTTCGGAGTCATAATCACATCATGATGTTGCTTGGCAGCTTCGATACCTCCACCTTCGCCACGCCAAGACATCACGGTGGCATTCGGCGCCAGACCACCTTCCAATGTTTCGTCCCAACCTATCATCTGGCGACCATGCGCATTCAGAAACTTTTCACCATGATTAATGATAAAGCTTTGCAGATACTCTTCCTTGCTATGCTTATCATCAGACTTGATGCCCAGAGCTTTGATACGCGCCTGGCACTTGGAACAAGATTTCCATTTCACCTTCGGGCATTCATCACCACCGATGTGTATATATTCCGAGGGAAATATATCTATTATTTCTGCCAAAACATCGTCAATGAAAGTCAGCACACTGTCATTTCCTGCGCAAAGCACGTTATCAGACACTCCCCAGATAGTCCACACGTCATACGGACCACCCGTACATCCCAGTTGCGGATAGGCAGCCAATGCAGCCTGCATGTGTCCTGGAAGGTCTATCTCAGGAACTACCGTAATATAACGTTCGGCAGCGTATGCCACAATTTCCCTTGCCTCCTCCTGCGTATAGAATCCTCCATAAGGCTTGCCGTCATATTCACCTGAATTATGGCCAATAACGGTTTCCTTTCGCTGAGAACCGATTTCAGTAAGCAACGGATATTTTTTAATCTCAATACGCCAGCCTTGGTCATCAGTGATGTGCCAATGCAAACGATTCATGTTGTGCAATGCCATCATATCAATGAAACTTTTCACCTCCTCCACTGTAAAGAAGTGACGGCTTACGTCAAAGTGAGCACCACGATAATCGAAACGGGGAGCATCACTAATTTCCACATAAGACAGCACAGGAGTACTGTTTTCCAATACGGGGATAGACTTGCGCAACGTCTGAATACCGTAGAAGACACCCGCCTCGCTTGCACCCGAAATCACAACTCCTTCCGCATTTACTTTCAACTGATAAGCTTCCGGTTTTTCAACATCCGAAACCACCTGAAGCAAGATATTCCCCTTACCTTCAGTACCAGTTTCAATCTGATACACCTTACCAGTAGCCTTTTTCAGATAGCCAGCCAAATACTGAGCATTGCGCTGCATAGCCTCATTTCCTTCCGGATAAATAATTTTAACATTGTTATTCAATGCAAACTCACCATTGGCAGCCATCACTATTTCCTGAGGGATAGGAATCACTTGGTAATTCGCTGCTGTTTTCTCACCGGAACATGAACACAACCATCCGGTCATGGCAATCGCCGTTGCCATCTTCAATAGGTTTTTCATCTTGATATTTTTAAAAAATTAATAAGTTTCCCGTATATGCTTCACAAGAATTTCCGGATTTATACCTTTTTTTATTTCCGGAGAGGTAATCATAATTCGGTGTGTCTCTCCCGGCAATAAATCAAAGAAATTATCTGTAAAACGCGCACCTTGATAAGGTATTTGCACAAAAACGTCCTTCGCCAACTTTGAAGCAGACAGTGTCACTTCACACACACCGTCCTCTACGACCTTTATCTTACTTTTCACCATTGTTTGGGGTAAATCCAACTCTTTAGTGGGCGCAAAATAGTGAACATCACGCGCCACTTCCTTTCCATGCTTATCCTTCAAAGACAAGAGCAGATAGCACTCCTTACGCAGCTTTTCATCGGCCCATTCATCTAAATCCTTACCAAATACTTTCACAGAGCTATTGGCAGGAGCCTCCACTTTGACCGACTCCTGCTGTAGTTTCTTGCCGTTGAAATCCATCAACCGCATTTCTAAAGTCATACCTGCCGAATCTTCCAATTTATCAGAAAGCAGATAGACATTCAGATGCCCGTTCTCATGGACAGGATTAACTATCAACGGAGCAAACGCACGTTTCGCCTGGTAATGCAATGCTTTCCAATTACCATAATAATCAATGCCCGACCACGATACGACCGGCCAGCTATCATTCAGCTGCCAATAAAGCGTTCCCATGCAGTATGGGCGGTTGCGACGGTGCGCTTCAAAGCAATAGCGCATCCCTTGCCCTTGCAATACAAGACCGACATAAACAAAATCCTCAAATTTTTCGGGAACGATGAAATCACGTTCCATATAGGTACGTATCAAGTCATTGCCCAACGAACTCTTCTGATGGGCAGTCATTACTTCAGATTCTATCTCATAATCTTCGGGAGAAGCAAAAGTGGCGATGGTCTTCATTTCGGGGAACGACTCGAAACCGAACTCGCTCTGGAAACGTCCGATTTCCGTATCAGACGATTCAAAAGTTTTCTTGCCGTACCAGATACCCCAGTTGTGGCTGTCACCGATATTCCAGGAATCAGGGCGTCCCCAATTGGAGAAATAAGGAGAAGTATGAACATAAGAGCGTCCCTCATCCCACTCCTTCACTTTGGAAGGAAGCAGTTCGCGGAACAGTTTGTCATAGTTGCGGTAAAACTCCTCATATACCTCGGGAGTATAACGGGATTGCCATCCCCAATATTTCAATCCTTCCAATATTTCGTTGTTACCGCACCACATAGCCAAGCAAGCATGATTGCGCAGACGCTTGATATTGTAATCCACCTCCTCGGAAACGCGTTTCAAGAATACCGGATCAGCCGGATAAACAGTGCATCCGAACATGAAATCCTGCCATATCAAGATGCCGTTTTCATCTGCAAGGTCATAAAAGCGATTATCCTCGTAAGTGCCTCCTCCCCATACACGGATGACATTCATATTGGCTTCTTTGATGTCACGGAACAGGGTAGCATAACGCTCGTCGGTCATGTTAGGCAATAGAATGTCATTGGGAATAAAGTTGGCACCTTTGGCAAACATGGGGATACCATTCACTTCAAAGTAATAGGATTCACCATGTTCGTCCTTTTCATTCACCAGACGAATCGTACGGAGTCCGATACGATGATGTCCGGAAGCAACCGTCTTTCCCCGGCAGACCACTTGCGCCGTAAAATCATACAGCACTGGTTCTCCCCAGCCATTGGGCATCCAACGCACCGGATTCTTAATCTCTACAGGAATTTTCACATGGTTGATGCCAGGATTCAGCACTACCGACTGTTTGACGGTAAGGGGCTGTCCGTCCTTCAAAGAACAGGACACGATGATTTCGGCTTCCTCTTTTCCCGATGATATACTGTTTATCTCCAGCTCATTGGAAATCTCTGCCTGCCGGTCGGTCAGCGAAAGCTGTTTCACATGATAGTCATCAATAGTAGCCACATCATAGAAACACAACGTGACGGGACGCCAAATGCCGCTGGTTACCATACGGATTCCCCAGTCCCAGCCGTAGCTGTAAGGAGCCTTTCGGGTAAATACACTGAGCTTCTTATCTGAATGGTCATTGTCTGCCGGATAGTCAAATCCGTTCGACGCCCATTGCGGCAATGTCTCCTTGATAGGTGAACGGAAAAAGACATGCAGTTTGTTTTCTCCCTGACGGAGCACCTCTTTCACCGGAACGGAATAACCGACAAACATATTGTCCGACTTCAACAACAATGCACCGTTGAGATAAACGTCCGCATACGTGTCAAGCCCTTCAAAAGTCATCATGGCAGCTTCCCGCGAAAGCTGTTCTTCCGTCACGGTAAACGTAGTCTTGTATTCCCAGTCCTCATTCTCCACCCACTGAATATTCTTCTCATTCGTCCCGAAAAAAGGGTCGGGAAGCAATTGGTGATTCAGCAAATCTTGATGCACAGTTCCCGGTACAGTGGCCGACCTCCATTTATCGGTGCCCGCCTGAGAAAACATCCATCCCTGATTCAACATCAATACTTCGGAAGTATCATTAGCCTGAGCATTCCATAAGCTAAAACAAGCAATAAAAGTGTACAATAGTTTACTTTTCATATTATCGGATAAAAGATTTTACGCAAATATACTATTTATATATTTAAAAGCCACAGTCAATTAATATATTTTTTTAATTTACTTCTTGTATATAATAAAAACGCCACTTTAATCCAACATTTTCCTATCTTTGCTGAGGAAATATCAATCTTAAAGAAAATGCCATGAAAAAAATCATTCTCTATTCTTTGTTTACATTGCTCGCTTTGTATGCTCCGGCCCAGAAACGTATCAAAGTGGCATGTGTGGGAAACAGTATCACGTATGGCTACACACTGCCCGAACGTGAAACACAAGCTTACCCGTCACAATTACAACAAATGTTGGGTGATACCTATCAGGTAGGAAACTTCGGTAAATCAGGAGCTACCCTGCTTAACAAAGGACATCGCCCCTATATGCAGCAAGAAGAGTATCGACAAGCGATGGAATTTGCCGGCGACATTGTAGTAATTCATCTAGGCATCAACGATACCGACCCTCGTGACTGGCCCCATTATCAAGATGAATTTATCCGCGACTATCTAGCACTGATTGATAGTTTCCGCACCGTCCGTCCAGGCTGCAAAATCATCATTGCCAAACTGACCCCCATTGCTGACCGCCATCCACGGTTCGAATCCGGCACACGCGACTGGCACGGAGAAATCCAGCAGGCGATAGAAACCGTTGCTCGCGTAGCCGACGTACAACTGATGGATTTCGAGCAACCGCTCTACCCCTATCCTTTCCTCTTACCCGATGCCATCCATCCCAACCCCGAAGGTGCCAAGATCCTGGCACAAACCGTCTATTCTGCCATTACAGGCGACTATGGAGGTCTGCAAATGCCTATCACTTATACAAATGGAATGGTTCTGCAACGCGACCGTCCCTTGTTAATCAAAGGAAAAGCAAACGCCCATAGTAAAATAAAAGTAAAAATAGCCGGGCAGAAGAAAACAACCGAAACCGACAGCCAAGGATGCTGGCAGGTGACATTGGCTCCCCTAGCAGCCGGAGGGCCACACACCTTGAGCATCACAGACGGAAAAACCTCCTTATTATATAAGGACGTATTGGCAGGCGAAGTATGGCTTTGCTCAGGACAGTCCAATATGGAATTCATGCTGAAAGCCACCACTACTGCCGCTGAGGATGTCCCTGCCGCAAACGATGACCAGCTACGCCTATTCGACATGAAAGGCCGATGGCTGACATACGCCGTAGAATGGCCGGTGTCCGTACTCGACTCACTGAATCACCTGCAATATTACAAACATGCCCAATGGGAAAACGCCACTCCAGAAACAGCCCGTGACTTCTCTGCCATAGCCTTCTACTTCGGGAAAATGTTACGTGACAGCCTGCAAGTACCGGTCGGATTGATTTGCAATGCCGTAGGAGGTTCGCCCACCGAAGCATGGATAGAACGCAGCACGTTGGAATACCGGTTCCCTGCCATACTGAAACAATGGACTGGCAATGATTTTATCCAGGATTGGGTACGTGGCCGCGCTGCATTGAACATCAAAAAATCCAGCTACAAAGAGCAACGCCATCCCTACGAACCCTGCTACCTCTATGAGGCAGGCATCCGCCCCTTGGAAAGTTTCCCCATAAAAGGCGTCATCTGGTACCAAGGAGAGTCAAACGCACATAATTTCACCACACACGAAAAGCTGTTCCATCTACTTGTAGATAGTTGGCGCAAGAATTGGAACGACAAGCAACTACCTTTCTACTATGTACAACTTTCCAGCATAGACCGCCCTTCATGGCCATGGTTCCGCGATAGCCAGCGGAGAATGATGAATACCATCCCTGCAACAGGCATGGCTGTTTCCAGCGATCTCGGAGATTCGTTGGATGTGCATCCGCGCAACAAAAAGCCTATCGGTGACCGACTGGGACGCTGGGCATTGAACCGCACCTACAACCATACGCAAGTAGTGCCCTCAGGACCTATGTTCCGCAACGTGGAGTTCCGTAATGGTGCAGCATATCTGGCATTCGACTATGGTGAAGGATTGCACAGCGCCGACGGTCAGCCTCTGCACACTTTTGAGGTGGCAGAAATTGACGGATTGTTTGAGCCCGCCGTTGCCGAAGTAGAAGGAAACCGCTTGAAAGTCTATAATAAAAACATCAAGAATCCACGCTACGTGCGCTACGGCTGGCAACCGTTTACTCGCGCCAATCTGGTGAACGAAACAGGATTACCGGCTTCTACGTTCCGGACAGAATAGTATATTTATCCCTTTCCGCATCAATAAAGAAAAAGGCTACACTCTCCACACAAAAGGGGGTAGCCTTTTTTCTACCACTGGTATCAAACATTTATAAGCCATAAATTTCCGGGAACAAAAGAGACTCTCTGGCATATATCGACCTTGGTAAAAAGCAACAGGAAAAATATATGATTAACGTGAGTTCGAAATAATACTGGGTGATTCACCCGGCTGACCACTGGTGTCAACTACACGAAGCCCAGTAACTGAACCTTGTAAAGATTGTCCAGCATTACTGAAAGCAGCATTTTCCAACACTTTGTTGCCCATTTTCGAGATAGCAGTTGTCAACGCAACACGTTTTTGCGAGCCCCCATAACCTACTACCACCACTTCCTCCAGTAATTCAGAATCCTCCTGCAAACTAATGTTAAGTAGTTTTTCATTCCAAACCTGTTCTACCGTTTTGTAACCCACAAATGAAATTTGGATAATGTCGCCTTCTTTCACACCGAACAAAGAGAAATTACCATCAATGTCGGTAATCACACCATTGGTACTTCCTTTTACTACTACCAAGGCACCGATAACAAGACCAAGGGCATCGTTGACCGTACCTTTACAAACACTGCTCTGTCGCGTGGCATACACCCCTGCTACATCAGGGTTTGCAGCATAAACCGCTCCTGTTGAGCCTCCCAACAAAAGCAGCATCATGCTGACTGTTCTGAATTGTCTAAACATAATAATGCAATTTAAGGTTCATAATAGGGTCTATAACCCGTTTTACCTATTCATTATTAACTCAGTTATTAATATTAAACCTAAGTACTTCCAGAACTATATATTTAAAGAAGTATTTGATATTTGCCGCAAATATAATAACAATTTTAATAACACTGCTTAGTTAATAAAAATATTTTTTATTAACCATATGCTTTTTTGTTTTTAGAGGGAAATAACTTGCTCGTTATACAAAAAAGACTATTGCAATAGAGGTTAATATTTTTTTAAGTAAATAGTTTGGTAATCTTATCTTTATTATCAAAAAGAAAACAATCCTCAAACTATTCTAAATATAATGATGTAAGTACTGTTTTTAACAAAATGACGGCTCCCTATTAAATTATTGAATGAATATTTCGCAAATACATTGACGCTACAATTTGCTAACCCTATAGTACACTGATAATTTGCCAGATTATCAACCTCTCACTCTGTCTCTAAGAAAAGCTTGGTGGTAAAGTTGATTTTAGTTAGTACTGGAAGTACTATGCTTACTTTAATGATATGAATATTTGATATAAGGTCATTTGCAAACTGGTTATTTATATATAAACCTTAAATTACATTATTATGTTTAGACAATTCAGAACAGTCAGCATGATGCTGCTTTTGTTGGGAGGCTCAACAGGAGCGGTTTATGCTGCAAACCCTGATGTAGCAGGGATGTATGACACACAACAGAGCAGTGTTTGCAAAGGTGTGGTAAATGATGCATTCGGTCCTGTTATCGGTGCCTCGGTAGTAGTAAAAGGAAGTACCAATGGTGTGATTACCGACATCGATGGTAATTTCTCTTTGTCCGGTGTGAAAGAAGGCGACATTATCCAAATTTCATTTGTGGGTTACAAAACGGTAGAACAAGCCTGGAACGGAAAACCATTGAACATCACGATGAAGGAAGACGCAGAAATGCTGGAAGAGGTTGTTGTTACTGCCTATGGTGGAAAAACGCTCCGTTCCAAGGTTACCAATTCAATTTCCAAAGTAGATAAAGAAGTGCTAGCAAGCGGTCTCCACTCCAACCCTGCCCAAGCATTATCCGGTGCAGTATCGGGCTTGCAGGTTCGTCAGACTTCCGGTGACCCGAGTGCTACACCTACCTTGATTCTGCGTGGTGGTACAAGTCTGGACGGTTCGGGCTCTCCTTTGGTCATCATTGACGGTGCGCAACGTGAGTTGAGTGACATCAACCCTTCTGACATCGAGTCCATGGAAGTAATGAAAGACGCAGGTGCTACCGCCATCTATGGTGCCCGTGCCGCCAATGGTGTGATTCTTGTAACCACCAAACGCGGTAAGGACGGTGTGAGCAACATCGGTGTGAAAGCTAAATTCGGTTTGAATTACTTCAACAACAACTACAACTTTTTAGGTGCAGAAGAGTACATCTATTGGATGCGTAAGTCATATCAGAATGCCTCCCAGATATATAAGAAGTCAGACGGTTCGTGGGCTGGCTGGACCAATCTGAGCAGTTTGAGCGGTGCGCAGCCTTACGGTACGGGTAACATCTATTTCAATGCTGACGGCACTGTAGCCGATGGCAACAAAGTAAGCAATGCCAACTGGAGTGTCATGAAATACAGTGACGACCTAGCATTCTTGCTCAACAAGGGTTGGAAAACCATGATAGACCCTGTGTATGGCGACAAACTTATCTTCAAGGAATTCATGCTGGAAGACACAAATGTCAACTCTCCGGCATTCAGCCAAGATTACACGGTTGATTTCACAGGAGGTAACGAGAAAGGTACGTACTATGCCTCGATAGGTTTCAACAATTCGGAAGGCAATGCTACCAACAACTGGTACAAGCGTTTCACCTTCACCTTCAATGCGGACTACAAAATCAAATCTTGGCTGACCTCCAATTCTTCATTGAACTATTCGCACAACACGTGGGACGGTCTGGTAGGCAATGCCGATGCAGCCAGCTATTTCAGCCGGGTGTTCTCTTTGCCTCCCACCTTCCGTGGCAAGAATGAGGACGGCGAATGGTTGATTGGTGTGCGCGGAACGGGCGATGCCAACGTGCTGGCCTACAAGGATGCCCTGCACAGAGACAACAATACCGACAAATACACCATGACACAAGCCTTTACGGCACATTTGATGAAAGATTTGGACTTGAAGTTCAGCGGAAGTTGGTACTACGAGGACCGCAAGTACGAATACTTCAACTCCGACTATATGACCGGTGTAAACAATTGGAATAGAGACCACTATACGTATGACGATTACAACCGGAAGTTGAACCAAACTTACAACGTCATCGCCACCTACAACCGGAACTTCAGAAAGCACGATGTCAATGCGATGCTCGGTTTCGAGTATTTCATCGCGCAGGAAAAGGGATTCAATGCATACGGTTACGGAGCACCTACAGGCGATTTTCAGGATTTGAACCTGACAGATCCCGAAAGACGCTACATGGATTCATGGCACTACGAGAACCGCATCATGTCGTTCTTCGGCAAAGTGGACTATTCTTTCAATGAAAAATATCTTATATCTGCCGTACTCCGCCGCGACGGTTACTCCCGTCTGAACAAAGATGCCCGCTGGGGTGTCTTCCCAGGTATTTCCGCCGGTTGGATTATCGGTAAAGAAAACTTTATGGAGGGGTTGCGGGACATCATCTCCTTCGCTAAAATCCGTGCAAGCTACGGATCAAACGGTAACGTGGATACCAAATATATCGGTGATTATACCGTGCAGGGTTCTTATGGAAGTGTCGGCAAATACAACGGTGGAGGTACTAACAGCCTGACCGGGCTGCCGAACCCAAACCTAACCTGGGAAAAATCTTATACCTTCGAAGTAGGTGCAGACCTCAGTTTCCTGAACAACCGCTACAACGCAAATGTCACGTTCTACAACCGCCGCACGAAAGACAAGCTGGCTTACATCACGTTGCCTTCGCACTCGGGTATCAGTAGCTACCTGACCAACAATGGCGAAATCCAGAACATTGGTGTCGAAATCGAGCTCAATGCCAAAGTGTTCGAAACGAAAGATTGGAAATGGAACATTGGCGCCAACATCGCCTATAACAAAAACAAGGTCATCTCCTTGCCCAACAACGGTCTGGACAGAAACATGCAGAATGCCTTTGAAGTATACACGGGAAAGAAATCGGCAAACGGCTCATGGGAAAAAATATGGGTAGGTGGCTATCAGGAAGGACAGGAACCGGGTGCCATTTATGGTTTCAAGGCAGAAGGCATTTACCAAAGCTACGATGATATACCAGGTAACTTGAAAGACATCTCTACCGGTAACAACGGTTCAAGCAACAAGACTCTCTACGGTCCCGAAGCATGGGCAAAGCTGAGCGATGCCGAAAAAGCGAACGGCCTACCTATCCAACCGGGCGACGTGAAGTGGAAAGACGTAAACGGAGACGGTGTGATAGACAATTATGACAAGGTGAAACTGGGCAATACCGTTCCTCACTGGACCGGTGGTATTAACACCAACGTGTCTTGGAAAGGACTGACCTTTACCGCACGATTCGACTTCGCGTTGGGTCATAAGATATTCGACTCGAAGACCCCGTGGATTATGGGTAACATGCAAGGTACTTACAATACCATCGACCTGGTGAGCAACACATGGTCTGAAGACAACAAGGGTGCCAGATATCCTACGTATGTATTTGCCGATCAAAATGGAAAACGCAACTATGCCCGCGACAACAACAGCCTGTTCGTTGATAACGCAAGCTACCTGTCTATCCGGGAACTCAGCCTGAGCTACAGCCTGCCGAAATCCTGGATACAGAAAGTGAAAATGGAAAGAGTAGATTTGAACATCACTGCCCAGAATTTAGGATACATCACCGGAGCCAAATATGTGGCATCTCCTGAATATGGTGCAAACGGCTGGGGAGGATACCCGTTGCCAACAAATCTCGTGTTTGGCGTAAATGTAACATTCTAAACTATTAAAAAACAACAGAATTATGAAGAAATTTATATACGGCATCGCCGGTGCATTATTATTCGGCATGTACAGTTGCGATACCTTAGACTTGAGTCCGGAAGACTATGCGGCTGCCGGCAATTATTGGAAAAATCCAGAACAAGTAAGCACCTACATGAACGGCCTGCATGCTTACCTTAGAGATGATTATTCTTCACCGTTGGTGTTGGGTGAATTGAGAGGCGGAACCATGCGTGAAGGAACTTCTTCCATCAATACATCTTTGAATTCATCTTCCATCATCCGCAACGACTTGCGTACCACCAGCACAGGTATAAGCAATTGGAACAATTATTATGAAAATATTCTGCAAGTGAACCACTTCATCGAGCAAGTGAGAGACGAGTGCGCGTTCCTGAGTGAATCGGCACGCAATACTTTCTTGGGACAAGCTTATGGTATGCGCGCCTACTATTACTTCATGCTGTACAGAACGTATGGTGCCGTGCCCTTGGAAAAAGATATCAAGATATTGGACGGAAAGATTGACGCTGTAAGTTTGTACATGAAACGCTCTTCGGCTGAAGATGTGCTTGCGTTTATCAAGAAAGACATCAACGATTCTGAAACTGCTTTCGGATCAACAACTTCTTTCGACAAATATTATTGGTCGAAGTACGCCACTTTGTTCCTGAAAGCGCAGATTTATCTGTGGTCGGCAAAGGTGACTACCAATGATGACGAAAAACCTCATACAGCTACCGGAACATCGGATTTGGAGATAGCCCAAAAAGCTTTGAACGAAATCATCGGCAGCAACAAGTTTTCCTTGATGAAGAACTATGCCGATATCTTCGATTATGGCAAAAAAGCCAATAACACAGAGTCTATTTTATCCATGTATTTCGACCGTGGTGAAGCGACTCACTGGGGAAGCAGCTTTTTATATACTCCGTCTATCGTAGTGGGTTCTTACTATAATCCCGATGGTACCGTCATGCAGGACGTACTTCAGCTGAACACTGCCGGTATCGTGAGATATGAGTGGAAATCTGCCTTCATCAAGTCGTTCGACCAGACTGACAGCCGCCGTGCCGCTACTTTCCTGGAATACTATCAGGACAAGGAACTGACAAAACACGGTTCAAGCATGCTGAAATATGTGGGTCACGTAGCCGATGGCATCCGCTATTTCGACAACGACATTGTTATGATGAGATATGCCGACGTATTACTGATGATGGCCGAAGTGGAAAACGGCCTCGGCAAACCGTGTGCTTCTTACATCAACGAGGTGCGCAAACGCGCCTATGGTGAGAACTATACGGAGGACGTGACCTACACAGACGGCACCTATGCCGAAAATGAATTGGCTATTTTGAAAGAACGCGACAAGGAGTTTGCCAGTGAAGGTACACGTTGGTTCGACTTGGTACGTATGCACGATGCTGCCAAGAAGCCTTTGGCATTCTCAGTTGCCGTGGCTTATCCGGAGCCCGGAGAAGAGGCTGCTGCAGTGTTAAGTAACACGGAAGAATATAAGTTACTGTGGCCTATTAATATTGGTGTCATGACAGCCGATCCGGAAATCAAACAGACCTGGGGATATAATCAAGCAGAGAATATCGAAGATTGACGATACTAACCTTATTTATATATATATCAATCACTTTATGCCCGGGACTAAACACCCGGGCTATTGTGTTTTATATGGAGACGTAGCTTTATATCCATAAATTTGAAAAATTGTACAGAATATTAAGAAAAAGTCCTATCTTTGTTGTATCAATTTACCTAAAGAGTATATTGAAGTTCACCCATTTATTATACAAAAAACATCTATTTATGCCATGAAAAATGTATTTCCTTTTCTACTCAGCCTATTATATTGCCTGATATTTTCTCTTGCTATGCAAGCAGACAGCAGCCACCTGCTGCCCTATCCTCAGAAATTTGTACCTTCCGGAAAAGAATTCAATGCAAACATAGTGAGAATTTCGAGCCCTGTACTTCAAAACGAATGGGAAGCCTTCGTCAAAGAACGTGGTGGCAAAGTCAAAGAGCAAGCAAACACGCTCATCGAAGTGAAACTAGTTGCAGCAATTGAAAATGCCGCCTTGAATCAAGAAGAGGCATACCGACTGATAGTGGCTCCAAACAAAATTACCGTAGAGGCAGTGACAGAACGGGGGGTATATTGGGCCATGCAGACGCTTGCGCAACTGCAACATTCAAGGAAAAAAGGACTTAGTTTTGAAGGATGCACCATTACCGACTGGCCCTCTTTCCGCATCAGGGGCTTTTTACACGACGTAGGACGGCGATACATGTCCATGCAGGAATTGAAGAAGGAGATTGCCCTTCTGTCGAAGTTCAAAATCAACGTATTCCACTGGCACCTGACGGAAAACCAGTCCTGGCGTCTGCAAAGCAGAATATTTCCGATGCTGAATGACAGTGTAAACACCACCCGCATGCCGGGACAATATTATACCTTGGAAGAAGCACGGGAATTGGTAGATTTCTGTAAAGCACATCAAGTGTTACTGCTTCCGGAAATCGACATGCCGGGACATAGCGAAGCTTTTGTACGCACCTTCCGCCACGACATGCAAAGCCCCGAAGGCATGAAGATACTGAAACTGCTGATAGATGAAGTCTGTGAAACGTTCGATGTTCCTTATCTGCATATCGGGACGGATGAAGTTCGATTCACCAATCCTCACTTTGTACCCGAAATGGTATCTTATGTTCGCTCTAAAGGAAAAAAAGTAATTTCCTGGAATCCGGGATGGAAGTATCAGCCGGGCGACATAGACATGACCCATCTGTGGAGCTACCGGGGCAAGGCACAGAAAGGCATTCCTGCCATCGATTCCCGCTTCCATTACCTGAACCATTTCGATACTTTCGGAGATGTCGTAGCCCTCTACAACAGCCGCATCTACAACGAAGAGCAGGGAAGCCATGATGTGGCCGGTGCCATCCTCGCCATCTGGAACGACCGTTATGTGGCCGACGAGCAGAATGTGATACTGGAAAACAATTTCTACCCCAACATGCTAGCGATGGCCGAACGAGCGTGGCGCGGAGGAGGCACAGAATATTTCGACAAGCATGGTACCATCCTTCCTCAAGAAGACTCGGAAGAATTCAAGGCATTTGCCGATTTTGAACGCAGGATGTTGTGGCACAAGGAATACACCTTTCAAAGCGAACCCTTCGCCTACGTCAGACAGACGAACGTAAAATGGAACATTACCGACGCTTTTCCAAACGAAGGCGATTTGACTCGTTCCTTCCCACCCGAACAGGAAGAGTGGAAAGATGCCTATCAGTACGAAGGCAAGACGTATGGTGTACGTCCGGCCACCGGTGCAGGCATCTATCTGCGTCATGTGTGGGGAACATTGGTCCCAACCTATTATAAGAATCCGCAGGAGAACCATACTGCATACGCCTACACTTGGGTCTACTCTCCACGCGAACAGCAAGTAGGATTATGGGCCGAAACCCAGAACTACTCGCGTTCGGAACCGGACCTACCGCCTCCCGCAGGCAAATGGGACTACCGGGAAAGCCGTATCTGGATAAACGGTGAGGAGATTGCTCCTCCTGTCTGGACGGCTACCCACCGGAAAAAAAGTAATGAAACGGTGCTGGGCAATGAAAATTGCGTATCGCGTCCACCCATCCCCGTGCACTTGCAGAAAGGCTGGAACAAGGTACTGTTGAAACTACCTGTCGGAAAATTCACTACCCCCGAAGTGCGACTGGTGAAATGGATGTTTACAGCGGTATTCGTAACTCCCGACGGAGAGAAAGCCGTAGAAGACCTCATTTATTCGCCTGAAAAGAAATTAACGAATAAGAAACTGTTTTAATTTCCCTTCAGTTTTCTCTTTCTTCTGAGGAAATTTGAAAAAAGAAAATCAAAACAGTTTCTAAATAAAACACTCAATCGATATGACCATGAAAAAAAGATATGCCCTATTGTTGCTTCTCCTTATAGGCAGTTTGCATACACAGGCTCAAATTAAATGGAGCAATCCTCTAGATCAGCCCTTTCCGGTCATTCGTGGCAGAGCATGGCATAATGAGCAACAACGAACTTACGCCCGTCTACCCCTGAAAGCGAAAAACTTGGTAAACAAAGCGGTCTGGAACTTGTCCCAACAGAGTGCCGGTCTATCCATAGCTTTTTACAGCAATTCACCGGAAATAAAAATAAAATACACGGTAACCGGAGGACGAAGTATGGCCCACATGCCTGCTACAGGCGTTTCGGGCGTTGACCTTTATGCCACAGACAGAAACGGTAGAAGCCGCTGGTGTGCCGCCAAATACTCTTTGGGCGACACCCTCGTTTATACCTATGACGGACTTACTTACGAAGACGCTTCGAACAAGGGCTACGAATATACATTATTTCTACCTCTTTACAATTCGGTTTCTTTTCTTGAAATCGGAGTAAAAGACAACGCTTCCATCAGTTTCATTCCCGTCTCTGAAGAGAAGCCTTTAGTAGTATACGGCACATCCATCGCCCAAGGCGCTTGTGCCTCGCGCCCAGGCATGGCTTGGATAAACATCATAAACAGAACCATGGAACATCCAGTTGTCAATTTAGGCTTTTCTGGAAGTGGCAAACTCGAGAAAGAACTCTTCGAGCTATTGGCAGAAACGGATGCAAAGCTCTACATCATAGACTGTATGCCTAACATGATTTCTCCCGCTGATACTGCTGTTATCGCAGAACGCATCCTGACAGGAATAAAAACACTCCGTACCCGTAACCAAGCCCCTGTTTTGTTAGTAGAACACAGCGGCTACATGAATGAATATACATCAGACCGCGCAGAAGCATCCTACAGAGCGTCAAATCGCCAACTACGGAAAGCATACAACACGCTGATGCAGCAAGAACCCGACATCTACTACCTGACAAAGGAAGAAATCGGCCTGTCAATGGATGCCATGGTCGAAGGGGTACATCCCAGTGACCTGGGTATGCAACAATACGCTGATAGCTATGTAAAGAAAATCCGTGAAATTTTGAAAGAAGAAACAGGAACAGAATCGACCTGCATTCCTTGTAAACAGCAAAGAGACCCTTATGACTGGCAGGCAAGGCACGAACAGATTTTGAAATTAAACCGTACTGATTCTCCAGAAGCAGTCATTATCGGCAATTCGATAGTCCATTATTGGGCAGGCGAACCGCTTGCCCACCAGCAACGGGGCAAACATGCTTGGAGTCGTCTGTTCAAAGGAACGAAGGTGCATAACCTGGGCTTCGGTTGGGACAAGATTGAGAACGTGCTTTGGCGTATCTATCATGGAGAGTTGGATGGCTACGAGGCAAAAAATATTTTCATGCTGATAGGAACCAATAACTTGCAGTTCAATACAGACCACGAAATCATAGAAGGAATTGTATTCACCGCAAAAGCCATACGTGAAAGACAACCCTCTGCCAAGCTGCATGTGATTGGAATCCTGCCAAGAAAAGGGCAAGAGCAACGAATTGCCCACATCAATACCGAATTGCAGCAAGAATTGGTAAAAAGTAATGCTATTTATATAGACCTTACCCCTTTCCTTACTAAGAGAGACGGACGAATAGATGAATCTTTGTTTGGCGACGGACTGCATCCGAATGAAAAAGGGTATAAAAAAATAGCCGAAGCTCTTTTGAAAGAACGGATGTTATAGAATTACCTGTAGTATGCCTGGTAATGGCACATCAAGCAAATATGCAACAAGGCAGGCTATCCCATTTTTTATGAAAACAGCCTGCCTTGTTATGAAACAAAAAAACATCAAAGCTTTACTTTAGCAATCAGCTTACGTATCTTTCCCTCACCGATAACCGGAGCATGGGGATCCTCAGGATAGACAATCGCAAACTGCCCAGGAAGCAAATCAACGAAAGTGGTTGGTACATCCGAATAGAGTGCACAATCTCCCTCTTCCTCGTAAGGTTTGATTTCGGTTTTCAAATCCTCGATAGCCTTCCAGCCTATTCTCTCCTTGCCCTCGAGCAAGATATGCACATCAATATAAGCACGATGCAACTCAAGCACCTGCTTCTCGGCTGCTACACCTTCCGGATTCACATTGTTAATGAACAAATCATCCCCTTTTATCTCGATGCGACCTAATTCGGCATGCAACAAGTCGTGAGACTTGACATAATCGAAAAGAGTCTTGAACAACGGGTGGAGGGACTCCACCCGTTGACTGTTTTGCAAATTAGATACAATCATACCAGTTATTCCATTATTCCAAATTATCAGTTTTCGGGCGTAAGAAATAGAGCTGAAGAGCCAATGCTACCAATACAACTCCACTCAACATAGCAAATCCCATACCCAAATTACCACCATCGGTCCAGCGTCCCAACAAGTGGGTAACGGCAGCACCGGCAAACACACCCGTCATATTCATGATACCGTATGCCGTTCCGCGGTGTTTAGCCGAAACAAACTGGCAAAGTATAGGCATATTGTTGGCATCAAAGATACCATAACCCACACCGAACAGCAATCCGGCTCCTACTACACTCACAAAGCTGTGCCCCATACCGAGCAGCAACAGTGAAGGAACAGTCATTCCCAAGCCAATAGCACCTGTATAGACACGTCCGCGGATATTCTTCTGTACCCAACGGTCGGACATCACACCACCAACCAATACCCCCACAAAGGAAGAAACGGCAATAGTAATCGTAGAAATAGGTCCTGCTTCAGCCATTGGTATATTCAGGCTCTCTGCAAACAAAGTAGGCAACCAATTCTTGGTAGCCCATCCCGGAAGACTGGGAGCTGCAAAATAAAACAATATGACCCAAAATGCCCAATTAGATAACACTACAGACAAACCGCCCAACAACGAAGTCTTCTTTCCGTTCACAGCAGGTTGCAGCTTGGCAATCTTTATACGTTCAGGATTCTCATGCAAGAACAGCAACAATACAAAGGAATAGATTATTCCGATAATACCGAACCAATGAAACGCTGTATGCCAAGAAAAAGCAGCCGCCACCGTGGCACCGAAACCACCAATGGCCTGTCCTACATAAAGACCGGTCATGTGAATACCGATAGCCAAAGAGCGGGACTTATCCTGATGCCAATCGGCAATCAACGACAGAGCAGAAGGGATATAGAGCGCTTCGCTGATACCCATAAAAGCACGAAGCCAATACAATTCCTGAAAAGAATCGGCATAACCCATCATGTAGGTAACCGCCGACCAGACAAACAGACTGCCGACTACCAACCATTTACGGCTCACGCGATCGGCCACCATCCCTGCCACCGGACTCATAAATCCGTAAATCCACAAGAACACTGCCATCAATGCACCGAAAGCTTCTGCCTTACCCAATTCCACAATATCTACTTTCATAGCCTCCTGCATGGTGGAAAGCATCTGCCGATCCATATAGTTAAGCAGAGCCACCACCCACAAAAGAGCTACCACTATCCAAGGATAGCTTTTTGAATTTTTCATTGTACTATATTTTAATTAAGGTCTTATCATTTTGAAAGTAATTCATTACACAACATACAACCCTTTATCATCATACGGGGGATATGGAAAGGGCCTTTGAATATATTTCCTTTAGCAGGCTGTGCCACAGTACCGTCACGATGAAGATAACCATACCATTCACCGTACTCCTTGTCGGGGAAGCAGGCATACGTCCAGTCACTGATTTGCTTGTGCATCTCCAGATACTTTTTGTCTGCAGTAGCCTGATAAGCATAAAGGGTGGCAATGATGGCTTCGGTCTGCGGCCACCAGAATTTCATGTCCTGCGAATAATCCTGGCAGGGCAGGTTTCGGCAATCGCGGAAGTTAATGATTCCGCCAAATTCCTTATCCCAGCCCCACTCCCACGACCAGTCAAGTATAGTGACGGCAAGCTCCACTAACTTTTTGTCCCAGTTGCGGTATTTTGCTTCTTCCAGAAGGAACCAAGAAGTCTCGATACAATGTCCCGGATTGATGGCACGACCGTTGCATGTATCGATAAACTCTCCATTCGGCCCTACCATTTCGAGCAAAGCTTTGAATTCGGGGTGAATGAAATACTTGCTTAATAGCATTATAGAATCATCTATCTGGCTGCTCAACACCGGATCATCAATAGCAGCACGAATGCGCGAAGCCGTATTGATGAGAATCATCGTAATGGAATGCCCCTGTGCCTCCAGCGCTTTCAGGTACTTCGGTTCCAAGATGCCCGGGGTGGCAACAAAATGCCGTATGCGCTTGAAAAGAGCAAGTGCTTTTTCTGCATAGCTGCAATCACCGGATGCTATGGCATATTCCGACATAGCTATGGCAGCAAAGCATTCGGAAAAGACATAACGTCGCTTGCGAAGCGGAGTGCCGTCTTCCTTCACTTCAAAAAACATACGACCATCTTCGTCGAAACAATATTTTTCGATAAAGTCTATGCAACTTTTGGAAGCCGCCAGCCATTCGGCATTCTTCTCGACATTATTATATGCAAAAGCAGCAATAAAGCCGAAACGCCCCTGAAACCAAACGGACTTAGTAGTATCAATCAGCGAACCATCCCGATTGATACACGTATAAACTCCACCATGTTTGCTGTCTAACCCATGTTTCAACCAAAAAGGCATAATATTACCTATCAGATCTTGCCGATAGGAATCAGCCCACATCTGCAAATAGTGTGTTGTCGAGTCCATAATTATCAGAATTTATTGCAATGTTCAAAAAAGTGAATTGCTTCCAACTCGGCTTTCATGCGCAATTCCTCTTCGTCAGTCATATTTTGGAACGGAGTACGGTTCTTGCCCAAATCCAAGCCTATCAGTTTCATGATGCGCTTGCCACCCACGATATTGCCGCGGAAATGGCATATCACATTGATGACTTCCTGGGAGAAGTTCTGCAGTTGGCGTGCTTTTTCCAAATCACCCGCTTTCCACGCATCAATGATGCCAACCAGGTTTACTCCATTATAATTGGTAGTACCGCCAATACCGCCTTGTGCTCCCCCCATGGCAAGGCAAGGAAGAATCGTTTCGTCTTGTCCATGCAGCATATCATACTTACCGTTCTTGTACAGACGACATTGATTATATTCATACATGCTCTCAAAGGTGTATTTTATTCCGGCAAAATTGGGAATACGGCCATCTACAGCTTCCAAAAATGCTACCATCGAAAGAAAAGCACCATTAAATGCCGGAATATGATAATAATAGAAAGGAAGATTGGGAGCACCACAAGCTATCTCTTCGCAATATTTCACCAACTCTTCTACACGACCTACTTTGGGGAAAGGAGGTGCCATAGCTCCAATGCCCCATGCACCAATCTTCTGTGCATGCTCGGCAAGCTTACGGCTAGACTTCACACAACAGCTACCTACATGTACGATTACCTTAAAGCCTTCCGGAGCCACTTCTACCCATCGTTCAGCCAATTTCATACGCTCCTCATCAGTAAGCATATAGCCTTCGCCAGAGGAACCATTGATAAATACACCTTTCAGTCCATTCTTCACCAACATCCGAGCATACGCCTCAATCGGTTCATAGTTTACTTCACCATTTTCATAGAACGGAGTGAACGGCGCATTGATTAATCCAATAATCTTTTCCATTTTCTATATTTTATTTAAGATTAGTATTTGGATGCAAATATAAACCAAATTTACAAACCACATCGCATTTAATAAAATATTTAACTAATAAAAGCAACATTTTTATAATAGCTTCCACACATACGACTAATAATCATTTGATAATGTGTAATAGTGTATTATAACATAAATTCACAAGCCAAAAGAGAAGTATATCAAAGACATTCCTTATTTTTGTAACAAATTAATAGCCAATAACATCTCTAAATTGACATGAAACCAATTTTGTTAGAAGAAATAAAAGCAGGGACTAAAAATGCCTTAGTCAAAAAGAAGATTATCACTTATTACATATATAATGGCCCATCGACCATTACCAGCCTATCCAAAGAACTAAATTTAAGTGTCCCTACCGTCACGAAATTTATCAATGAGATGTGCGAAGAAGGCTACATACACGAATATGGCAAACAAGGCACCAATAGCGGACGTCGCCCCAGCTTGTACGGACTGGATGCCGAATCTGGCTATTTCATCGGGGTGGATATCAAGCAATTTACCATCAACATAGGACTGATGAACTTCAAGGGAGATATGGTGGACTTAAAGATGAGCATCCCTTATCACTGTAAAAACACTCCGGACAGCCTGGACGGACTATGCCAGCTGATAACCAGATTCATCAAAAGAGTAAATATCAAAAAAGAGAGAATACTCAATGTCAATATCAACATTTCCGGAAGAGTGAACCCTGAATCGGGCTACAGCTACAGCTGGTTCAACTTTGAAGAACGTCCCCTTACGGAAGTCATGGCTGAAAAACTAGGTTGCACGGTTACTATTGACAATGACACAAGAGCTATGACCTACGGTGAATTCCTGCAAGGAAACGTTGAAGGAAAAAAGAACATACTTTTCATCAACATGAGTTGGGGACTGGGAGTGGGCATCATCATCAACGGTGAAATCTATGCCGGAAAATCCGGTTTTTCCGGTGAATTAGGACACATGCCTGCATACAACAACGAAATAATATGCCATTGCGGGAAAAAGGGTTGCCTTGAAACGGAAACTTCCGGCTCGGCACTGCACCGTATTCTTCTGGAGCGCATCGCCCATGGCGAACAGTCCATACTATCCCATAGAACGCAAGATACAGAAAAACCGCTGACACTGGACGAAATAATAGATGCCATCAACAAAGAAGACCTCTTATGTATTGAGATTATAGAGGAAATCGGCCAGAAATTGGGTAAACAAATAGCAGGGCTGATAAACCTGTTCAATCCGGAATTGGTCATCATCGGAGGGACGATTTCCCAAACGGAGGATTACATATTACAGCCCATAAAGAGCGCCATTCGCAAATATTCACTCAATTTGGTAAATCAGGATTCCACCATTGCCCTTTCCAAACTAAAAAGCAAAGCCGGGGTCATCGGTGCATGTATGCTGGCGCGCAGCAAAACGTTTGAATGCTGACGGGCAGAAAGTTGCCCAATCTCCACGGTGACCGGCCGAAATGACTTCGGTCGCAATCTTTCTGCCAATATTATTGATGCCGACATGCCCCCAGTGCAAATTATCTTTGTCGAAAGGACTTTCTCGGGCATCTATGACAGACACGTTCGGAATGAAGTTTTCATTCTTCGGGTTGACGACAGCATCTTGCGCATCGCGCACCCCTTGCCCATATTGTACCGAAGCTTTGGGATTGCTCACACTCTCACCCGGTTTCACGATGTGACCGATATAAACATGAGCGTCCGGAAATCCAAGCCGGGTGCGACATTTCTCGATGAGCGATTTCAGCAAAGGCAAGTAATGTTCTTTGGAATCTATCCCGTTACCTTCGCCTTGCATCCACCAGATTCCGGCCAAACGCGGTTTTTTGCCTCTGTCCAACAAATCATTAATGGCTGGTTTATAAAGATTTTCATAGAAATAGTCCCAGTTATGGCTGTCGGAAGAAGAAGCCCAAGTTTCAATCCGTGAACCGGAACATCCTAATTTAACAATGTATAGCTCCATGTCCGGAAAAGCTTGCTGAAAGTGCATGCCGAACTCACCCTCCATGCCCCGACGGCCAGCCGCACCGGCACTCCACGTACCATAGCTATGAATCATGTTCATCATGGTTTTGCCATTCAGGTTATCGTTCTTATAATAAAGATCAAGCCAGCCGGGAGCCACGTCTTCGGTAGTCCCATCGAAAACCCAGCGGGCACCATCGGTTTGGTTCACGATATGGCAACTGCGACACCATATCTTCATCAGCCCGGGATTGGTGTCCGGATTGTCATACCAGGCAGCCAACCTCCGGTCTTCTCCGGCATCGGCAAAAGCCGAACCATCGGCATTCGACTGTCCTATGGTTATAAATACCGGGACTTCATTTTCCTGAAGAAGCACAGAATTCACCGCGCAATCCGATTGTTGCGCCATACAGAAAGGAGAAAAACAGAGTGCAATGATACCAACTGCCATCTTCACAATATTCTTCATAATCAGATTCTTTATTTGTTTCAGTTTTTACGAACTAATGGCAAATATATGAAATATTTCAGTTTTTCCTTTCTTACCGGAACTTTTTACCCTTTCCCCAAAAGCAACGGTCTGTATTTCTCCAAAGCTTGTTCAAAAACCTTACGGGCTTCTTCCATCGTTCCATAAAATTCACCACCGGAAGCATTCAGATGGCCACCGCCGCCAAAGAATTCGGCAGCCAGCCGGTTGCAGGGAAAAGTGCCGACCGAACGTAAGGAAATCTTTATCATCGGCTTCTCCGTATCTTCACGCAGGAAGCAGGAGAAAATCACCCCTTTGATGCTTAAAGGAATGTTCACAAAGCCTTCACTATCTCCCCGTATATAGTCGAACCGGCTTTGTTCGGCTTTAGTCAAGGAGATTAAGGCTGCATGATAGTCCGGATAGACCTTCATTTGCGACAAGACATATCCCATCAGGCGCAGACGGCTTTCGGAATAAGTATTGAACACCTTGCGGTAAATCGCATCCTTGTCGATGCCTTTCGACAGCAATTCGCTGATGATGAAATAGATTTCACGGTTGTTGGAGTTGTAGGTAAACCCGCCGGTATCCGTCATCATACCCGTATAGATGCACTCTGCTCCTTCCCTTGAAATGTCACTGAAATAGCCCATACGGCAAATCAGACGGAAAACCAGTTCCGAAGTGGAAGATATCTCCGGGTGGGAAATGACAATCCTGCAGAAATCCTCCGGATGGAGATGATGGTCTATCAATATTTTTCTTGCCGGAGATGCAAGAACGGCGTCACCCATGGCATCTATACGGTGGATGGCATTAAAGTCCAGACAGCAAATCACGTCTGCTTCAGCAATCAGCTTGTTGGCAAAGTCCTTGTAGCGGTCGTACAAAAGGACGTCCTTGCTCCCGGGCATCCATTTCAAGAAGTCGGGGAAAGCGTTCGGCACAATGACATTCGCTGTCTTTCCTTGCGAACTGAAAAAATGCCACAGGCCCAGAGAAGAACCGATGGCATCCCCGTCGGGACTCACATGTGAAACGATTACTATCTTGTCCGCACGGTCAAACCATTTGGTAAAATGATCTATCTTGGATTGTTCTATTACTTTAGTCAACATATATCTTTATTTACTATTCGTTTTACATCTACAACAAATTGAAGGGGCAAAAGTACGAAAAGTTTATGATTTATAACAATATACAGTAAGAACCTTTTTGAGAAAGAAGGAGATAAGCGATACCCAGGCGGACGCAATCATTGGCAATCTTATTCTGATAATAGTCTGAAAGAGAAGCGTCAATCACCACCATTCCTATGGAAAAGAGCGAAGTAAGTTCCTCTACCCCGCCTTGATAGCCTTTGGAGACATACAGATAATCAACCGAAAGGAGACGGGAAGACTTCTTATTCCGCCAACGATCATCGGAAAGCAGGCAGATACGCTTACCGGCATAAGAGACAATCTGGTTGCGCATAGACAAGCCGGGAGTGGTATAATCTCCGGCAATCAGTCGGGGAGCCTCCAGATGCAGGCGGTTCCAATGCGGAGAAAGGGCACGGCAGAGGTGCGACATATCCGGCAAGCTGTCGGTACATGCCAACCAAGAACGACGGTTGTCCGACATGCAATGAACAACGGGACAGCCTCTCACGCTATAAAAAGCAATCCCCTGCCGGGGAGCATTGGACATCATGGAGAAAGAATTCCAGGAGGCCACTGCCAACAACGCCAGCAACGAAAAACAGACGTTACGCACCGTAAAACGTAGAAAGCCATAATATGCCGTCCCCAAGAACAGATAGACGAGCAGAACACCCCATATATCCAGCCAGATGCCATCGACAGCAGCGCCGGGAAGATGCTCTATACAGCGGAGCACTTCATTCTGGACATGTACCAATGCCTCTACTATCCTTGCAAACAGATGTTGCACCAAAGGCAGCGGCGTAAGCATCAACAGAAATACCGCCGAATACAGAACGAGCGACACCATGGGAATGACCCAAAGATTAGTCAGCAGGAAATGAGTGGAAAAACGGGAAAAATAGAAAATGACCAAAGGAGCCGTACCCAGCTGAGCCGCCACAGACACCGTCATAAGCCCCCACAAATACCGCAGGAAACGATTGTCAACCTTCCAAAGGGCATATAACTTAGGTTGTACAAGTACAATAGCCACAACCGCTGAGAATGACAGCTGAAAACCGACATCAAACAACCAGACCGGCTTACACAGCAGCATCAGAAAAGCAGTTGCCGCCAGCGTGTTCAGCGTCAGCGGCTTTTCCGGCTGCAAACCGGCAAACGCCAACAAAGAGAACATGACGACCGACCGCACCACCGAAGAGGACAGTCCCGTGAAAAAAGCAAAACTCGCCAGGAAAAGGACAAGACACAAAAGCAACAAAGGTTTCAACCGCTGCCATCGCCTCCACAAGGGACGAAGCACAAACAAGAGCAAAGCATACAGAAACCCTACATGCAATCCCGAAAGTGCCAGTACATGGCTGGCTCCCGAGACGGAGTAGGTCTCTACAATATCATCGCTCAGTTCTTCTTTATCACCTACCGTCAACGCAGAAATCACCGCCAACTCATCTGCTTCAAAACCCAAGCTCCGGTATAAGCCAACCACTTTCTCCCTATAATCCAGTGCCACCTGGCTGACAGTGCGGGAAGCATCATGCCCCGTCTTCCGCCAATGTCCGCCAGCCACGTAGGTCGTGCCGCTATAACCTTTCCGCCTCAGGTGGCGGGCATAGTCAAACTCGTCGGGATTACCATTGTTCGCCGGAGGAGCAAGCCGGGCGGATATCAGCAACTCATCACCACGGCGCAAAGTGGCCGTAGCAGAATCTTTAGGCAGATAAGCCAGAAAAAGATGATTCCGGAGACAATCCGTGGCAGTATCCTGCTCTACCTCTCCCAACAGGGCAACCCTGCACAATATGCTGCGTTCCCTCTCTTCCGGATGCTCGCGGATAGAAACCCTATAAACAGCAGTTTTGCCCGAAAAGGGAAATACCGTCTTTCCCTGCTGCCAACTCATCAAGCAGAACCCCGTACTACCCAAGAAAAGGTATACCGCCGCTCCATACACCCATCCGGCATGTTTGTATCTACCTATAATAAAAAGAAAAAGCAGAAAACCTGCCACATACTCCCATACAGAAAACACGTGAGGAAATGTATCTCCACATAAAATTCCAACTACCAACGGCATCAACAGTCGAAGGAAAGGATACCGTTGCCAGCTGTCAATTATCAATCCAGAAGACGGATTACAGGTTCCTTAATGCACGGATAGCCTCTTTCGGGTCGGGAGCCGAGAAAACGGCATTGCCTGCCACCAGTACATCTGCTCCAGCCTCTACCAGACGCGCACCGGTTTCCAAGTTTACGCCACCGTCCACTTCTATCAAGGCCTGCGAACCGGTAACCGTGATCAATTCGCGCAACTCGCGTACTTTGTCAAGAGAATGCTCTATGAACTTTTGTCCGCCAAATCCCGGATTCACACTCATTATCAGCACCATATACACGTCATTGATAATATCCTTCAGCAAGGACACGGGAGTTGCCGGATTAATCGTTACCGCCGGCTGCATCCCCGCTTCACGGATTTGCTGCACCACACGGTGCAGATGCGGACAAGCCTCGTAGTGCACATTCATGACGTGTGCTCCCAGAGCCTTTACCTCCGGAATAAACTTCTCCGGCTGTACAATCATCAGATGTACGTCCAAGGGTTTCTGCGACAGTTTCGCCGCATACTTCAGTACCGGGAATCCGAAAGAAATATTAGGGACAAACACACCGTCCATGATGTCGATATGTACCCATTCCGCCTCACTTTGGTTAATCATTTCAATGTCTCGTGCCAGATAACCGAAGTCGGCAGAGAGAATGGAAGGGGATATGATTGGTTTCATAATGTTATATTCTAAAGTTTACGAACTTTGTCATGTACAAATATACGGAAAAGATTTAAATCGGCCTAACATTGAAAGCCAAAACTCTCGCTGCAAACTCACTGCATACCTTTTGCAGCGTCACTGCAAACGTGTTGCAGTAGTACTGCAAAGCAGTTGCAGTCACACTGCATACCAGTTGCAGCAACACTGCAAAGCTGTTTGCAGTGACACTGCAAAACGAGTGCAGCAGTTTTGCAGTAAAAAGCTATTGAATTACAATCAGTTACTTCATCACACATTCTTCTGTCAACCGGAAGCCGCGCAGCAGTTCATCCGTTTTCAGTCTCTTCTTGCCCGGAAGCTGAAGGGAACGGATGCCGACAAAGCCATCTTCGGCAGCCACGCGGATATAGGTCTTCCCGTCTGTCCGCAAGGTTCCGGGAACCAGTTGATGGGATTCCCCAATCTTTTCCGTCTCGAAGATTTTTACCACAACAGATTCTCCACCGGGTTGGAGCAGCTCCGTCCAAGCAGCAGGATAGGGAGAAAGACCGCGTACAAAATCATAAATACGCTTCACAGGGAGGTTCCAGTCAATACGACAAGTGTCTTTGAATATTTTCGGTGCCGGACGCAGTTCACCCACTACGGCCATTTCTTCTTGAGGAATACTTTTCACCGTACCGGCAAGAATGGCATCAACGGTCTCTACCACCAGGCGACCGCCCAACAGCATCAGTTTATCGTGGACGATACCCACATCGTCCGTATCGGCAATGGGTACCCGCACCTGCTGAATAACCTCACCGGTGTCAATCTCATGTTTCAGGAAGAAAGTGGTGATGCCCGTTTCCGTATCACCATTGATTACCGCCCAGTTGATGGGAGCAGCGCCACGATACTGCGGCAGCAGGGAAGCATGCAGGTTGAAGGTGCCCAATCGCGGCATGTTCCATACCACCTCGGGCAACATGCGGAAGGCAACGACTATCTGCAAATCGGCCTTCCATGCACGCAACGCCTCCACAAAAGCCTCATCCTTCAGCTTCTCCGGCTGAAGAAGCGGAAGATTGTTCTCCAGCGCATACTGCTTCACCGGAGAGAACTGGAGCTTATGCCCCCGTCCGGCAGGCTTGTCGGGCATCGTAATGATACCCACCACATTGTAACCTCCTTCTACCAGACAACGAAGAGCCTCCACCGCAAAATCGGGAGTACCCATATATACAATCCTCAAATCTTTCTTTTCCACCATTTCATTTACAATTTACTATTTACAATGTACAATTTGCGAGGCAGCTCATTTGCAATCTACAATTTACCATTTACAATGTACAATTTGCCGTTCGGAATGGCGTGTACATTGCAAATGGTAAATTGTAAATGTCCTCAATCTTCTGAAAAATGCACCAATACTTCACGGTACGAGTTGAATATCTTCGACTTGGACACGAAGCCCAGGTATTTGTTTTCCGCATCCACCACCGGCAGATTCCATGCTTTCGTGTCATCAAAAGTACGCATCACCTGTTCCATGCTGTCCGTATTGTACAAGCGTGCCGGAGCCGAAGTCATGAATTTGCCTACCGTAAAACGATGGTACAACTCCTGACGGAACATAATGTTCCGGATATCGTCCAGTAAGACAACGCCTATCAACACCCCCTCCTTGTCCGTCACGGGAAAGATATTGCGATGCGAGGCGGAAATGGCCTTGACCAGTTCGCCCAAATCCATTTCGGGACGCACGGTCACAAAGTCCTTTTCCACCACATTCTCCATTTTCATCAAGGTAAGGACAGCCCTGTCCTTATGGTGCGTCAGCAGTTCGCCTTTCTTTGCCAAGCGCATGGAATAGATGCTATGAGGTTCGAACATGATGATAGTGAGATAGGAACTGACAGAGACAATCATCAACGGCAGGAAAAGGTCGTATCCTCCCGTAAGTTCGGCAATGAGGAACACGCCGGTCAGCGGAGCGTGCATGACCCCACTCATGACCCCCGCCATTCCCATCAAGGCAAAGTTCTTCTCGGGTAGATAAGCCGTCATCTCTATTTCATTGCTGAAATGTGAAAAGACAAAACCGGCAATACACCCCAGATACAATGAAGGCGCGAAAATACCGCCGCAACCGCCACCGCCATTCGTGGCACTCGAAGCAAAAACCTTGAACAGAATAATCAGTATGAGGTATATCAGCAACAGATTGCCGTGCCCGTAGAAGAAGGAATTGTTCATCACCGTATCCCATTCGGCATTGCTCATCCCATTCAGCAACAATTCTATCGTATCGTAACCTTCGCCATACAACGGAGGGAAAAGGAATATCAGGATACTCAGCATGGCACCGCCCATTATCAGCTTCTTATAGGGAGTTCTCAACCTTCCGAACACGCCTTCCACAGAGTTCATAGCCCGGGTGAAATAAAGGGAAACCAATCCGCAGAAGATGCCCAGCATAATAACATACGGAATACGTTCCAGCTCGAAAGCTTGGTCTAGATGAAATTTAAACATAGCGTCCGTGCCCGTCACGATATAGGAAACAGTCGCAGCCGTCACCGCAGATATCAGCAACGGCAACAAGGAGGACATTGTCAAATCTATCATCAGCACCTCCAGCGTAAATACCAGACCGGCAATCGGCGCCTTGAAGATGCCGGCAACCGCACCGGCAGCACCACATCCCACCAACAGCATCAGCGTGCGGTGTTCCATCTTGAATATATTTCCCAGGTTAGAACCGATAGCCGAACCCGTCAACACAATAGGCGCCTCCGCCCCGACCGAACCACCGAAACCGATGGTAATGGAACTGGCTATGATGGACGACCAAGTGTTATGTCGTTTGATACGCCCCTGCCGCCGCGAGATGGCGTATAGGATTCTGGTGACTCCATGACTGATGTCGTCCTTCACCACATAGCGAACAAACAACCCGGTCAGGAAGATACCTACTACCGGATAGACCAGATAAAGGTAGTTGGCCTCCGTCGCATTGAAATTGTCCGTCAGGAAGTTCTGTATCCAGTGTATGATGACTTTCAGTATCAGTGCGGCAAATGCTGTAAAGATACCTACAAGAAAACTGAGAATCAGTATGAACCTCTTCTCCTTAATATTCTTTTCGCGCCATAGGATAAAGCGCTGCAACAAACTTCTCTTGTCCTCTGCCATTTTCCTCTTTATTCGCGAATAATTCTGATGACTCCGCCCTTGCCCAACTTGATGATGCCGGACGGTTTCGGGCGCACCGTTTCCTCCTGACGATATCCTACTATATAATCCACTGCTGATTTGATTTCTTCACTTATCTCCCCGAAGTTGCCGGGCGACGGTTGCCCGCTGACATTGGCAGAAGTAGAGACTATCGCCTTGCGGAACTGCTGGCAAAGCCGCTTTGAAAACACCTCACCGGTAACGCGGATACCTACACTGCCATCTTCGGCAAGCAGATTAGGAGCCAGATTACGGGCTCCGGAATAAATAATGGTAAGAGGCTTGTCGGCCAGTTCTATCAAATCCCAGGCAACTTCCGGAACATCCTGCACATAGAAATCCACCTTTACCGGGGAATCTACCAATACCAGCATTGCCTTACTGTCAGAGCGTTGCTTGATTTCATATACACGGCGCACCGCTTCTTCATTGGTAGCGTCACAACCTATGCCCCAAATCGTATCTGTCGGATACAGAATTACCCCGCCTTCGCTCATCACTTGGCAGGCTTTTTTAATGTCTTCTATCATTTCCTGATATATAAGGATTAATGCGCAAAAGTAGCATATTTGTTTGAAAGTGAAAAATTTTGTCTTGGATATTCTCAAATGGCTATATATTAATTGCCACTATTATTGATCAGAATGCCAAATAAGACCATCCAGTTGTCAAGTTTCACGTATTTCTACCACTTTCGTTGCTACAGCATATTCATCCGGAAAAATTTTGCTCCCCATTTCATTGGCCCATGCTTTAGTAAACTCCGCACCTGCATAGACTATAATAGCAGAATAATAAATCCATGTAATAAAAACAATCATGAATGCCGCTGCACCATAAATAGTCCCTACATTCGCAATCCCGATATAGAAAGATATTCCCCATTGCCCTACCAACAATAATATAGTTGTCACTACAGCTCCAATAAAAACATCCTTACTTTTTATTTTCGCATCGGGAAGAGCTTTGAAAATCAATACAAAAATAATAACCGTAACACCTATATTTAACACTAATCCCACAGCTTTCACAATAACCTCAGCAACATCCGGATAGCTGGCCATAAACTTATTACTCAAATCTCCAATAATATTGGTAATACTAAATGTAACCAGAAGCACGAAAGCAAATACCAAAATTATCGAGAATGAAAGTAGCCGATTCTGGATATATTTCAGCCAGCCCTTTTTGGGCACGGCCTTTATTCCCCAAATCGTATTTAAGGAACTTTGTATCTCTGCAAAAATGGTAGTAGCACCAAATATGGAAATTCCCAAACTAACAATAGCCGCTGGTGTGGAAGAGTCCGTTCTTTCTGCATTTTCTATAATCAAACGAAGTTCACCAACTACCTCTGCTCCTACTATCGGTTTCAACTGCATATACAACTGATCAGCCAAATCTATATGCAAAGCTACCCCAATAGTAACTAAAAGAGAAAGAAAAGGGATGATTGAAAATAGTGTCGCGTAAGCCAACGATCCGCTTAACCTGGTGACACTATCGTCAATAAAACCTTGTCCGGTATCCTTTATAATCTTTATTAATAAGGACAAGCTTAATTTTTTCTTGCCTATCGATTGTTTCGCCATATTATTTTTACCACTGTATGCTATTTCCCTAAACACATCGTTTTACTTCCCGCTTCATCATTCGAAATTAAAAAATCTGAATGTACCACTTCGCTTTCGAACATCATCAAATCCAATCCCGGAAAAATGATAATGATTCAACACAACATCCAGATATACAAATTACTCCATTTACCATAACTTTTTAATTTAACATTGATGAATAAGTGAACAAAGTAAATAACGGGATGGTTTCCACTATCAATGCAAATTATAGTTTAGTAAGAAAAAACAGCATACATCATCACATTAAACATTATAGATACCCTGCCCAATTAAATGGCAAGGCCAAATGTCTTTGGTAACAAAAGAATTACTACCTTTGTGGTGTCCTATAAGTACGAGAAGGGATTTTTCGCACTTATACACTTGATTTCCAACACATAAATCAAATAATATTTTTGCAGCGATTATAAACAAATTTTAATAGAAAACAATGGAAGAAATTCAATTTAACCACACCCTGCCCATACAACTACGCTTCAATGACGTCGACAAATTCGGCCATGTAAACAACACTGTTTACTTCTCTTTTTATGATTTAGGAAAAACGGAATATTTCGCTTCCGTATGCCCGGATGTAGATTGGGAAAAGGATGGTATCGTTGTCGTCCATATTGAAGCAAATTTCCTTGCGCAGATTTATGGTTCGGACCATATTGCCGTGCAAACTGCCGTTACTGAAATAGGAACCAAGAGTTTCCATCTGGCACAGCGTGTCATCGATACGGAAACCTTAGAAGTAAAATGCGTTTGTACTTCCATCATGGTAGCCTTCGACCTCGCCAAACACGAATCCAAGCCACTGGAAGAAGAATGGATTGAAGCAATCTGCAAATATGAGGGGAAAGATTTGAGAAAAAAGAAATAAAATCCTATATTTGTCAATTAAGCCAACAATTGTATAAGTAACAATCAGTTACATTTACTCTACTGCTATGATTCGATTGATATTATTGACCGATTTTACAGAGTCCTTTTCGTACAATCTACTAAAGGGAGTATTGGCCTATTCCAAAAGCCATGAGCCATGGGTAGTATGCCGTATGCCACCCTCCTACAAAAACAGTCATGGTATAGAAGGAGTCTTGAAATGGGCAAAGACATGGCATGCAGATGCAATCATCGGCAGATTTGACAATGATGACAACGTGGAGCTATTCCGTGAAAACGGAATTATCGCATTGGCCCAGGATTATAAATCAAGGTTCAGCAATATTCCAAACATCACCGGCGATTACCGCAAGACCGGCAGAATGGCAGCAGAGTTTTTTCTGAGTAAAGGCTTTCAGAACTTCGCATTCTACGGTTATCGCGATACGGTATGGTCACAAGAACGTTGCGAGGGTTTCTATGAATGTATAGCAGCCCAAGGGTTTGGAAACAATTTCTATTCTTACCAGGACCAATCCCTTGATGACTTATGGTTTTATGAAGCACCGCCCCTGCTCAATTGGTTAAAGTCATTGCCACAACCTACGGCACTCATGGCTTGCGATGACAATCAAGGTAACCGCATTACGGAAATCTGTAAAGTCAACAACATCAGAGTGCCCGACAAGATAGCAATATTAGGAGTCGACAATGATGAGATTATATGCAATCTTTCAGACCCTCCCCTATCCAGTATCAGCCAAAACATTGTAAGAGGCGGGTTTGAGGCAGCCGCCCTCATAGAACATCTATTGAATGATGAGGAGGCCACTTATCGGGACGTAGTGCTCCAACCAGTTAATATCATCAACCGGCTTTCGACCGACTTCTATTCTACCACCGATGCCCATATCCAAACCGCTCTGAAATATATCCATCAGAATATAGCGGCTGATATCACTGTATCGGATATAGTGAAACAAGTACCATTATCACGCCGTTTATTGGAGATTCGCTTCAAGCAAGTCACCCAGCAATCCATCCACAAATACATCTTCAACCTTAGGATGGAACGCTTTGCCCAATTGCTGTTGGCCAGTGATGCTCCGATTGCAGATGTGGCGGAACAAGTCGGAATAAACAATCTGAAGAACTTGTCCCGCCAATTCAAAGCTTTGAAGAAAGTCTCTCCCAATGAATATCGGAAAGAGTACCAGACAAAGAGTTACCAGCGCTGATTTAATCCGGTACAAACAACATGGTATCAGGTAACACGGTTTCCAGAACATTCCGTCCCGAATACCCTACTTCCAATTCCTGGCCCATGTAATCTTCAAAATACAGCAGGTGCAGTTCATGGCATCCTGCTTCGAGAGCGACTTTCCCTTCGGCACGGCGTCCGCTGTGGCCGCCGTCGTTATCAACAATCAATTTACCATTTATGTATAATTTAGACCCATCATCGGAAAAAGTATAGAATCGGTAAACTCCCCTTTCAGGAATTTTCACCAACGTACGGAAATCATAAGCAAAATGATCCGAGACGGTTGCTTCCCCAATCGAGAAGTTCTTCATCACTCCTTCCTTCACTTTATTGCAGGCGGCAATATCGGCAACACGCTTACATTTGCCTTCATAATAGGCATATGCCACACCCTGCTTCTTGGGAGAGGCCTTCACTGCCTGCAGATAGCTCATGCTCTGCTCCTCATCTGAATTCAAGCCGGAAGGATAATAGTAGGCAGCCTCCCTTCCCGAAGGAGTAGAAATCCACGTATCAAATTTGAACTGCTCTTCGTACAGCTCGATAATACGCGCCCCCCGTTTCAAATCGCCATACGCATCCGCACCAGTCACCCGTCCGTATCCCAATGCAATACCTTTATCTATCCCTATAAAATCGTTATCATGGTCGTGTCCTACAAATACTCCCATTACATCCTTCATGTCAAGGAAGGAAGCAAACATACCGGAATTGATATTAGCAGAGGCAACTCCACCTTCTTTGTCATTTCCATAAGTTTTCCCGTCACCCCTGATTTCATTGTATTCAATCAGCGGAATATGGAAAAAGGCCAAAGCAGGAACAGGATTACCCCCATTCTTCTCTGCAAAGTGTTTACTTTGCTTTCTATACCATTCTATCTGATTGAAATGAATCCAATCATAAGCACCGTAGATTTTATCAGGTTGATAATCATTAGAATCCATACAATAGAGCAATGCCTCTACCCGGTCCCTCTTTTCCGAACTATAAACTGGAATGACACAATTACCACATCCCATGATATCCTCCGGACCTTTCGTACCTACATAGTATGGAGACTTTAGGAGAAAATCATAGATATCATCACGCGTCAAATATTCGGCATCATGATTTCCCATAGTTACCACAAAAGGCACCTTTGCCTCATTAAAAATATCCACAACACTTTCCCATCCCTTGATAGCCGGGTCATCGGTCACCACATCACCACTCAGTATGGCAATGTCCGGATGTTCAGCCGCCAAGACAGCACGGATAGTAGCTGTAGTCTCGGCACATTTTGCAGAACCCGGCATCCAATGCAAATCCGTGAACTGGGCTACCACAAACTTGCCATCCTTAAAAAAGAATTGCTTCTGCGCAAAAGCCGTTACCGGCATGCAGCCCAACAGTACAACTAAAAGAACAACTATTTTCTTCATAATTTCTTGAGATTAATATATTTCTATTTCATCTATTGCCAACTCACTCTGCAACCCTTCATGAAAATATCCTTTCGGGCACAAGCCACCACTCAATAATTCCAAGCGGACAAATGCAGCTTCCGTCTCGGCAAATGAAAGAGATGCCGGGAAACGGGTGCCTTCCGTCAAAGTAAAATCATAGGTCAGCTGTTTAGTGCCCACCGGAATAAAAGTCTGACCATCCATTGAGACAGAAACACTCATCGCTCTTGCCGGCCATATCTCATTTACCGGTCTCCATAAAGAAGAAAAGGCAACTTCCTTGACTTTCTGAGGTTTCTTCAGTTCCACTACAATCTGCACACTATCCTGGCAAAAGCTTATCCAGCGACGCATATCACGGGCATAGCCACGTCGTCCATCAGTCAGCCCAAAGCCTTTATTCAAGTGTTCCCATCCTGCTTCAGGATTACAAGTATAGTCACATCCGGTTGCCTTGTTTACAGCAAAACTCTTGCGAGTCACTTTCCCTAGCGGCTTACCGCTTCTGTAAACTGCCGAATAAATAGTTGCATCCTCGTCCAACGGTATCGGAGTCTCATAAAGAGAAGATGAAGTGTTGACCGTTGAATCATTTACCGCATAGTAAATATCGGCATCCGGACAGAAGGTGTTCAAAGTCACCTCATAAGTCTGCCGCGACTTGTTCCACGCACCTGTCTGATTGACTTCATAGAAGTTGCGGCAGGCATTCACTCCGCAATAATCCAATCGTTCAAACTCCTTATCCAGCCTACAGGCAAACGACTCGAAGTCCTTATGTTCCGGCAGTGTCCATTGCACTTCTGACATAGCCAGCAAACGGGGGAAAGCCATATATTCAAAATACTCGGGAGTCTGTATGTACTCTCCCCAGATATTGGCTTGTACACCTATTATATAAGCTTGTTCTTCCGGAGTCAGTTCAGCAGGAAGCGGATTATAATTGTACACCGTATCCAATGGAAGGAAACCGCCGATAGCCAACGGAGCGAATTCCGGACTTTCCTGGTAGTAATCCAAATAACACTTTTTGCCGGGTGTCATAATGACTTTATGCCGTTGGCGAGCCGCTTCGATACCTCCTTTCTCGCCACGCCATGACATGACGGTAGCATTAGGGGCAAGCCCTCCTTCCAGAATCTCATCCCACCCGATGATGTCACGCCCTTTACTGTTCACAAACTGCTCTATCCGATGGATAAACCAACTTTGCAGAGCTTCTTCGTTGGGCAGACCTTCCCGCTTCATCAAATGCTGGCAATGGGTACACTTCTTCCACGCTTTCTTGGGGCACTCATCCCCACCTATGTGGATATAATGGCTGGGGAAGAGTTCCATAACCTCTGTCAGTACATCTTCCAGGAATTCAAATGTATGCTCTTTGGGACAATAAACCTCATCAAAAACATCAAAATAATCACGCACCACATAAGTCTTTCCCAGTCCGCAAGAAAGTTCCGGATAGGAAGCCAGTGCAGCGGATGCATGTCCCGGCATTTCAATTTCGGGAATGACCGTAATGAAACGGTCGGATGCATACTTCACAATTTCCTTTATTTCTTCCTGCGTATAATAACCCCTCTTTTCTTTTCCATCGTAACGCCGTGGAAAATAATAATCAGAGTGTCCTATCTGAGTATGTTTACGATAAGAACCTATTTCAGTCAGTTTCGGGTATTTCTTTATTTCTATTCTCCATCCTTGGTCATCCGTCAGATGAAAATGGAATTCATTCAATTTATAGAATGCCATCAAATCAAGAAACTTCAGCACTTCCTCTTTTGGCAGAAAATTACGTCCTACATCCATCATAGCCCCACGATGAGGGAAACGGGGAGCATCCGTAATGCTGACAGCAGGAATCCTAATCTTTTCCTCGCATTTCCGGTCACCATCATAAATGGCTGCCGGCATGAGCTGCAGCAAAGACTGGACACCATAAAAAAATCCTGCGGCAGTTTCATTGGAAGATATATTTATCCTATCGGAAGAAACCTCCAATGTATAGGCCTCATCGGGCAAGGAATTATCTATAGATAAGCAAATATCGGCCTTTCCCGTTTCCGAAATACCCTTCAACGTTACAGAAGTGTTTTTCAACGCATTCTCCAAATAATGAAAAACTTTCATCGCGGCTTCCCCGGAAGGGACAGCCACTGTTTTTTCCCCTTGCAAGACATACACTCCCTGCATTGGAGCTAGTTTATTGGGCATGGGTATAATACCATAGTTTGCCGCTACATCATCAGCCCCTCTCCCACAAGAGAGAAAAATGAATGACATAGCCAGTAACCAATATCTTATCTTCATAGTATTTGGGATAATAAGTTGGGATATTCCTTGATTGTTTTCAGTATCAGTTCACCGAACAAAGTATTTGTCCAAGCAAACCAGGAACGAGTAAAGTCCGCGGCATCCTCCGAATGGAAAGATTCATGCATAAAGCCCGTCCCTCCGTCCGTATCACGAAGTTGCTTCAGACAAGCACGTATTTCTTCGGAATCATCCGTTGTAAAAGCCTTCATAATGATGCTCATCGGCCAGATATAATTCAATCCCACATGAGGACCTCCTACCCCTTCACCGGCTTTTCCTTTAAAGAAATAAGGATTATTGCCGCTCCATATCATTTTACGGGTATTCTGATAAATCGCATCTTTAAAAGAACAATAACCCAGATAAGGCGCAGCCAGCAAACTGGGTACATTGGCATCGTCCATACAAAGCGCGTTACCAAAACCGTCGACCTCAAAAGCATAAATACGTCCACAAACCGGATGATTGAAAGTACCATACCTGCGGATAGCTGCATCCACTTCATCTGCCAGTGCTATACATTTGCCAGAGAAGTCCTTGTTTCCATAAACTTTATCCTCTATCTCAGCCAATTGGCGCAATGACACAACCGCAAACATATTAGAAGGAATCAGAAAACCGTATTGTGTAGCATCATCTGACGGACGGAAAGAAGAAACGATTAAGCCGACCGGCTTTACCGGTGCTCCCCATCCGTTGTTAATCTGCGAATCTGTAGGGCGGTCGCAATCGCGCGTAAAGCTATAAGGCCCCAAGCCTTGTTTCCTCTGTTGCTCTTTAAAGGTATTAACCACCAACAGCATAGCTTTATGCCAATTTTCATCGAACACAGACGTGTCTTCCGTGTATTGCCAATAATGATAGGCCAAACGAATGGGATAGCACAAAGAATCTATCTCCCATTTGCGTTCATGCAATTCCTTCACCATATGTTGTGTATGGTCGGTTTCCCAATAGCTGCCTAACGGTCCGTCGTTAAAGGCATTGGCATATGGGTCTATCAAGATACATTCAGTCTGTCTGTTGACAAGTCCTGCCACCATCCGCTGCAATCCCTTATCTTTCTTCATCAACGGCAGATAGGGCCATACTTGTGCAGAAGAGTCACGCAGCCACATGGCATCTATATCTCCCGTAATGACGAAAGTATCCGGTCTGCCATTCTTCACTCTATATCTGACGGTAGTATCAAGCGTATTGGGAAAACAGTTCTCGAACATCCAGCGCAATTTTTCGTCCTTTATTTTAGGCTTCGCTTCTTCAATGGCGGCATCCACCGCCTTCGAAACAAAGCACCTTTTGCCTACAGCAGGACGCAAAGAAACATATCTCTGGTTCAAAGTCACTGATGAAGATAATACTGAAGCGGGCTGAAAAGTCATAGCAGCCAAAGCAAGTCCGCCAGTCTTCAGAAATTGGCGTCTTGACATATTGTTTTTCATAATCGATGTCTTCTTTAATAGGTATGCTTACCGGATGTCACATGTATCTTTTTCTCTTTTCCACCATAGAGTACACACAGTTCAAAATCGATGTTAGAATCTACTGTAATACGAGGCTCATCACTTGCCGAACGGCGTGCCTCAGCTTTTAAGGAGATAAGCCCTTCGGGACCAAAAGGATAGCGTTCTATACCATTAGTCTCCGTCAAATTCATATCCCAGACAATCTGCTTTTTGGCATAATCTCCCCGAATACCGATAATAAACTCTATCAATTCGGCAATAGGAGGAAGTCCTGCCCAACCCACAAAATTATCCCTTGCCATAAATCCCGGCTCAGCACTTTCCGGAGCGTAATATTCCCAAAAAGTTCCAGTTTTCTTATAGACCTCAAATACTTGGGCATAATGATTCAAACAAATCTCCCGTGCCAGTTTACCGTAACCTTTCTGTACAAGACCCTGCATCACCATGTAATTGGTTCCCGGCCATACGCCACCCTGCCAATAACAGCCATTCTCCTTATACTTGGGATTATCGGCAGACAAAGAAGGAATACGGTACTTCCGGTTGAATGTAGCAGAATTATCCAGTTCTTTCACCATGCGATCCAATTGTACAGCATCCAATACATCAGTAAACAGAGCCCAATAGGCACCTATTCCCTTAGTTGTACAGAGCGTACCATCAGCATACTGGTCATAAAGGAAACCGGTTTTTTCATCCCAAAGATTGTCATGGATATATTTTCCCAGCATTTTAGCTTCGTCTTCAAACTCTTCTATTTCTTGCCAACGTTCCAGATAGAATCCCATCTCAAGCAGCAAATTAGCCGTAAACAATTGTTGCAAGTTTGTATCCAGCCAAATCATGTGTCCGTGACTATAGATAGGGCTGTATTCCGACAAAACACGGGGCATGTTATCCATGCCAGTTCCCCATCCGCTTGACCAATAGGTTCCATTTCGCCAAGTATGGTTCAACTTCAACCATTTATAATAAGCACAAAGTACCGGAAATATCTTGTGCAGGCGTTCCGTATCACCAAACTGATGAAAATAGACCATCTCGCACCAAGGCATCAGATTCGGTCCGGTACTCACCGGGTCATAGCGTTCGAAGCAATCGGCACCATCTGCCTTTATTTCACGGCAAATGAAACCGTCGGGATGCTGCTTGGCGTAAAAGTTGTTCAGCGTATTCTGGAAAGGGAAAAAACGGGTGCCATAACGGGCAAACATCAGAATGAAAGAGGAATCCCACATAAAGATATTACCATTATAAGCTGTATCCAAATAGCTTGATACAAAACCCGAGCCCGCCTGAGGAGCCCGAATATTACCAATAGCTATTTCCCATGCCTTCCAATACATTTCAAGTTCCTTGTCATGTCCGTTCCAAATGGGACTAGGAAGAATCTGCCGGGCTTCCTCGAAACTTTTCGGCTCAATGGTTTCCGGTTTGGCCACACGATATTCGTTCTCCGTAACCAAAGGTTCTTTGACATACGTATTCTTATAAGGCAAATGATACTTCTCGTCATTGCCACAACTCTGAGCTCTCAGCAACGAACCGGCCGAAAGAGACAACAAACCTAGCAGTAAAATATGTTTCAACATGGGAAATAGTTATTTGATTATAATTTTAGCAATTTCTTTATTTTGTCGAAAATAGCCGTATTCTCGTAAATTCCGGTAAATTCCTCCGCTCCGGGTCCGAAAGCATATACAGGCACCATCACACCACTATGGCTACCGGTAGAAAACTTGCATACAATCTTACCTTGTTTCAAGTCACCGTCCACCAGCGTAAGTCCTCCGGTTTCGTGGTCGGCAGTCACCACTACCAACGTTTCCCCATCCTTGGCTGCCCATTCATAGATAGCACCGATAGTCCTATCGAAATCGTGCGTTTCCTGCATCAGCAAATCCAAGTCATTGAAGTGTCCGTAATCATCCAGCTGCGAACCTTCTATCATCATAAAGAATCCTTTCTTGTTCTGGTTCAGTAATTCGATACCTTTCAAGGATGCACGTGCCAGCAAGTCACCCCGCTCTGCCGGAAGAGGCGTATCTTTCGGATAGGGCACTGCAAATACCTTTCCGCTCCCGATAGCAGCCAGTTCATCCCATGTACGGGGTGTCTGGAATCCTTTTTCACGCAATTCTTCAAACAAGTTGCGTCCGTCTTTGCGGTTCTCGAAGAATTGTGCACCTCCACCAAACACATAATCAGCTTTGCAATCCACATATCCTGTCACCACATCTTCCTCTGCATCCCGATCTTTGTTGTGACAGCAAAAGTCAGCAGGAGTGGCATCCCAAAGACGGCAGGTCACAGCAAGTCCGGTCGACTTACCTTTAGCGGAAGCCAAGTCGACTAAAGACTGCAAAGGACGTCCTTCCGGGTCTACCCCTACATAGTGATAGTTGGTTTTCTGCCCGGTAGCAATAGCCGTTCCACCAGCCCCGGAATCAGTAATCAATTTATTGGCACAGTAGGTCTTCGACAATCCCACTGTCTGGCAATTATCCAGAAAAAGTTTTCCCCGATTGGCAGTCCATGCTGAATATACATGCATTAGACTCATACCATCGCCAATCATCAGGACAACATTCTTTATCTTTTTCCCCTGCGGAGATACTATTCGAGTCACCTCATACGGTTGTTCCAACACATAAGTCTGTTCTTTGTCACGACGGCTTTGTGCCGATGTACTGACAGGCAACAGTACAGTTGCCAAAAGTACCCATATACTAATCTTTGCTATTCTTTTCATTGCAATCTTTCTTTTTCTTATTCCACTTATTCCACTGTCACCAGTACCGGTGCATGATCCGACAAGAAAGCTTCATTTTCCGTCTCGGCCAACACTCCATACTTCAAAACCTTCACTCCGTTGCCCACAAACACATAATCTATCAGCGGACGATGTTCGTAGGGAATACTACCGAAATCATGGAAACTCCATGCCGGTCCATAAACCACGGGCGATACCGTACGTGCATCTGTCAGATGTTCCGGACCTTCCGGATTAGTGATATGGTTGATGACATCCGACTCTGGTGTAGAGTTAAAATCCCCGGTAACAACCACCGGCATCCCGTTGCCCAGTTCTTTCACCTTATCCAAAATAAGGCTAATTCCCTCACGACGTGCCACAACACCTACATGATCCAGATGTGTATTCAATGCCAAGCACTCTTTGCCCGAAATCTTATCTTTCAGTTTCGCCCACGAAGCCACACGTTCACAGGCGCCATCCCAGCCTTTGGAACCGGGCACCTCAGGTGTCTCGCTCAACCAGAATGTACCGGAATCAAGTACCTCGAAGCGTTCCTTCTTATACCAAAGTGCACTATATTCTCCTTTTTCCTTACCGTCTTCGCGCCCTACGCCTATCACCCCATATTCCGGAAGACGTTGCTGCAAATCCTGCAACTGATTGTGTAGTACTTCTTGCGTACCTACAATATCCGCATCATAAAAACGGATGGCATTGGCTGCACGGTCTTTACGGTACTGCCAGTTGTTCAGACTGTCTTCCGGATTGTCGTAACGTATATTGAAAGACATCACATTCATAGGTTCCAGCACGGCAGTTGCCGTCTGGTTCCCCTGCCCACACGATGCAAGCAAAATAGGGAAAAGTAATAAAGCTATTTTTTTCATGGTAATCGTAATTTATTATTTCACATACAATACAGAAGCAGGAATCGGCGACAAATCTTGCGCCGAAGGAAGTTTCCATGCCCAACTCAGTTCCTCCCCTTCATAATCTTCAAAGTAATACAGTTTATAAGTATGAAATCCCTTCTGCAAGGCAACAGCCCCAGTAGCTGGAATAGCAGCATGAGAACCATCATTATTCACCACCACCTCATCACCGATATACAATACACTGCCATCGTCCGAACGGGTCATGAAAGTATAGATTCCATCTTCAGGCACTTCTATTAAACCGGAGAAGATATATCCGAAATGGTCTTCTTGTTTAGCCTCCTTGATGGAAGGTTCCGGCATGATTCCGGCATCCACCATAGGAGTCCTTTCTATATCCGCCACTTTCCGATACGTGCCTTCAAAATATTTATAAGAAGTACCATTCTGCACGGGATGCACGGCAAGCGCCGGTTTCATCTCTGCCTTGGTAGCCACGATAGAGAGTGTATTGCTTGAACGGAATCCCTCCTTAAACGCTTTTGCTTTAACAGGCATTGTCCTATCCAGCTCCAACGGCTTCTCATAGAGCAAAGACAGCTCTGTCGGTTCGCTTCCATCCAGTGTATATCTGATTTCTGCTCCTGCAGTTGCCGTAGCCAATGCTACCGTAACCTTATCCATAAACAGATTCAAGTCTCTGTCTACATAAGGTATAGACACCACTTTTTCCTTCGTATAAGAATAAGGCGCCGACTCTTCCGAAACTCCTCGTGTCATATCGGGTTTGTCAGTCAGCGTAAAGCGAAGTTCCCCTCCTTCCATCAATTGATTGTAGGTGATAAAGTTACCTTCTATCAGTTTTCCATTCAGCTCTACTTTGCTGATATAAACATTCTTCTGCGGATTATTGGCAAGCACGGACAGTGTCTTTCCGTTTGTCAGTTTCATCACCGCTTTTTCAAACAGCGGAGTGGTCAATGCAAACTCATTACTACCGGGACATACGGAATAGAATCCCAAACTTGAAAGGATATACCAGGCAGACATCTGTCCGCAATCTTCGTTACCGATGATACCTTCGGGAGTCGGCGCATACATTTCACGAAGCAACCGACGTGTCATCTCCTGAGTCTTCCAAGGCTGCCCAACGTAGTCATACAAATAAGTAATGTGATGACTGGGCTCATTGCCATGTACATACTGACCTATCAAACCTGTGATGTCCGAAAGTTCTCCCTCCAATTTCAAGTCCGAAGAAAATATAGAGTCGAGTGCCACAACAAACTCCTCTTTGCCACCAAACAGTTGCATCATACCGTTTACATCGTGCGGCACAAAGAAACGGTATTGCCAAGCGGTAGCCTCCGTGTAAGCGCGTCCCACCGCCAACGGTCTGAACGGCGTTTCCCAGTTGCCATCCATTCGTTTGGGACGGAAGAACTTGGTAGCTCCGTCAAACACATTCACATAATTCTGCGAACGTGCAATAAATGTTTCATAAATATCTTCTTTTCCCATTTCTTTTGCCATACGAGCTATGCACCAATCATCATATGCAAATTCCAACAAGCAAGAAACTGACTCTCTTTTGATATTTGAAGGAATAAAGCCGTTCCGCACATAGTAATCTGCTCCTTTTTCGTTCTTTTCAGCAGAAACTATCATAGCAGCCAATGCTTTTTCGGCATCAAATCCACGAATGCCTTTCATATAAGCATCCGCAATGGCTGAAACGGCATGATAGCCAATCATCGTTCCCGTCTCCCCGGCCGAAAGGGGCCAGATAGGAAGTTCGCCCGAAGCATCATAAATATCAAGGTAGGAGTTAATCATGTCATTCACCAGTTCGGCATTCACCAGTGTCATCAACGGGTTCCATGCCCGGAAAGTATCCCATAAGGAGAAAGTGGAATAGTGTTTCCTGCCTTCCGGCATCCGCCCTATGGTCATATCGTGTCGGCGATACTCACCATTGACATCACTCACCACATTCGGCACCACCATCGCATGATACAAAGCTGTATAAAAATTCCGCAAATCATCCGTATTGCCGCCTTCTACCGTAATGGCAGAGAGGGCTTGTTCCCAAGCGGAACGGGCAGCAGTACGCACGGCATCGAAATCAAACCCCTTCACCTCCGTTTCCAGATTTTTACGGGCATTTTCTTCGCTCACCACAGACAATCCTATCTTAGCTACCACCGGTTCATTGTCATCACCGGCAAATGTAACCACAGCCTGCAAATCGGTACCGGTCAGTCCGGCATCTGCCGGCACTATTTTTCTATCCTGTATAAAGTCTACACTCTTGAAAGGTTTTGAGAATTGTGCTACAAAATAAACATACTGATTATCTGTCCATCCTCTTGTTCTACGCATACCGGCAACTTCATGGTCTGTTGTTTGCTTCAGTGTAGCCTCATAGATATGTTCGTTATCAAGCAAGTGTGCCAAGTCTATGATGACAGATGCTTCCTTTCCTACCGGAAACGTATAGCGGTGCACACCGACATGCGCTGTAGCTGTCAACTCTGCTTTTATGCCTTCTTCCTTCAGGATTACGGAATAATATCCTGCGGATGCCTCTTCCTCTTTATGACTGAAAGTAGCAGGTTGGCAAATTGTTTCAGCCGATAAATCCAGTTGCTGTGTAGTGGGACGGAACAAGACATCCCCCAAGTCGATACAGCCCGTACCGCTGAGGTGGGTATGCGAAAATCCCTTCAATGTAGTATCATCATAATGATAGCCAGCACAAGCATCCCAATTTCCGGCACGCGTATCAGGACTCAGTTGCACTGCCCCAAAAGGCACTGTCGCTCCCGGATAGGTATGCCCATGAAAACCAGTACCAATCAGCGGATTTACATAATCCACCGGCAATAATTGTTTGTCGGAAGTGCATCCCCCGCACATCATACATGCCAAAGTTGCATATAACAGTTTTTTCAGTTTCATCAAGGCAGATTTTAATTATCTCTTTGTTTTTACTCTTTTTGTCCGCAAATATAAAAAAATTCTGCAAGAGCCGATATGCCACGCACACCAACCCTTGCAGATTAGACCAATGGCAATGAGGTCTGTTTTATTTATTATTCTACACCGGCTTCTATCGACAATCGATAAGCATTTAAGTCGCCACTTACCAAAGCATCCGTTGTTTCACGTAATACCCAAGACTTTCTACCCATCATAAAAACAACATAATCAGCAGCCGGATTCTTTGCCACTTCTGTGAAAGCACAACCTTCCAATCCTTCTGCCACATTCTTCAAATCTTCCACCAAATCTTTTTTTACAGTTCCAACCATAATAAAAGCATGCTGATTATCATTCAATGTGGTAAACGCTGTAGAAGCAGCTGCAATCTGCTCTTTGTTACTGAAACGTACTGTACTGAAAGGCACGAGAATATCAATCGGATTTTCGGTAGTAGTCTTAGTCATTACATTGATATACTTAATATAGCAATCATTCGTAATCTTAAAACCTTCTTCTGAATTAATCTTATGATTGAACAACAAAAGTGAACCTTGTGTAGCTATATCTGTTCCATTCATATACACTTTATTCAACGCATAACTGGAGAAACGTGATGTCTTGAAAGCAATTTCGGTAGCAATATTATTGTTGCCCAATACATCCACACGGTCTATTACCCCTAAAGAACAAGCGTTACCCAAACCATTGAAATAATCAATAACCCCCGGAACAGCTCCCATGACTGCATCAGACAAATTAGTAAGGTAATAAATTTCAATGGTTTTATTTTTGTTCCATCCTTCACCACCTTGCATTTCCTGTTTGATATTACCAACACCTAAATTTTCCTCAAGACATGAGGTAGTAAGCATAGAACCAATCCCCAACACTACAATAGTATATAACAAATACTTTTTCATATTCCGATAACTTTATTTTTTTATTAATTCAATCTCTGAAATCATCGCATTATGGTCAGATAAGTTGCCAGATTGTTTCACATATTCACTAATTTTTTTCCAATCGCCCTTAGAAGCAAAAATATAATCAACCCAAGTATTTGAAATAATATCAAACTTAGTTTTCACTGTTTCCATAGCAGAACTGGAAGGACTCGAATTCATGTCACCAGCCAAGATAGTAGGCACATTGTCATTGATTACTTTATCAGAAATCAACAATTGTGCTTGTTCGTCTTGTCCCCCAATATGATCCAAATGGGTGGCTACCACTCTTATCATTTCTCCTGTAGGCATTACCACTTCTGTAACCAATACTCCACGTTGGTCTGCAGATCCTGTCGGCCGAGGTAATTGCATGGCTTGAGAACTCAGAATAGGATACTTACTTAGAATGGCATTACCATATAATTCGTTCATACAATAAGTATAATTCTCCTCCGGATTATCGCCTGTTTTATTACCTAAATTATAAGCGTATCCAAAAATACCGAACATGCCTAACTTTTCAGCCAATTCCTGCACCACATCTCTGTATTTTCCATCTCTTTGCTGACGTGAGCTTCTATTCTCCATTTCGTTCAGAATGATAAAATCAGCATTTTCATCTCTCAGGAAATCAGCAAACGGAGTAACGTCAAAAAGCACTTGGTTACTCATATCCACCATCTCGAAAGATTTAACATTGAAAGTAATGACTTTCAAGCGAGTGTTCTGTGCATTGGCATTAGAGAAACTTCCTCCTAACAATACGGCAAGGAATGCCAACACGATATAAGGACAAATATATGTTTTCATATTATGAGTTTATTAATTAATAGATATTTTGCTTCAAGTTTTTGCTACTTGCCACTTCCTTTGCAGGAATAGGGAACACATGATTTACTTTGGGGTTAAAAGTACGTGCCGGCCATATCTCCACCTCTTCAACGGTATACGTACCATCAGCATGAGTAGTGGTTTTTACCCCATGAAGCGGCTTAGCATACACTTCTTGTGCATCTCCCCATCTCACCAAGTCAATGTGACGACTAGGCTGGAATTCAAATGCCAATTCACAACGACGTTCATTTTTCAACTGAGCTTTGGTAGCCTTACTATCTTCCGGCAAGCCAGCGCGTTTACGAATTTTATTCAGCAATTTTACGGCTTCCGCATCACCTTCGCCCTTGCTCCAAATCAGTGCCTCTGCCTTCATCAACAGCACATCGGCAAAACGTATCAATACAGTACCCAATACATTACTTGCATTATTTCCATTGGTATTTACCTTCTTACCAATACAATCAGCATCTTCCCAAGGAGACATAAACTTGCTCCAAGTCAGACCGGAATCACTCGTTGTACCCCAACGACCTACCGCCCAAGTTACATCCTGCCCCACAAACTGGATGTGATTGCCCGGATAAAGGATAGTAGCTTCGCGTCTCATGTCACCATTCTCATAGGCTTTCCAAAGTTCCAAAGTAGGTTGGAAATATCCCCAGGTATTATAGAGTCCCCACCCGCCATTTTGGAAAGACATTCCATGAAATTTCGGGCCTTCAGTAGCATTACCAAGCAGAGAGAAAAGATATTCAGAACAGAAATTATTTTCCTCACGGAAAAGTTTGGTAAAATCAGGGAACAAATCACGTTTGTCACTACCAGACAAATTAATGACTTTGTCACAGAACTCGATAACAGTATTGTAATATTTAGCATCGTATTGAGCTGCATACAAAGCTGCGCGTGCAGCAAACGCCCATGCGGCAGCCTTATGCGGACGGCCGTAATCCTCACTCTTCAATTCAGAGAGATAAGGTAACAATTCACCAGCCTTACGCATATCGTTTATAATTTGGTCGTAATTTTCCAATACCGATGCTGGACGCGGACTATCCATCTCAGCGCTCGGTGTTTTTTCCGTAATAATAGGCAGACCACCGTTGGGACCATTGTCACCATAGAACGGACAAATCCACAAATAAGCAAATCCACGATAAAAATAGCCCTGACCAATCGCATTATTTTTTACCTCCTGAGAAACAGACATATCAGGTACATTACGCAACACATCATTAGCTTTGGCATTAAGCTGGAACATGGCAGGCCATGTGTCCTTTTGATCGCGACCGTTATCCGGAGTCATCTGAAAATTCTTGATGGATTGCGCTTCTCCTTGGCTACGTCCAGTCACCATATTGTCACTACAATTCTCAAGCCACATGAACCCACGTCCGGTCACGCCCTCATTATAAGTAAATTCATGAAAAGCATTCAATGCTTTTTGTACGTCTTCTTCCGTTTTCCAAAAGTTGGTACTGCCCTCCAATCCATAAGGGTCGAATTCCAAGAAGTCACTGCAACTTACAGTAGAAAATGCCAAGAGGCAAGACAATGCTATACCTTTATATTTTTTCATCATATTCCTGTTGTTTTAAAGTTAGAAACTAAAATTGAATCCTAAGCTGAATGATCGAGCTACCGGATAGGTACCTCCATCCAAACCGAAGTTACCTACTTCGGGATCGATACCACTGTAATCTGTCGCAGTAAAAAGGTTCTCACCATTCAGATAGAAACGTAACGTACTGCCAGGCAAGCCAATGGTTCGCATGGCATTCTTCGGCAAGGTATAACCCAAAGTAACGTTTTTTAAACGGAGATAGCTACCATTCTCCAAAAAGAAATCGTTAAGATTACTATAGTTGTTATTTCCGTCTTCAATCAAAGCCAAATGAGGAATACCGGATGTTTTATTGTAATCCCAAGAATTAAGAACATCAGCAAGCATATTACCACCTTGTCCTCTACCGGTGTAACCCATCTGTTTGAATCCGTTATAAATGGTCGACTTACCTACTCCCTGAAATTGGAAGCTAAAATCAATACCTTTGTATTGCAAGTTACCACCAAATCCAAAAGTAATCTTTGGCATATAGCTGCCTAAATATTGTTTATCGTCATCAGTAATCTGACCATCGTTATTAAAGTCCACATATCTGAAATCACCCGGCTTTGCATTAGGCTGAATAAGCTTTGTCATACCAGTTTCAGGATCTCTCCAAGTAAAATTCTTTACTTCTTCTTCGCTTTGGAAAATACCATCAGTCTTCAATACATAATAAGAATACCAAGGATTACCAACAGATGAACGCAATGGAGTCAAACTGTTCAACACAATATTGTGTTGCATATATCCCATAGCTCCCAAATCAAGAACTTCATTATGTACAGTAGATATATTGGCATTCAAACCAAAAGTAACATCACCGATTGTCTTATTGTAGCTGGCACCTAATTCCCAACCACGATTCACCACATCTCCCACATTTCCGTAAGGGTCTACCTTCACACCAGCCACAGAAGGCATCGGCACTACCTCAATCAGGTCTTTCGTACGTTTGTTGAAATAATCTACCGTCAGGTTCAAACTGTTATCGAACAAGCCCATATCTAAACCTATACCATATTGCTCTGTAGTTTCCCACTTCAAATTTTTGGTACCGATAGAACCGGCATACACACCGTTCTGAACCATGTGATTCAAATTCTGACCATAGATAATAGGCCATTCGACTTCATTCAAAGGAACGTTCCAAGAATAACGAGGCACCAAAGCCACATTACCGACTTGTCCCCAACTACCACGCAACTTTAGCATGCTGACAACCGACTTCAAGGGTTCAAAGAAGGATTCCGAGGATATTTTCCAAGATGCCGATACAGCAGGGAATATACCTGAATTATTATCCTTATACAATTTTGAAGTGGCATCTCTACGCAAACTTCCTGTCAAAAAATAACGGTCGCCATAAGAATAACCGATACGAGCAAAAGCAGAAATCATAGATTCTTCCCAAATGCTTTCTTCCGGCTTGTATTTGCTCCAATTACCGGCCTGTCCATTCGTAATGGAATGTCTATCTTCCAAATTGTATCCGCTGGTATAGTAACGATCCCATTTATATTTTTCATATTTCATAGAATAACCAACCATAGCGCTGACGTGATGTACATCGTTAAATACCTTCGCCCAAGTGGCGATAGTTTCCCATAGGATATTACTATTCCAAGTATTAGACATCTCACGAGTGTTGTCCAAATCCGGACGCCCCACTTCGAGCACCCTTGGTGAGAATATGTCTTCATGTCTTACATCCAAACCTGCCGTAAAATCACTCTTGATTGTCAAAGAAGAGAGAGGCTTCAATTCCAAAGAAGTAGTAGAATAGATTCTTGTAGAAGGTCTTTCCTGATTAAGACGTTGCAATGTAGCCACCGGATTTCTCATTTCACCATAAGGACTACTGATACCTTCGTCAATAGCCCAGCGAGGAACCGTTCCGTGATAAAGCGGCTTACCTTGATCATCAGTCATCAAGTTACCGGATTTATCATAATCATACACTGTTGCCGAACGAGGGAAAAAGACAGCCTGATTCAATACACCTTCATGTCCTGTACCGATATTACCTTGGCCATTTTTATATTCATAAGTAACACGTTCACTCAATTTCAGCCATTTGGCTATTTGGAAATCCATGTTCCCCTTAGCAGAGAATTTGCGTGAATATGTGTTCAGCATAATACCTTTATCATTGTCGTAAGCAAAAGATGCAAAACCTTTCATAACCTCACTACCTCCGGATAAAGACAAAGCATAGTGTTCCAACGAACCTGTACGGAAAATAGCATCCATCCAATCTGTGCGTGTCACATTACCATAAGCAAACACATTGGGATTTCTTGATGGATTAGCTATACCGCCATACGTTTTCACCGCATCTGCCCATACCTGATTATATTGTTCAGCTGTCAGGGTTTCGGGCAAATTCATCGCATTTTTAAAACTCTTGGAAATATTGATATTCACCTTCACCTTACCGACAGCAGCTTGCTTAGTAGTTACCACCACTACACCACCAGAACCAACACTTGCTCCATAGATAGCAGCTGAAGCAGCATCCTTCAATACGGTAATGGTTTCTACATCTTCCATGCTGAAAGGTGCACCGGGTACGCCATCCACTACATAAAGCACACCATCACCACTATTGTAGTTATCGTCCGTACCACGAGAACCGCGACCACGGATAGACAAAGAAACATCAGACATCGGGTCTCCACCATTAGACTGAATCATAACACCGGGCATTTGTCCTTGCAGATAAGACCCCAAATTAGCCGGGCGGCTTTTCAATTTATCATCTATTTTAACGGTAGAAACTGCCGTAGACAAGTCTTCCTTTCGACTAGTCCCATAACCTATAACAACGACTTCATCAAGCAGTTCCGCATCTTCCTGCAAAATAGCAGCAATCGGTTCTGACGAAGCCTTTACTTCCAATGTTTTATATCCCATGAAACTTATTTGCAAAATATCTTTTTCCATAGTTTGCAGCACAAATTTCCCATCAACGTCCGTAATCACTCCATTCGTCGTTCCTTTTACCAACACATTAGCACCAATCACAGGTTCACCAGTCTGATCTTTTACTGTTCCTTTCACAGAAATCTGCTGTGCATAAGCACCTGCCGACAAGAACAGCCCTAACAGTAGGGTCAGAATCGTTCGATAGATTCTAAGATTTACTTGTTTCATCCAATTAAAATTTAAAGTTTATAATATAGAAAATTATAATTCCGCCACAAAGGTCAGAAAGCAGAATTACATAGTTATTACAAAAGAAGCAATTCTCTAACAGTCCTTATTTATGCGTAAAATAATACAACTGTAAATATTTATTATCTTTCAATCAAACCGTATAGGGATTATTACTCAAGAAGAGCGGCAGCACCCAATAAACTGGAATCCTTTTGATGCGAAGCCACCACACTCACATTATCCGATATAATCTTGTAGGGAAAACTTTGCATTGTTTGTTCCATAGCATTTTTAAAGAAAGGAAAAGCCGACACAATACCGCCTCCTAAAACTATAGCCTGCGGCGCATAAGTATAAAGGACCGCTTTCATAAGATTCCCCAGATGCTTGCCAAATTCTTTCCAAAGCTCCAGAGCGGTTTGCTCTCCTTGCGCTGCTTTTTCGGCAGCCAGCAGACCGGTAGTATCATAACGCTTAAAGAAAAAACTGCTGCAATAATGTTCAAAATCACTGTCCAGATAAGGAAGCGAGCCTATTTCTCCCGCACCTACATATTGCCCGCAATACAAACGACGGCCTACAATCACACCAGCTCCGATACCCGTCCCGATAGTAATACCCACCATGTGGGAAAATGAGCGTCCCTCGCCAAACAAGCATTCACCCAGAGCGAAACAGTTGGAGTCGTTATTAACAGCAACTGCCACTTTGAACTCTTCCTCCAGCACCTCCTTCAAGTGTATCTCTTTCCAGGAAGATATGTTCGCAACATTATATACAATCCCCTTTTGGGGGTCAACGATTGAGGGAACTCCGATACCAATTCCATCCACTTCTTCAGTCATCACACTACGAATGAGCTGAGAAAGCTGATTGAGCACCGTAGAAGCATCCTGCTGAGCCAAGCAAGGTACCGACACCTTATTCAGACACTTTCCGCCCTCTACTTGTGCTATCCGGATATTAGTTCCTCCTAAATCTATTGACAATTTCATAGGTATATAATTTTAAGACATTTAGCATGCACAAAATTAGGAAACCGGTTCTTTTTTAAAACCCATATTTGCGCATATAATTCTTCATTTTGCGCAAACATTGCTATCAATCAGGTATTCTACCAAGGCCCTACCACCGGGCTCACCGACAAAATCAATAAAAACAATGCCGCAATTCCGCTTACCCTGCTTCTTCAGATAATCCGCTACAGGCCCATTCACCTTATCCGCAAACACCTTAGGAGTTCCCAAAGGCAACCCCGTGGCACTCACAAACGTGATGCCCCACTGACGTGAAGAAACCGGTTCGGCAGATATCCGTTCCAGGTTGCGGATAGAGACATCTGTTTTCTTGCCGGCATCCTTGCCCGATTCATATTGATATTCATCTTCAAGCAGCACACAGCCTTCTTTTCCATCTCTATTGCGAAGGGTCAACAAGCAAGTGCTGTTGTCTTTCCAGCCCACGCATGCAGCTCCCGGATAATCATCCATGACGTAATCCCTATGCAGGAACAGAATCTTTCCGCGGCAATCCCCCACTGTCAGTTCCGGACGAAAATCCATCACGAAATAACGCTGATGCGCAGGGATACTCAAAGAAACAGACAACAGAGAAGCATAATCCTGCGACTCGCCCCCTTCTTTTTTCAATGAAACAATCAGAACTTCGGAAGGATGTGCCTGCAAGAAACCGATGAAAGCGGGAAGCACATCGTCTTCCCAATATATATCCTGAAAAGCATGGCTATGGAATACACCCAATTTACCATTTTTCTTCTCTAAACGAATATCAAAAGCACGGATGCCCTGCTGCAACTGGGCTGGAATATTCGTTGACTGCGTTTTCAACATAGGGCCTCCTTTGACGGTTCCACTGTCGTGCGTACCCGGAATAGAAACTTTGCATACGGGAAGTGTGTCATGAAGAGACTTCATCCAAGCCACGTTTCTGCCACCTGCCTGCACAAGCATATCAGCGGTTCGGGAACCGCCATCCCCTGCACAAGCCTGAGAAGCCGATACGAAAACGACCAAAGCTAATGCACAGCATATCCGCAAACAAATTTTTCCCATAGTATATCTCTTTTAAGTTTTGGCATGTGCAAAAATAGAGGGTTCGTTTCCCATTCTTATCCCAATTTGCGCATTTAGTTCTTCATTTTGCGCAAAGATTTACTGCAAAATCCGTGCAAGATACGAACAAAGGCCACATCCGCCACATCAAGCATAGTGAGACTGCCGGGATACGAACAAGACAACAGCAGACAAGCCTATAATACCAAGGATGCCAAGAATAGGGCATAAAGTCGGCTCAGCCTACTTAACAAGCAGTATCGAGCATATTTCAAAGTTTATCTTCAACCTGAATATATAAATATTCAGCCTAAAGATATAAATATTCAAGTTGAAGATATACATATCCAGCCTGAAGATAAATCTTGAAATAAAGCCCGGACATCTTCTAAAGCAGACAGAAGCAGCCTTGACCACAGACTAAAGCATCCTTGGTACAAGTACCAAAGCGCTTTCTTAAATAACGTGTGCAACTTCACCCGCATGGTTTCCTCTCCTTCAAGAAGGAAGAGAATCGTAATAGTACAGACTTATATCACATCAAATACGGCCAAGCTATCAACAACCCACTTTCTGCAAACAACATTTTTAAGAAGGGAACAAACCGCCCCCTCTCAGGGGAAAAGCGTAAACTGCCAATGATGATTCGTGCTGCGGCTCTCATCCAGAGCAAAGCCTTCCCAAGCAAAGGCTTTCAAGTCTTCAGGACGCCCTATGCGGTTCTTGACAATGAAACGCGTCATTTCTCCCCGGCACATCTTGGCATAGATGACGATGGTTTTCAGCTGCCCGTCCTTCCACACTTGAAACTCAGGCGTAATAACGCGCACCTCCCGCTCCACCCGCTTCCATTCAAACAAGTCCTTCATTTCAGCACTTGCCAAATTAACAAGAACACCACCACTATTTTTAATATCTTCTATAAAGCAGTCCGTCAACAAGGGTTTCCAATAATCAAACATGGAAACTCCCCCTTTTTCGGGCAAGCGGATATCTCCCTCCAGACGATAGGGTTTGATGCCGTCCAGCGGACGAAGCAGCCCATAAAGAAAAGAAGTGATACGCAGATGCTCTTGCGCATAACGAAAATCCTCCACTGAAAAATCTTTCGGAAGAATGCGTTTGAAAACAGCTCCGGTATAGGCGCAAATAGCCGGCATCGGATGATTCTCTTCCGAACAGAAATCATGAAAACGCAAACAGTTCTCGGTGGCAATTTTGGTATTCACCCGAAGAAGCCTTTCCAATTCGGATACTGGATACTGCGACATTTCCAACGCATTACGCACAGCCTCCGCTTCGAATTTCGGCACCGTGACTTCAGGCACGACAACCGAACAGCGTGATGCCATGGTCTTCGCACAAGAGATAAGGACAAGCATAACAATTCTTTTTTAGCAGATGCAAAAATAAAGGTTTTCGACGGAGAATTATGTATACCTATAAAGTTTTTCTCTGGAATTCACCTCCATTTCAAGAGTTTTTCATACCTTTACACCTTGTTGGAGAAAAGTGCACGTATTGAACCTTCCTGCTCCCCAACATATTGAGACAGAAAAAGAAAAAACAATATATAAAATGACTCACAAATGGAATTATCAACCCATTACACCCGAACAGGCAGAAGCAAGCCAACAACTGGCCCAAGAATTGGGAATTAGCCCAATATTGGGAAAATTGCTGGCGGAGCGGGGAATAACAACGGCAGCGGATGCCCGGAAATTTTTCCGCCCCCAACTACCGGACCTATACGACCCATTTCTGATGAAGGATATGGATATAGCCGTAGAACGCCTGAACAAGGCAATGGGAAAGAAAGAGCGCATTCTTGTTTATGGAGATTATGACGTAGACGGTACCACGGCTGTGGCATTGGTCTACAAGTTTATTCAACAGTTCTATTCGAACATCGACTACTATATCCCCGACCGTTACAATGAGGGGTATGGAGTTTCAACCCAAGGAATAGACTATGCCGCAGAGAGTGGTGTAGGCTTGATTATTGTATTGGACTGCGGTATCAAAGCCATCGAAGAAATCACATATGCCAAGGAGAAAGGCATTGATTTCATCATCTGCGACCATCATGTCCCCGATGACGTACTGCCTCCTGCCGTAGCCATTCTGAATGCCAAACGGGAAGACAACACCTATCCTTATGAGCATCTGTCCGGATGCGGCGTAGGTTTCAAGTTCATGCAAGCATTTGCCATCAACAATGGCATCGAGTTCCATCACCTGATTCCCCTATTAGACCTTTGCGCTGTCAGCATCGCATCGGACATTGTCCCCATTATGGGTGAAAACCGTATTCTTGCCTACCATGGCCTAAAGCAGTTGAACAGCAATCCCAGTGTAGGATTGAAAGCCATCATTGATGTATGCGGACTGACGGACAAGGATATCACTGTCAGTGACATTGTATTCAAAATAGGTCCCCGTATCAATGCCTCCGGACGTATTCAGAACGGAAAAGAAGCCGTTGACCTGCTTACTGAAAAAGATTTCTCCCTTGCTCTGGAGAAAGCCGGACAAATCAATCAATACAACGAGACCCGCAAGGACTTGGACAAAACCATGACCGAAGAGGCCAATAAGATTGTGGCCGATTTGGACGGACTTGTCGACCGCCGTTCCATTGTATTGTACAATGAAGACTGGCATAAAGGCGTCATCGGAATCGTTGCCTCCCGGTTGACGGAAATCTATTACCGCCCGGCAGTAGTACTGACACGTACGGATGATATGGCAACCGGTTCCGCCCGTTCCGTCTCCGGATTCGACGTCTACAAAGCTATTGAATACTGCCGCGACCTTCTGGAAAACTTCGGAGGTCATACCTACGCTGCCGGTCTTTCCATGAAGGTGGAAAATGTACCAGCCTTTATCGAACGTTTCGAAAAGTTCGTATCACAAAACATCCTGCCGGAACAGACATGTGCCGTCATCGATATCCATGCCGAGATTGATTTCAGAGACATCACTCCGAAATTCTTCAGCGACCTTAAGAAATTCAATCCATTCGGTCCGGACAATGCCAAACCCATTTTCTGCACGCACAATGTCTATGATTATGGTACCAGTAAAGTCGTAGGGCGAGACCAGGAACATATCAAGCTGGAATTGGTGGACAACAAATCAAACAATGTGATGAACGGCATCGCTTTCGGACAAAGTTCCCACGTACGCTTCATCAAGACCAAACGTTCCTTCGACATTTGCTATTCCATTGAGGAAAATACCCATAAACGAGGCGAGGTACAATTGCAGATTGAAGACATAAAACCGAATTAAAAGCCTCTCCCCTCCCCCTCTCTCCGGTTCTCCGTTATAGGGGGGGGATAATCCCGTAAGAAGGAAATAAGGATAATACTGCATTATATAAGGAAATGTTAAGTACATGACAAAAATTTGAAAACATCGAATTTTGGGGTATAAGTCGGACGCAGAAGTATTGTTGAAATCTCCTCCAAACCATACTTGACAAGCGACTTTGCCTTTCTT